>Ga0114958_10003072_pt1 | contig 12152 bp, 7 predicted proteins | sample C_130208_EF_Meta_FD_89577 | JGI IMG/M metagenome (GOLD analysis project Ga0114958, IMG submission 89577) | Freshwater microbial communities from Lake Croche, Canada to study carbon cycling - C_130208_EF_MetaG | ecosystem: Environmental > Aquatic > Freshwater > Lake | place: Lake Croche, Canada... | reverse complement strand
TCGGCGGGCAATCAGTCCGGATACCGCCTTGCGCCTGAGTCGCTATTTTGGCACGAGTGCGGAATTTTGGATTGGCTTGCAGCAGGAATTCGACCTGCGCAAAGCCCGCGCCGAATCTGGCGAAGCCATTCAATCCCAAGTCATCCCGCTGGCCGTATAGCACCAAGGCGTGCGTTTTCGTCTGTCGCTTTCGGCTTTCGCTTTCGGCTTGCCGGGAAAACTCGGTGAGCGGATAGTGGACGCTAGGGTCGAAGATCCGGGGCATCAGCCGCACGACAAGTGGTTCAATTGAGAGAATCGCTGGCACCCTGGCGGGAATCATGACGCTGCGGGTCATGAAGGCCGAACGCATCGCCAAACTCCTCGACGACCCGGTCTGGGATGAGGCGCTCATGATCCAACTCCCGCGTGAAATTCTGGAATGTATCATCCGCGACATCCTGGAAGCAGGCGTTGACAAAGACGCCTTTGACCGTTGGATTCTTCACATCACGCAACCTGAAATCCAATCGTCTGCCATGACCATCGCTCAACAACTCCGCCAGGAAGGACTCTGGATTGGCAGGATCCCGGTGCTGGAGGAGTTTCTGAATCTGCCGGTGAGTTCTCGCGAGGTGCTTGATGCCCGGACCGTGGATGAACTCGAAGCCGCCCACCCACGGCTCCACGCCGAATACGAAATGCGCTTCAAGCGGTCGTGAAATCGTCTGCGTGGTCCATTCAAGGTTGAAAACCCGGGAGGGGCCCGGCACGCTGCGCGCGTGATCCCCAACATCCTCGCCGAACGCTACGCCTCGCCCGCCCTCCAAGCCATCTGGTCCGCCGAGGGCCGCATCGTGCTGGAGCGCGAGTTTTGGATTGCCGTGATGAAGGCCCAGCGCGATCTCGGGCTGACGGTGCCCGCCGAGGCCATCGCCGCCTATGAGCGGGTTAAAGACCAGGTGGACGCGGCCTCGATCATGGCCCGGGAAAAAATCACCCGCCACGACGTGAAGGCGCGCATCGAGGAGTTCAACGACCTGGCGGGACACGAGCAGGTCCACAAGGGCATGACCTCGCGCGATCTGACTGAAAATGTCGAGCAGCTCCAGGTCTATCGCTCGCTGCTGCTCGTGCGGGACAAATCCGTGGCCGCCTTGCGCCGCATGCGCGAGCGCTCCGAACAATGGAGTGAGTTGGTGCTCACCGCCCGCACCCACAACGTGGCCGCCCAACCGACCACGCTGGGCAAGCGCGTGGCGATGTTTGGCGAGGAGTTGTTAGGCTCACTGACCGCGCTTGAATCCGTCATTGCCAGCTACGCGGTGCGCGGGCTGAAAGGAGCGGTGGGCACCCAGATGGATCAGCTGTCGTTGTTTGACGGCGATCCGGCTAAAGTCACCGCGCTGGAACAACGCGTGGTGGCCCACCTCGGAATGCCCGCGGTCTGTACCAACGTCGGCCAGGTCTATCCGCGATCGCTGGACTTGCGGGTGATCGCTGCGCTCACCGACCTGTGCTCCGGGCCGTCGTCGTTTTGCAAGACGCTGCGCCTGATGGCCGGCAACGAGACCGCCAGCGAGGGGTTTGCCCCCGGTCAGACCGGTTCGAGTGCGATGCCCCACAAGATGAACTCGCGCTCGTGCGAGCGGGTCAACGGTTTCCACGTGATCCTCAAGGGCTACCTCGCCATGGCCGCCGGCCTGGCCGGCGACCAATGGAACGAGGGCGACGTGTCGTGCTCGGTGGTGCGCCGCGTCATGCTACCGGACTCCTTCTACACCATCGATGGCATGTTGGAAACCTTCCTCACCGTGCTCGACCAGATGGATGCCTATGAGGCGGTCATCGCCGCGGAGACGGCGCGCTACCTGCCGTTCCTGATGACCACCACCATCATGATGGAGGCCGTCAAGGCCGGCGTCGGCCGCGAAACCGCCCACGAGGCCATCAAGGAGCACGCCGTGGCCACCGTCAACGACTTGCGCAGCGGTACGGTGGAGCGCAACAATCTGATCGAACGCCTCGCCACCGACCCGCGCCTCGGCCTGACGCGCGCCGCCCTTGAAGCCATCCTCGCGCGCGGCGACCGCGAGAGCGGCGCGGCCAGCGCCCAGATCGCGGCCTTCGCCTCAGCGGTGAGAACACTCGAGGCCGCCCACCCGCAGGCCGCCGCCTACGGCCCCGGGGCGATCCTGTAGCGGTTCGCGGCGGGTGGGGGCGCAGGCCGTCGGAGGGGTGAAGACGGGGCTTCGGACCCTAGTCGGCATCCTCTGTCTGGGGGAATGCCGGTTTTGCGCACCCAGGATGGCCGCGGCCGCGCCGTTGCGGAACGGGTGGCATCCCGGCTTGTGTCCGGCGCATTCGGCAAGGCGGCCACTTTTCCGTTCGAACTTCTGCTAGGCCGATTTGCTCGAAATCCCTAGAGCCGTATGGCGGAGGGGTAAGGACTCCGTTGGACTGTGCGTTTTTCTTCGTATTCATGGGCATTGGTGCGTCACGGGGTTTTGCCGGTGTCGCACGGTGACGCACGCAGACACTGCTCTTTTTATGGAATCCTCATGGAATCCGGGAAATCTGTCCCAGACCAGGGGAGGGTTTGAACCCTGCGGCCGACAGCCGGTCATCCGGATTTCTCCGGCGTCAGGGCTGGCTTGGCGGGTCAGGTTTTCGTCCATTCATCACACGTCTGCCAGATCGGCGAATCGGATCAAGGTCTGATTGGGTCAAAGTGGGGCAACCGCATCGGCAAATTAGCGCTATGACTCACCAATTGCAGGTGCAGCGGAACGAATGTCATCAGGGATCATGGAATGATCGATGATTCCTAAAGTGGACGAGTAGATCGCATGGCGCTCCACGACTGTGCCCTCCTCGGTATTGCCGACAAACCACACTTGGTGACTGTCTGACTCCAACGGATCTGTGTTCAATTTCAGAATCCGTCCTAGTCCCAACTGTGAATCTCGAATCCAATCGCCGGCACGCACATGTTGGCCAATATCGATTTGGAAGGCACTGTCGTCGTGATTGGCTGAGGCGGGAGGAGGTGAAGAAAAGCCATTTTTTCTGACTTCGCCTTCAGCCGCTGAATCGATCAAGACAAAGTCCACGCCGTGTTTGAGGCCGACTTTCACGGCGATCTCTGTACTCACCGTATCGGTGGTTTTAGCGAAATGTTCCAACTGGACTAAATCCCTGAGAACCTCATAGCCGCGGATTTCGAGCAGATCAGCAAGTTCTGTGATCCGAATGGCGTCCCCTGAAAGCGGCAGCTCTCTTCGGAGGGCCTCGGTGATCGGCATGGATTCGGTTCGATTCGGGGGTTGCTCCTCACGCGGGATCAGATCATCTGATGCCACGTTCGGATGGAGTTCGAGGGCTTGCTCGGCTGGCTGGGCATTTTCAATGATCGGATCTTGATGGCTGTCCTCGATGTCCAAGTGCCAATCCGCTTCCAATATTTCACCCATTGGAAGATTCGCCGGGGGAAGTTCTTCGGTGATGTAGGGAATCGATTCGCCCTCGTGGACCAACTCGGAAAAGTCATCGGCCAACTCCAGAGCCGAAAATACAGACTCAGATCCTAGGGCTGATTCGGGATCCAGGTCGGAGACAGATACTTCATTATCCATCGAGTCAGAGACCTCATTGGTAATTGGCGGCTCTGAGAACTGCATGGGCGGCCAGGGAATGTGATCGCCGGGAAAACGAGCACCCGACGGAGGCCAGGGAGTCGGCTTTGACATGCCAGACAGCGTTTGCGGTGGTGACCTGTAGGCTCTGGGCGGCATGCGTAGGGCGGGAGGCGGACACGGAACCCGCAACGGATAATCCGTGGGGGGCGCGTTCTGGAATTCAGCGCTCATTTGCTGATGTATCCCCTTCTTCCTCTGATGCGCCTTCAGCGAGCCGGGTGAGCCGCATCTCTATCCGGCGTGCTCGCGGGTCATTTTTTCTAAAATCTGCTGGTTTTGGGTCGTCGATATGAACCGGAAGAATCGTTTGACCCGCAGAATAACAACGCAACTGAACACCCCGCAATACTTCTCGATTTTCGACCGGCATATAAGAAGCCACATAGTCTAACCACTCCTGCTTCAATGACAAAGCACGGAGAAGTCCGAGATCGTTGTTGGAACCCGCATTCAACGTCCTAGAGCCGCCAAGTTCTCCTGCCAAGAGGTCGGGCAGACGTTGATCCAGATTGCCGGTAGTGGAAAGCGGCACGCCATCAGTGTGGCCGATGATCTCTAGCGTGTTGAATCGGTCAGGACTTTCGATGATTTTAGCTGCAAAATCAGGGAATGGAGCCCTCCGGTCTTCGCTATTATTTCTGAGGGCTTCTGAAAAATCCCTTTTGACCAGCGGACTGCCAGAGTCAAATCGAAATTCTTTTCGTCTCTCATCGATCACAAAGGTTGGGCTTTCTCGCTTGAGTTCCTCATTTTCCTTTCTGAGTTTTTCAAGTTCCTCTTTATCAACCCCAGGTTCTCCTAGTTTCTTTTCGAGATCCCCAATTAATTTTTCCAATTCGGCAATTTTCTTGCTGAGGGCATCTTTTTCGTTTTTCAGCCTCGTGATCTCGATCTCTAGCTTGGCGATCAAATCCGGGTCACTGACGGCTTTCTTTAAACGAGCGATTTCTTCTTCCTGCTGTTTGATCGTCTCTTGAAGTTTGATAATATGAGCAATGCCCTTTTCGCTAGTTTCTCGCACCGCAGCTACCACCTGGTAGGGCGACTGTGTTTCTCTAATTCTTGGCAACCCAAGAACTTCACGGAGTTCATTTGTTGGCTTGCGAATCTCACCAAATAGCGGACCTAGCCCTCTGTTATTACTAAGGAAAAAGACCACTGCTAGGATAACGATCGTGATGATGAAAAGCGTGATGAACAGATCGGTCACACTGGGCCAGTAGCCGCCCGCGGGTGTTTCGTCATCGTCGTCAAACATCACTATAGCGGTTTAGTGCTTCCTAGCAGTGAATGGATTCCACCACTTTTTCTCAGAGGCGACAGGAATTGGTTCCGGCACGTTGGCAGCGGGGACGACGTGATCTCGGTCCGGTTTAGCCTGCTGTGGGTGCTCGGGTAAACTCAAAGGGGACGCATTATTGGTAGGTGCTGCCTGTGAAGGCTCATTACTAGATAAAATTACTGGCGAAAGTGGGGCAACTTCAGTGGTAGGAGCGGCGGCATGTGGTTCATGATTCGTGGAAACGGATCTCATTGGCTGGGGAGCCTCGTCACGTCTGGGCTGTGGACCGCCCTCTATGCCGATGCTTTGATTGCCACTTCTCCAACCGGCAATTGAAACATCGCGTCGGGCATCGGAAATCGGCGCGGGTTCAAGTCGAGCTTTGCTCAAATCATCTACAATCGTCCCTATCTTGATGGTTTCCTTCGTGAGAGCCTCGGTGGCTGCGTCGATCTTTAATTTCGTGTCGCCTCCAATTTGAGCGATCTGTGCCTGACCTGTGTCGGCCAGATTCTTGAACGCCACTCTGGCATCCGTCTTGATATTCCCAATATCGGACGTGGCGGATGCAATCTTTTCCGCCTGCATAGCCAGATTTTCTCCGGCCATTTTAACACCGGTGAGTCCGGCAGTGGTGGCTGCTTTCAAGTCCTCTGTAGAGGCAGCATGCCATTTCTTCTGCTCGTCATTGAGTTGAGCAACGCTTGACTTCAGGGATGCAATGCCCGCATCGACTGCCTGCTTGCTCGTCGCTGCAATCGTCGCTGGGATACCTGTGAGACTACCCTTGAATTCACGGAGAGTCGCATCAGCCTCAGCTTGGTGAGTCTGGTTATCTGCGGCAATCTGTCCCACCGACTGAGCGAGAGTCTGAATCGCTAATTCGAGTCCTTGCCGACTAGCAATATTGGATTCACCGATAGACTCAACGACAGAAGCGAATGTCGTCAACGATTGCTCCGTCTTCTCGAAAACCGAATCAAGCCCTTTGATAGCCTTATGGATTGACGATTTCGCGCCCAAATTGCGGTTGAGAGCCTCCGTGATGGATGTGGCTCCGGAAGCAAGAGCCTCGGTGGCCTCCTTGGTGCTGCCAGCGGCAGCATTAAGGCTACTTAAGGCGGGTGAAATACCCGCAACGAGATTTTCCAGTTGCTGAACGGCTTCGTGAAATCTCCCCTCACGCTGAAGAAGGCTCTCAGTCACGCTGGTCAGCGTGGCCTTGACCTCTTGATACTGTTCGGAAAGCGAAGGTACGCGATAGCGAGGGATTAGCGTATCCACCGCAAAACGATCCAAATCTAGGGTAAACTTGTGCAATGATAATGAGTACAGGCCTCGGCATGAAACGACCAGAATGGTTCCCAGCAAGGCAGCCAGACTTGGCCAGAAGGCGTCTCCCAGATCATGAATCAGTTTGTTGACTCGGTCGGTGGACGCATCCGTATCGCCCGCATTGGTATCAGCACCGGATGTTTGTGGTTGCTCTGCAGTTGACTGCCCGCCAACGGAATCAAATCTAAAATCGCCGAGAACTGGCTTAATTGCCGATAGCGTCCCTACAATCCCGCATACCAGTAGCAAGGCGGCAATACCTGCACTCAGGCGAGTTGCATTATGACTTCTTTCGCGGCGTGCCACCAGCACATGAAGCTCTGTGAGTGAGGCAGGCCTGCCGCCTAACCAGGCGGACCAGCATGTCCTGATGAAATCGCCAAGATGAGAATCAGGTTTGATTCCATTCTGACGAAGCCATGTGGCTAGTTTCAGCTTGTCATGCGGGTAGGCATCATCCCAGGCCCTATCCCCGATGAGCTTGGATTCGGCATCTTTGATCCCCTTTTGTTCAGCCGTAATTCGTGTCCAGGAATGCAGAGCGGCAATGCAGCCGGTCGCGGCAATCGTGAGGATGGCGAGCAATGATACCGTTAATTCGGCGGGGAGTTCGGTCAAATTCATGGAGAAATTAAGGTTTCACGACCCATACCTCGGCGCGGCGATTACGGGCCTTTCCGGCTTCAGTCTCATTGTTATCGACCGGGAATGATGCACCTAGGCCGCCAGCACGTGTGTCCACCTTAGAGCGGCGGAGTTCGGCGGCTACCGTTTCAGCACGCTTAACTGAGAGTGGTTGGTTGATTGCCGGACCACCATCCGTGTCGGTGAAACCAAGAATGACCACCTTGTGAGTAGGATAATTCGACGCGGCTTCGCGGGTAATTCGCTCTATGTCAGCCTGTGCTTTCAGATCCAGTTGTGAATCCCCTACGGCGAATCGAATGTTGGTGGAGAGGCGTTGTGCCGAACTTATTGACTCCACTCCAAGTGCTGCTCCAAGTGCCGCAAGGATCTTCGGATCGATGTCGCCTGGAGGAGTTATGCGAAGTCTTAGGTCCACAAACCCGCATTGCTCAACAGCAGCTTGGCCCGGATTCGAGGTTATGAACTTTACAAACGAGAGAGCCATGTCACTCGGCTTAGTTGGTGTCCAAGCCACGATCCGGTAACTGTAGAGGTATTCCTCGGTGGCAATTGTGAAAGGACTTGGCTTGAGCGAGGAAGACTCCTTGCTCGCTTTCACGGCAAGCCGCTTGGCGCGGAGATTTTGGCCTTCGAGGTGGTAAAGACCGCAGGCGAGAACATTTCTGTCCTGCATGGCTGCTTCCTCGCCGATGGCTTCGGAGATGGCTGAGGAGCGCAATCCAAACTGTTCCGCTTTGCTTCTTACCGCTGAACCTTGAGGGCCTGCTGCTGATTTCAAGGAAAGCGCTTGCCCGACCTCATACGTGTCGATGGGATTTTCTGGATGAACTAGTAGAGTAAGGGCATCCAAGGCGACAACCTCGGCAACTGATCGGGATTCCTTGAAGCCCGAGCCAAAGCGAGCTAGCTCGGCGGCGGTGGGCGATCGGTCAGCAAAGAAGAGAGCGATGTCACCTGATGCAAGGCTTTCAAAGCCCTCTTCAGTGCTCATAGGTTTTACAACGAGTTTCTTGCCAGGCCCACCGTCGATAAACAGCAACCCATCCTCAGGCCCCGGAATCACCGTGGAACTTGTCCATGCCGCAGCCAATGGCCCGACGAGACGTTCGGCAATGCCCGGGGCTGCGCCAATCTGAAGATCTGGGTGAGTGAATGGTGGCTCGGACTTTATTGGAGTAGGCACCGGAGGCGGTAGTGATATAAGCTGCTTATGAATTGCTTGAAGATCGGTGATGGAATCTTTGACAGAGGAAATCAGATTAGAATCAACGGGGGTAGCCGAGGTCCCTCCGGTGATAAGCCTACGGGCCTTGGAAATTGAGGCGGCCACATTGGTCGTGACCGTCTCGAAGTCACCCACATGCTTAGGGCACTTGCTCTCGGCGATTTCTTGCTGCTCCTCGATCTCCTGCTGGAGAGCGATCAGCTTGCCAATAAGGGGTTTAGCCTCGGCAGCGATAACACCAGAACCGGTCTCTGGCTTGTCAAGTGACTGTGAAAGAACTTTCGCTGACTCAATGCGCTGCTTTGTCTCGGAGATCAGACGTTCAACCGTTCCTATATCCTTGCTCTGAATCGCTTGATTGGCAGCCTGCCCGTATTTTTTGGTGTCGTTTTCAAGAGTTGAAACATCTCTGCTCAGCTTAGCGCCGAAATCGCCATCGGACTTGGGCCTTCCTTCCAGTGAGGCAACATCTTTTTCCAGCTTCGTAAATCGCGCCTGAAGGTCATTCAGCTTGGGAATACATTGATCCTTGCCGCTCATTAGAGCCAAGAGAAGAAACAACAGAACCAACGTGGCAGCGCCAATAAACCAGAGTTTGTGAACTGCAAAGAAAGAGACAGGCTCACGAAAATCCACGCAATTTGGATTATTGCATGGACATTCCCATTTAGGACCTTCCTTGAGAAGCTCCTTGGTGACGGAGTGCGGGCACTTTTGAGACGGATCGCCGCAGCGGAAGTATTTCGGGATCATCGATTCAGCATTTCGTTGATTTTTTTACGGTCCTTGACCCACGCGGCAAAGTCGGGGCTGGCAGGTCCCAACTTATCTCGTAAATCGCGGTCTATTCCTGCAACTTCAACTCGCAGACTTTCGATTTGTTGCTGTGACTGGACTGCAACGACGGATGAAACTTCATCTACCACCCTGTAGATTGTTCGTATGTCGGCACTCTGCTCTACGCTCGTGATGCTCTCGCCAAGTAACATCGGCTCCAGCCCTTCTTCTCCTTGGCGCAAGAGCACGACGCGCTCATTAGCGGTTTGAATTAGGCATCCTGCATCATCGGCAAGCTTGATCCGGGTTCCAAGCCACAAGGCAGCTCTCATTGCGCTGCGTGTTTCTTCTGGGCTTGGCAATAGCAGATCGGGTCGATGGTTTTTCTCCCCAGACGGATCTATGTTTGTGAAGTATGCGGTATCATTGCCAATGTTTGCACCAAGAGCCTGTGCATATTTATCTTCGAGTTCCTTCACTACACGCGTGAAGCGGGCAGCCATGAATGACATGACAGAAAGAAGACGAATCTGGGACGGGTCATCATGCTCGTAGAAACCCTGAGCCGTATTGTCACCCGCAGGCATCAGAGGTTTGATCATCTCCTTGAGTTCGCTTGAGAAGACATGCCCCCTAGGCAACCCTACGACCAAAGCTTTTCTCGGCATTGACGGCATACCCGCATCTCCCCGAAGATCCTTTGGTTGTAATTGGCTGTAGTCGATCTTCGCTGAGCATGTGGCACTGTCGATGAATTCATGCAGTTCCGTTTGGAACGCCTCAGGATTATCCATGTATCGCTCACGAAGCTTGCCCATCAAATCTCCGCCGAGAACGGGCGGGATCGCATCACGCTCAATAATCAAATCATGAAGGTGTCTCGCTCTATCGTAGATTTCTTCGTCAGCTTCTTGCCAATATTCAACCTCTTCCTGACTCGAAATACGGCCCATTGCTTCAATGCCTCGTTGTTCAATCCTGCGTTTGATTGTTTTCTTGAGGAGGGCGTCTGCAGCATTGTTTAGCGTTGCCTCTTCGAGACGTTGCGCTTTGAGATAGCGCTCCAAAACCTCATTCGAGATCTCGTAGCGATTCGAAGAATCTTGATTGCGGGAAGATATATCACGACGCAGCGAGTCACGCCGCCCTGACACCTTTTCTTCCCATTCTTCAAGTTTCGCGGTCGCTTGCCGGTAAGACGAATCCAGACTTCCCAAGGCTGTAATGAGCAGATCCATCAGATGCCTGTCCTCCGCCACCGCTCGCCTCTTCAAATCACTTTTGAAGAGACTAATAAGATCCGCTCTTTGCGCCGAAGCAAGAGCTTCGCGTCGAAATGGAACGGAGAGAAATGTCAACTTGCTCCACTCAAATATGCGCGCTTCCATTCGCATCCGGAGAGCTTGATCCGCTCCTTCTTCAGGTGCCGTTCCCCATGCCGCGAGCCACTTGCGCACCAATTCCTGCAATTCAGACAATACGTCCGAAACGTAGGATAAGCCGAGCGGTCGATCTGCTTTGGTCCAAGCCTCAACGATGTTTAACTTTATGGATTCCAGCAATTCGTTGAGTCGGTCTTTCCGCTTGTCTGCCATTGACTCGAAGACCCCGTTTGCTCCAGATCCCATTAAGGCATTATGATAACGCTCTCTGAGCCGCACCTCGTAACCCTCTAAATCCAGATCCCTGAATCCGGTGTTCCGGATGCCTTCGTGCGCTTTAGCGAAGTCTTCAACCATTGCCTCGGATAATTCCGTCAGCCGGGATTTTTGAATTAAGTGACTCTCCAGAGTGCTGGCAAGGGGTTGAACCAGAGAGGCAGAGCCAGATCGAGCCCGTGGTAACCTCTCTGCCAAAAATCCCGATCTTGAGTCCCAGTTTTGATACAAAATGCGCCTAAAGCTGGATACATATAGCTCGTTGGCAAGCAACTCCATCACTTCCTCGGTGGGAACTTCCCATCGCCTCATGCCAAGGCTTCCAAACCTAAAGCTGCGCATTAGGTTGCCAAGTGGCTCGCCCGGGTAGGATCCCAAGCGATCTTCGCCTGTCAGCGGCTTTTGCTGCGCTTCATTGAGGTTTCCGCTACAATAAGAAAATATACGCTCAAATGCGGCTTCAGCTACAATCTTGTGTTGCTTTTGCAGGGTGATGTTTTGATTTCGGTCATTCAGGCTGGTGGACAGTAGAATCTGCGTTATGGGTTTGTCCCCGCTGAATGGCTCCCCTCCACGATCACTTCCAAGTAAATGGGGTTTGAGCCGTCCGCATGCAAGCGCGTTGATATCACGCAGTGCAGCATATTGGTTTTGATGAAAATACCCCACCTGAGCTTCTTCGAAATCGTCACTTGTGACGTATAGGTAGAGGAAAATGGGGAATCCGTCGTCAACTGACGCGGCTGAATATTTTGTCCGGAGCATTGTCACCAGGTCAATGACAGATCCGCTACCGGTTCCCCCTGCTAAAGACGCAAAGATATGGATGGCACACTGGTTGCCGTTCGAGAGCATGGGGGCGATTTTGTCGTCACATATTGCCTTGCGGATGCGGTTCGCGTTGTTAGCAAACAACAGTCGGCCGAATCTTCGGCGCTGATTTGCGCCTTGAATGTCTTTGGCATCCTCAAGAAAGCTTTCCAGTACTGAGACGCTGCCAATCCATGGCTGTATGTCTGGTTTGAGGGCCAAGCTCGCGGGACTCATTCCATCCCCTCCGTCATTTAGATAGAGAAAAGAGTCGGGATTGAGCTTCAGGCTCTTTCCAAAGTGTGTCCAATTCTCTCGGCTGTTAGTGACATCACGGCTCGAATCGATGTAGAGAAAATCCCATTTGATTTTCTGCTTATTCAGGAATTTTGCATCTTCTTCACGTTGCTGAATGACTTTCAAAAGCTCCGCGATGGTTTTACCGCCCTGACCGCCAAGGCCGATGAATAGATGGTTCTTCATAAATATTTAACGCTTGGGGGTAGGATTGATCTTGATGTCGGCGAGTGCTCTCATGGGAATTGCCAGAGCGGGGATTAGTAACGAGGAGAGCAGGAGGATCAGACTCGCGCTTTTGAGACTTTGAGTGCCGGGTTTGAGTGATGCGTAGGCTGTATCGAGAGCGTGGTTGGCTTGGAGGGTCGCCGCCGTACTGGACCACTCATTGGTGGAGGCGACAATGGTCGGATAGCGACTGGCATCGAAGCGGACGGTATCGA
>Ga0114958_10003069_pt1 | contig 12160 bp, 9 predicted proteins | sample C_130208_EF_Meta_FD_89577 | JGI IMG/M metagenome (GOLD analysis project Ga0114958, IMG submission 89577) | Freshwater microbial communities from Lake Croche, Canada to study carbon cycling - C_130208_EF_MetaG | ecosystem: Environmental > Aquatic > Freshwater > Lake | place: Lake Croche, Canada... | reverse complement strand
TCAAGGGTAAGAACCGTATGACATCGGACGAAGACTGGTATGCCGTTACAGGGGCTCACATTAACCGAGAGGGGGGGAGCGGGTTCTTTACCGCCAAGGCGACGAATCAGGTCGACGAATCAGTGGTAAAGTTAATGCGTCTTGTATACCCCGAAGTTCCCTGGAAGGAATGGAAATTTAGCCAGGCCCCCCAGCGGTGGTGGCATCTCGATGAGAATATTCGGCGTTGGTGGAACGAAGAGGTGTGCGTAGGTGAATCTGTGCGAGGGCCCGATGACTGTTACCGAATCAGGGTGGATGATTTGAAAAAATACTCAGGGACTGGATGGACGAATAGGTGTGGGGAGTCCATCATAGGGCTGCTAAAGATTGTATATCCCGACCACGTATGGTACGAATGGAAATTTAGCCAGGTTCCTAATGGGTTCTGGTGCGGAACTGCGCTGCAACGGGGCAATATAGAGCGCTGGTTCGACATTGAAATACGACAAAAAGGATATCCCACCTGTGAGGATATGTATAGGTTGACGCAGCCCCTTCTTAAAGCGGCGCACGGGGACGGTCTTCTAGTGCACCATTTCCAAGGGTCGACAATTGCCCTTCTCACCTACCTCTATCCAGACTATCTTTGGAAATTCTGGAAATTCGTGTCTGCGCCAAACGGGGCCTGGGATAAACTAGAGAACCAACGGACTTTCCTTCACGAAGAAATACTCAAAGGGAGGGAGCTGTCTGTATTGTATCATTCGGCCGGCCTACTTCCTTCTGGATTACAATCTAAATATGCCAGTACGTTTGAACTTGCCAGGGCCTGCTTTCCAGAGTATCCGTGGGAAGAATTTCGATTCATAGGGCATGCATCGGAACGCCGTGTCTTTTACACTATCAAGTCTGAATTTCCACAGTCTATTCCGCACTACCGACCTTCTTGGTGCGTCAATCCTGATACGGGGCGAGAACTGGAATTTGATTGCTTTATTCCTGAGATAAATACCCTTGTGGAAACAGACGGGGCCCAGCATTTTGAGCAAATTTGGTGCATGAGGACGGACATTGAGCGGGATGTCTTTAAAATGGTCTGTGCTCAAAAGAATGGCATGCGGATCGTGCGAATTTGCCAAGAAGATGTGGCAAAACACGACGACGAATGGATACAGTCGGTGTTGCTTCCTGTCCTCAAGGACGGGTCACGAGAGCCCACCTATTTGTGTTTCAAGAATACTGGCCTCTATGATACTCACAGGGTGCTGTATAATGAGACTATTTCTTCCAGTATGACTCCAGGGTCCCCTTGATAGGGACAGCTATGGCTACTGTTGCTGTTGTGGCTACTGTAGCAGCTGTGGCTGTGGCAACTGTAGCAGCTGTCGCTGTAGCAGCTGTTGCCGTCTTATCCGCCTCAATCATCCCTATCAACGTCTCCTTGTTTTTTCCTGAAATCTTTTTAATATTTCGGGCCCTACAAATCAGTTCTAGTTCCGACACCTTAAAGATGGCCAAATTGACATCCGCCAGCTCCTCATTACTAATAGGGAGATCGTCTTCCAGGACAAAGCCCTGTTCTCTGCACTGCTCCAGGAACTCGGCGTCGCTCTGGACGCACCGCACCTTGAATTTGTTGTGGAGGAGAATATCGACGGCCTCTTTGATATAGTGGCTCGAGGAGTCGAGCTCCCAGACCTCCCCTGTTCGCATATTCATGAGTCGAAAGATGCGGGACTCCTCGAACCGTCGTTGCCACATCCAGGCGTAGATGATCGGCTGAAGAAAGTGCTCGAGCTGGAGTTCCTTGACACATTTGAGTTCCCATACAACCGTGTCTGTCACGGCGTCCATGCGTCCCGTGACCTGGACGGTCCCATAGTCCTTCACGACGCAGTCGTCCACGCCAATCCCCACCTCATAGGTGGCGTCCTCCGTCAAGTGCTTTGCCAGAATCCCGTGACAGGCCTTGACCATATCGGGCGTGAGCCAGTCGTACGTCTGAATCTGGGCCAACTTGGAATTGTAGCAGGTCGTGATGGCCTGCCACAGGGCGGCGAGGTGGAGGTACTGGGCCACCGTGGTGCAGTGGGGGCCCAGTTTGGCCACCTCCTTGGCAATGAATTTGGATCGGTTCCGCTCCTCCTGGACCATTTCAAAGAGGGTATGACGCTCCGCCAGGGCCGTCTCCCACATCATCGGAATCGCCACTCCATTCAGGTCCGAGACGAGCTCGGTGGTCCCTGACTGGGTGACGACCGACCCAGGAATGTCCACGTCGATTTCCTTTGGATTGATCAGCGTATACACGGCCTCCTTTATGATGAGGAGATATGCCAGAAACTCTTCCGAGACGAATTTGAGAAGGTCCGTCGGCGTCGTGGTAGAAGACTTGACCGAGTAGGCGGAACCCTGAAAGGGGACGGCCGATCCCTGGTATCGGACATAGTCGGCCGTCAGCAGTTCCGTGGGCGTCTTTTTGAGGAACGGAAGGGGGCGTTCATTCGCACTTTCCAGAAGAATCAGGCGCTCCTTGGCCCTCGTCACAGCCACGTAGAGTTCGTTCGGGCAGCGAGTTCGCACCTTGGTCTTTCCAAAGTGTTGGAACCAGCCCGCATCAAATCCAAACAGGACGACGACTTTCCGCTCCCGTCCTTTGGACTGGTGAATGGAACTAAAGACGACCTTCCCCTCCACCACGTCGTCGCTCATGTCCCCCTCGTCCGAGGTGGGGACAAAGCACTTGATGCCTTCGTGCACGAGAAGGTTTTCCAGTTTGTTGATGGGCATGTCCTTTCCCGAGGCATTCTTGATGGACGGGGCCAGGATGAAAATGTCCTCGGGCTTGTAGGTGCCGTTGTGCAGAAGGGTCTTGAGAATGGTAAAGGCCGCCTGGACCTGGAAGGGGTTGCAACGGATATAGTCGACGGGGGGGCCCTCCTTGGTCGCATGGATAAACGGCTCGCCGAGCATCACCTCATTCACAAAGGTGGCAATCTGTTTCGTGACACGGTAACTGGTACTGAGAGGGAGTTGGATCATCGGCTTTGAGTTCCATAACGTGGGGCCGAGCGTCAAGAATCGGCTGTCGGCTCCCTTGAATTCGTAAATGGCCTGGCGGGGGTCGCCCAGAAGAACGAGTTGGGGCGCCTTTCCGTAGTGGGCCAGGAACATCTGGACAAATAAAAACAGGAGGGGCGTCATGTCCTGGTTCTCGTCCAGGACAAAGTAGTCAAAGAGATGGATAGCCTTCTGCGGAGGCCGGCCAGCCTTAATCACCGTCTGGAGCACGTCGTCGGTAAAGGCCTTTTTATCATAGTACTTGACGGCGAGACTGTGGTACGTGTGGATTTCCACATTCGTGATGTCCTCCTTCACGACTCGGTCTCGCACCTCCATCTTTAAGAGCTTATTGTAGGTCAGTTGTAGGATTTTCTTTGGAAAAACCTTTTTTGCCAAAGAAAGTACAGTCGTTGTTTTTCCGGATCCGGCCACGGCCGACACGGCCACGTTGCTGCCGCTCGCTATCGTATCTATAATGAGCTGCTGCTCGGGACTGGGCGTCAACATGGGAAGTCGGCCGTTCGTTATAAGAATAACGCATGGAATCTTTAGGCCATGCGCTGCTTATTCCTTTGGTAACAAATGCTTGCATGATCCTCAAAGTCCTTCATGCACTGGACATATTCGGGAGAGCCTTTTGCAGACGGAGCAGCAGCAGGACGGAAGACAAGTGTGTGGGCCATTCCATTCCCCAATCCCCACGCAAATCCACCTTTTACGAGAGACCCCATTGATGCATTCGCAGGAGCAACAGGAGCAACAGGAGCAACAGGAGCAGGAGCACGCATAGGAACAGGAGCAACAGTCGCAGGCGCACGCATAGGAACAGGCGCAGCAGGAGCCTTCATAATACTTCGGGAAGTTCGACGCATTGTTCTCTACGTATTGTATAGTTATTTTTTTAAACTCTTCAGAGTCTTCCACGAGGAGGGTAAATTTGATACCCCTGTCCGTTCAATCACTAGCAACACCCAGAAAACAAATGAATCCACCCCTCCACACCTTTCACGACGGTTCTATTCTCCACGTCATGAGCGCCCAGGCTCTCATCAAAGTCCCTGTCTGGAAGGGGAATCGCATCCTGGACACGGTCCATGCTGACAGTATCCAGAAGGCCATTGGTTCCAGTCCGCACCTCCTCGACTCGGGCTATCGCATCATCTACATCGAAGAGGGAGATGCCGCAGGCAAGACCGTCTATCAGCCCTACCTCATCGACGGCCAGCACAGAGCCGAGGTTCTGCGTCGCCACTTCACCGAGACCCTCTGCGAGCCCGACTTTCCAGTCCTCGTTACCGTCTACCAGGTCGAAAATGAGTCAAAGGCTATTGCCTTCTTCAACGCCATTAACCACTGTAAACCCCAGGTCTGGCGCCTCGACCCCAACCTCATCATCAACAAATATGTGGATGCGCTCGTGAAGCGCTACGGGAGCGACAAGAAGAAATGCTTCCTTCGTCCTGGTACTACCCGCCGACCCTATCTGTCCGTCGATACGGTGCGAATAGGCCTGCGTCTCTCCATCGAGCACCTCAAACAGACCGAAGAAGAGGTGGCCGCCTTTGTCGAGGCCGTGGACCTCTGGAATAAGAAGGAACTGGCAGAGGCCATGCTACGACTCGCCGCAGGAGGGGTCATTCGGGACGTCGTCTCCCTTGAACGAGCCGTCGAGGTCGGTTTCATGCTAGCATTTGACGGGACGCACAGGTGGATTCGGGAGTGTCTGGGGTAAAAGAGCATAGGTTCTATTTTCTATTGTCCGGTGAAAATAGTGAAACGGGCCATATGGGGTAATTTTGGTAATCGCCTGCCCTTTTAAAATCTCATATATAAATATAAATGTCTAATGATCCAATCAAGTATACAATCTTGAAAGAGATGACTGAAACTGGTGCATATTTAAATGGTGTTTATACAAGAATAACCCTACCAAAAGGTACAGTATGTGAACATACTGGAACGGAGAAAGGATTAGGTACATTATATAATACCGTTTCATGCACTATTGGCGAAAACACATATACAAGCATTTCACTACCAACAGGGGGCTTAGGTACAACATATAAAAAATGTGAGTCTGGTTCCTGCGTCGCCTTTGGCGGTCGCCGCCGACGCCACAAGAAATCCAGGCGCACTCGTTCCACACGGAAGCGCAGGCAGACTCGCTCGAAATAAATGGGCGAAAAAATTGAAGTCCCCTAGGGATTCAAAGAGGGGGGGACAACCCTCTTTGAATCCACCATGAACTTGAAAGAAATCCAACTCGACCTCGGCACGGAACTTCTCCGCCTCTACCTCGAGAAGGAGGGAGCCCAGGAATGTAACCTGATTGTCCTTCTGAAGCAATTGCTCGAGTCCCTGCCCGAACCTTTGACGGACGACGAGAAGAAGACCCTGTTTCAGAACATCACCTCCGTCGAGTCAGGCGCAACGGCCTTTCGGGACACGTGGCTCTCTCTGGGCCTTGTTATGCCCTGATGCTACTCTGCCATATTTTCCGAATCATTTATAGATGGCTCGGAAAACAAGGAAACGCAAAGGCCCTCTCAACCTCCTCGGAACTAAACTGAAGCCCTGTTCGTCCAAGACCGGCAAAACGACCGGGTTTTACAGAACTGGGTGCTGTACGACTGGCCCCGATGATACGGGAACCCACGTGGTCTGTGCCGTCATGACCGATGATTTTTTACAGTTTACAAAAACGCAGGGAAATGACTTGATAACGCCGAATCCCCCTTCATTTCCAGGACTCGTCGCAGGAGACCGATGGTGTCTGTGCGCTCTGCGCTGGTACGAAGCCTACAAGGCAGGACACGCCCCTCCTTTACTCGGCGCCTCCACGAATAGGGTGGCGACTCGGTTCGTGCCACGGGCTATTCTGCTCAAGAACCTGGTCGAAGCGTGAGCGCATCCTGGACGCATCTGTTTCGCAGAATGTAGAGACCCGACACAGACAAGAGAAGGATTTCTACCCCGCTGCGGACAATGATGGGAACGTCACTCTTCAGAATGCCATAGGGGATCCAAATAGAGGACGAGATGATGCTGAGACCGCAAAAAGACAACGAATAGATGTTCGTGCTCTGTTTGCTGTACAGGAGATACATGAAAATAAATCGGGCCAAAATGGAGAAGGATACTGCCGTGTAGGGTAATACTAGGAGTTCGTCGATCATACCTATAGGGATAGTGAAGGCTCATTTAGATTCGGGTTCTTTTCATAACAACTGATAGGGATGTGCTACGATGCTCCGACGTCGATAGGGACCTTTGCCTTTGTTGCGGCGATTTCGCTCTTCTTGTGGCGACGGAACGGGCCTTCTGACAGGGCGATTGGTCTGATTCTGATGATTCTTGTTCTGATGCAACTGATCGAATTCGTTCTCTGGACCCATCAAGACTCGGGTCCTGTCAACCAGGCCGCCACCACCCTGATTCCTATTCTGCTCTATTGTCAGCCCCTTCTGATCGCCCTTGTTCTGTGGGTCTGGAAGGCTGGCTGGTTTAGCGAGGCCTACAAGTATATTTTTTACGGGCTGTTGGTGGGTCTGCCCCTCTTTGTTTGGTATTTGCCGCACTTTATGTCGGCCCCTGTGACAGGCGTAGGACCTAGGGGGCATTTGAGCTGGCCCCTCTACTATCAGCCGGCCCTTCTCACGGCCTACTGTGTTCTTATGCCCTTTCTGTTTCTTACTTTAAGGAAAATCCCAATCAACATTGCCCTGGTGGCGGGGTATGTCGGTTCATTGACTTATTATAGGATACAGTACGAAAAGGGGTGGGCGTCCATGTGGTGCCATGCCATCAATCTTGTGGGACTCGTTGCGCTTTTCCCCTAAAATTTGAAGGATAGGGGATGAAGTAGAGGGGGTAGACAGAATGAAATCCTTTACCTCCTTTTGCGCCTCGATGATTTACCAAGACCAGGGACTGGAGGTCCGATTCAAGGAGCTCTGGGCCGCCTATGAGAGCTGGTGGGATACGGCGGGCCTCAAGGCCTTTCCGAAGGAAAAAAAGTTACACCTCCACGAATTCAATGATGCCATCAATGACCAGTTTGGCAAGCCAGAGGATGGATTCACCTATAGGGGGTGGGCGTTGGCCCGGCCAGGATCGGAGCCGAATACGCCTTGGTGGAGGCGATAAGCCTGGCCTTCGATATCGTAGAGGCGATAAGCCTGGCCTTCGATAAGCCTGGCCTTCTATAAGCCTGGCCTTCTGTAGACCTAAACCAATAGTGCGATCTCTGGGTACATGTTGTGCGGCCAGACGTGTATTGCCCATCCGAGAGGTCTTGAGCAGACGACTCCAGGCCGTGGGACTCTTTTTTATCCCTATACGAGCATCCTCTCGATCGAATACACTCAACATTACGAAAAAATGATTGTGCGATTGATTAATGGGGTCAACGTCATATTCTCAGCAAACGGACACGAGGAGGGGCTGGAGTTAGATGCGCTTTATAGGGCTATCTGCGGGTAGACGCAGTCTTCTTGCTGAGACCAGTCCTCCCACTTCATATTCTTCATCGTCTCCTCATCTGGCAAATCCATTTTTGTTTCATTAGTTGCTGTTACTGTTGTAGCCTTTGCTTCTGTTGTTGCCTTTGTCTCTGTTGTAGCCTTTGCCTCTGCTGTAGCAGTAGTAGCAGTAGCAGTAACAGTCGCAACAGTCCTCTCTTCCGTCAACACAAACCGCCGAAACGCCTCATCCTCCCCCTCCACCAACGGCCCCATCCTATCAGGATTATTTCGCCCCACGGGCTTGTACGTCGGCATCAATATGTTCTTCATATAGACGCCACTCATGTAAATCGTCGCCTCTCGGTCATACCCACGCCGCCCCGCTCGGCCCTTGCCCTGCTGCGCCACTGTATCGTCCAGCTCTTCTGGCTCTTCTCCCAGAACGCCTCCCTGGAACCAAACCGTCCGAATCTGGTAATTCACGCCCGTCGTAAGCCCCTTGTCCGACAGCACACTGAGAGGGTGCTTGCTAATCAGCAATTGACAAATACGGGTGAGGGCAGGATTCAGCAACTCATTGTACAAGAGGAGGCCGCACTCAATCCCCACCAGAACGGGGTGGTCGTAGGAGATTCGGTACGTGTACTCCTTGTCGGGTCCGTCGGTCCAAGTTCCTGCCGAGGGCCAGGGACGGCCCAGCTTTCGAGTCTCGCTCTCCTTGGTCTTTTTCCACTCTCGACCCACTGCATCCCACTTTTTCCAGTGAATCGTCTCCTCCATGTCGTTCAAATCATCAAAGGTCGGGTCGAGGTCTCGCATGTCCCGAAAGGGGCCCGAAAAGGTGCGCTGGTGGTCCAGTTCCTCATTGATTTGGTTGCGAATGTCCTTCATGACCTCCGCCGACGAATAGGTGGAGAGCTTCATGTCGTGGTGAATCGTGTAGTCGGTGCGGAGCTGAATCGTGTCGGCCCTCTTGGCGAGCTGCTTGGCGACGTGCCTGGACCGCTTGAATCGAATGTGGGACTCGGTAACAGTAGCCCCGTACGTTTTGTTGAAGGCGGCCAGTTCGGCCAGGTCAATGGGAGCCTCTTCGTATTCCTTGTAGAAACGGACAAGGCGGGGACTGTATTTCGATGCAAAGAGCGTGTCTCGCTGCGCCCGCACCTTGTCGGCGTACTCGTCCGCCATTTCACTGCCGCCGTCCGACAGGGTGTCAAAGGCCGAGGCCTCCTTTAGATACTGGTCAATGATGGGCTGGTCGTCTGCGAAATTGGCATAGACGAGCTTGCTCATGTCCTGGGCCAAATGGACGAGGGTCAGAAAGAATCGCAGGCAGGGGAGCGACTCCATCTTGAAGAGCAGAAGGGGCTTTTGCTCTGGCTTGATGGCCTTGAGCGTCATGTAAATCTGATAGGGGGTGAGGGCTGGAGCGATAGGATTGGTTGTGGATGCCGTACTCAGAATCTCGGGATTTGTCGCCACGTGCTGAAAGAGCCGCTCCTCCAGCACCTCCACGTCGTCCAGCGTCGGAATATTCGTCTGGGATTGGAGGCGGGGAAAGGTGGTAATGCGGTCGTACAGATTCAGCACATCGCCAGGGACGAGCCCTGGGTGACGGAAGGTCGGGCTTTTCAGAAGGTCGGGCGTCAAGTGCTCGAGCGGGTCGACAAAGACGCTCGTCACCCTTTGCGTCACGGGGTCCACCTGAAAGGTCTTGTGCTGCTGATTAAAGAAGCGCCGCTTCTGCGTCACGGCAAAGAAGTCCTTGTTCTGAAAGAGGCTCTTGATCCACTCGAGCATCCCGTCATAGTCCGAGTCCCGCATCGTCGCCGTCATAATCATGACGGAAATACCGTGAAAGGCCGCATACTTGAGAATGTACTCATAGGAGGGGCCAAGGGTGGGGCAGCCGATGCAGTGGCCCTCGTCCAGAACAATGTACTTGGGCTTGGAAAAGGCCTGGCCCGCATGAAGCAGGGACCAGAGGCGCTGGGGGGTGGCGACGACAATATTGTCTCGGGCCTTCTGGAATCGCCTGTAGGTGGAGCCCTCGCTTTCGAGACGGACGTTTCGCTGGAGCTCGGCGCCCTTGCGGGCCTCTCGGTCCATCAGGGTGGCGAGCAGAATGCCCGTCAATTGCTCGGCGAGCGGAAGGGTCGGAAGGATAAACCAGGCGTCGTCGTGGTCATTGATGACGCCCGAACTGACGACCGTCTTGCCTGCCGAGGTGGGGAGGTTGAGGAGAATGTTGGAGCCGGCCTTGATGGCCTTGAGGGTGGCCCGCTGCCAGGGGTCCAGGACGGCGCCGGCTCCCTTGAAGTTGGAGTGGGGCTCGAGAAGGAGGGGCATGTGCTGGAGCGAATGGCGGAAGAAGTCGAGGGGGTTCCTTTCCAGATAGGTGGCGACGGTGGGGTGGAGGGTCGATATGAGTTCGTGGTGGACGAGGCGGTCGTATAGCTGGACAAATAGGGAGAGGAGGGGAACTGTTGTTACTGTTGCGACTGTTGCTACTGTTGCTACTGTATTTGCTGCTACTGTTGTAACAACAGTCGCTAGTTTCCCCACAATCATCGTCAGAATTCGGTTAAAGTACGTATTGCGCTGGGCAGGGTTTGATAAATGGCGAACGTGCTCGTAAAAGGTCGCCACGAGCACGTCGCCCTCGAGCTCAAACAGGCTCGGCTTCAAGAGGGCGTCCAACGCCTCCACTCGCTTCGCCTCCTGCTCTTTCGAATGGTCCCTCTGGGCCTTTTCGACCGACGTCAGGTCGACCTCGGCAAAGAGGCTGCTGAACGTATCGACGCCCAGATTCAAGACACGCTTCAGAATGCCCTTGTGTTTGGACGGGGTTCGAATGTCTCTTACAATGAGGCGCCTCAATTCATTGTTGAGCGCCACGGTGGAAAGGGCTTCGAGACGGGCCTTGACGTCCGTCTCGGTGCCACACAGAAGGTGGCCCCAGAGGGCCAGAACATCGGGCTTGTGCTTGAACGCAAAGGGGGACAGAATGAGCCCCACCTGTTCGTATACAAGGGCGGCCTCGTCCCTGATTTCTCGGGGCGTCTTGGTCTTGGTGTAGGCATAGACTCGCTCTTCTGCGAGCCTCATAATGTGGGTCTGGTCGGTCGTGGGCTCTTCCGTACTCATGTGAGACAGGAGACGCTGGTAGCCTGCCAGTTGGACTTTGCGGTTTGTGGAATTGGATTCGTTGGACATCATGGAGGGGGTAGTCTCTTCTGCTGTAGGGGGGCTGTTCAATTTTTGAGGGACAATGTAAAAAAATACTAGGAGGGTTGCCGCTCATCTCCGTGAAATCAAATAGTCGGCGAGATAGGGTTCATAATCGCACAGGGCACAGTCAAGGGGCGTGCTGAGGTCTTCTGCCTTGGCATTCACGTCGGCGCCCAAATCTAAGAGTCGCCGGGCCACCTCGCCATACATGGTGTGATACATACAGGCGTAGTGAAGGGCCGTCTGGCCATGCCTGTTGGTCTGTGTCAAAAGGGTCTCGTCGTAGGCGCCCTTGTCGAGCAGGGCGAGGACGATTTCGGAAAGGCCCTTGGTAAGCGCTATCCAGAGGGCCGTTTCCCCCTCTTCGTTGATCTGCTTCAGCGTCTCGAGACGTAGGGAGGGGAGAAGGTCGAGGGCAAATTCTTCTAGCCTTTTGCGGCAGAGGAGATGAAGCACCGTGTCGCCCTGGACGTATTTGGTTCCGTGGACTGGGTCGAGGCATAGGGACCGTTGGCGAAATGTGGCCACGTCCCACCCGTCAACTTGTACGCATAGGGTGGCCGTTTTGTGGATTGGATCGATGTTTGTAAAGTAGGCACTCATCGGTACCCTTCTGTCAGGAGGGAGCCTGTTCAATTTTATACGGTTGTACCGCTTAGTATAAAGATTCTATTACCGTTAATTATATTCTTAACGGTAATAGAATCATGCCGTCAAACACTCGGAATAGATCCAGATCCAAATCCCCATCCAGGAATACTGTTAAGAATACAAAACGACCGACTATTATTATTCCTCCTAATTCGCCTCCGCCGAGCCCTAAACCACCTTCGCCCTCGTTCGCTCCCTATTCTGCTGGAAAGTCGCCCAAAAGTCACAAAAACCACAAACCCCACAAAAAACACAATACGCCAAAAGTCGTAGCAGCCCCACCCTCTCCTGAATTCAGACATGGCACGCCCGGCAAACCCCCTGTGAGGATAGTCAAGCCAGCCAGGTCACCTGGATTTAGACCACATAGACTCTTCTAAAAATTGAACCTAGTATGGCAACATTCTGACCTACTGTCAAGCAGTCACAAACATGCCACGCACCAATCAAGAAAATCCAAATATTGTCATCCTCTCCCTCAAGAACGCAGAGGGGAAGCCGTTCTACAGGGCCGTGTCGGTGGCCGACCGGTCCATTACCCACCAGGCCGCCATTCTGGAAGCCGTCTTTCAGTTTATCAAGTATGACCAGAATAGGCCGCTCGAAACCGACACACTGTATGGCACCCTGTGCGTGGCCTATGTGCGGTCGTGCTCCATTCCTATGAAGGACCGAGATCCTGCAGTCAAGTTTGCAGTTCGGTCGTCGGGCATTTTAGGCCGATCTGTCGTGGCGCATGACCAGCCACTGGAAATGGTCAATTCGGCTGT
>Ga0114958_10003068_pt1 | contig 12163 bp, 18 predicted proteins | sample C_130208_EF_Meta_FD_89577 | JGI IMG/M metagenome (GOLD analysis project Ga0114958, IMG submission 89577) | Freshwater microbial communities from Lake Croche, Canada to study carbon cycling - C_130208_EF_MetaG | ecosystem: Environmental > Aquatic > Freshwater > Lake | place: Lake Croche, Canada... | reverse complement strand
GGTAATCTCGGAATTGAGAAAAAACGTAAAAAGTACCCTAAGAAACTAATAAATATATTGAATCATATCATGAGGATCCAAACATTCGAATCACGACTGATCGTTTCGCTCTTGAAAAAGATCCATGCTATGATTCCTAAAAATGCGGCGGGATAGAGTAGTAGAATCGGAAGAAACGGTGATGACCCTTCTGCTGTTTTCGCAACTAAGAAAATAAGAGTTTCTGTAATGGCAGCAACGAGACCCACCCCAATTCCCAGAAATATTTTGGATTTATCTTTTGCTTCTTTCTGCTGATTTCCGTTTCCATCCTTTGTATATTTAGCGATCATGATTACGCCCGCAAAGGCCATAAGAAGCAATGGCAGTGCCCTTAGATCAAATGTCTCACCCAGAAATAAAACACCCAAAAGAATATTGAAAAAAGGATATGTATAAAAAATAGCCAGCGCTGAACCAGCGGGAAGAAGTTCATAGGATAAAAATGAAGCAGCAATATGAACAAGATTTAACAATCCAAATCCCAGCGATTTCGCAATCGCATAACTCGATCCCCATGATGATTGAAGTTCTTTTTCGGGTGCTAATGTGCTAGCCAGCGCAGTATAAACACCCGTACGCGACAAAAGTTGTGTCGGTAAAGATGTATTTAATTGTTTTATCAAAATTGGATGAAGTGCCAAGGCTATTTCACCCACAATCGTCGTAACGGTCGCCAATTCAGCGCTCATACCCCTCTATACTTGACGACCTTTTTGTAAAATAACTATATAAACTAATAAAAGAAGAAACAAATATGGCCAACGATCCACGTCGTAGCGAACATTTTCAAAAAGGGATTCTCAGTGTGACAAAAGGTTCGCAATCCATTTATTACGAGATTTCTTCTGCTCTCTCTTCCAAACGTGGGTCCGTAATAGGAAGACACGGAACACTCGAATTTGCAGTCATGTACAACATTATCAGAAAACAACCTATTCAAGATTATTATCTTCAACAGCTCGAACGAAATGCGGGTATCTTCCCTTACGGGCAAGAACATGCTGAAGCATGGGCGAAAATGTATTATGATGCCATGAGAGAAGCAGATATTATGGCTGGAGGATGGTATTCGCCGATTGCCAAGGCTGAATTATCCTTCCTCGATATTCATAAAATTCCTGTTATTCCTTTACGAAGCCTTGAACCTTATTATATTGACGAACCTTGGCTAAGAGCCCTTGAAGGACATCGTGTCACAGTTGTTTCGTCGTTTGCCGATACGATGCGAAAACAACTCGGTCGCGCTGAGGCCATTTGGGGATCTCGCAGTTCGGCGCTACTTCCTCATTCTATTCAATGGAGTTTCGTGCGGTCCTATTACAGTTCTGTTCTTGCTGGGGATAAACCATGTGGTTGGTCTGTGAAAAACTGGAAAGAAGCGGTTGATTCTCTTATAGGGGAAGTTCTGAAAACAAACGCCGAAGTTGTTCTTATAGGATGTGGTGGGCTTGGTATGCCTCTTGGGGCTGAACTCAAAAAGCGCGGACTTGTATGTGTCGTTCTTGGCGGAGCAATACAGAATATTTTTGGAATCAAAGGAAAGCGATGGGAGCAACACCCGATTGTGGGTGGATTTTGGAACGATGCGTGGGTTTCACCCAGTTCAGACGAAATTCCCGCGGGGGCTTCGCTAATTGAGGGGGGGTGTTACTGGTGAAAAAATTGAACTGCCGTCGTGACAATTGGAGTGTACACAAATGTTACCTGAACCATGTGAAATCCCCCAAGTATACGGAACAATTATTGTTAGCCCAGATAGTAAAATTCTTCTTGTGAGAGGAAGAAACGGTGGAAAGTGGTCCTTTCCCAAAGGACATCCTGAAAAAGATGAAGATGGGTACCAATGTGCTTGGCGTGAAACTGCCGAGGAAACAGGTATTTCTCTTCCACCCTCCACTGATAAAGACGAAATTCTTAATCTCTCCAAAGGCCGCTATTTCGTCCATCGTCTTTCATCAAAGCCACGTGTAAATGTACATGATTTTAATGAACTAAACGACATTGGGTGGTACACAATCCGTGAAATGCGCGGCCTCTTTAAAAATATTGATATTAGTTGTTTTCTCAAGAACCACACAGACATTCTTTGGGCTCCTCTTTCTCAGGAACTTCACGCATAAATTCCGCTGGGAAATTATCTTGAAATGTCTGTTTTTCAAATACATAGATGGGTGCGAGAGGCAGACTATTCTCTCGCTCCCTTGAATCCATTTTTATATATTTTCCCACATATTCTTCCTTTCCTGGCGAGATCACGTAATTGTAGTACTTGCCGATAACACAGTTGTAAATCTTTATAATGCCTGACATGGTTTATAAGGATTTCGTGTTGCGCGTTGATATCAATTTTTTAGCGGCTGTTTTTACGACGGCGAGTCTTGCGCTGCTTTCTAGAGCCCTTTCGCCCCTTACGATTACGGCGACTCTTTCTGCGACCGCCCACAGGGATTGTTTGTCCGTCGGGCCCGTTCGGGTCTCCAATTCCACCTGGCCATGTAACTGTTAAAGAAGGGGATCGCATCTCTACTTATAGGCGGCAAAAAATTGAACGCGCGATTCGTTCCTAGTGTAGGTACCAATATGTCTTTTAACCAAGAGCAGTTCAACTACCGTTGCGAGGTTGTGCGCGTAAATCGCCGCGTGGGCAATCAGCCACGAACCAAGACCACGCACGCATTCAGCGATATTCAAGAAGCTTACATCTGGATCCAGCAGAACGCAAATATCCAGATTCCCCAAGATCGAAACGCCAGCCAAGTCGGCAACTACGAGTGCCTTTCCTTTCCTTTCACCACCGACATTCTCAACATGAACGTGCGTCGTGAAGGATTCGAGTTCGGCGTGATTCCTCTCACTTCAGATACCAGATACTACACAATCTACTACGTTCCTGAGGACCAAGACTAAGGGGTGACAAAAGATAACAAACAACTATAAAAATAAAAACAACTATAAAATACTATACAGAGGTTATACAATCCGTTTATTTAGATTCACTTGTAAGCATTTTTCATGGATGATGTAACAATATTTCTAAATAGTTTTTTTTCATTGGCTGTTGAAACATTGTATTGATATATACCCATTCCAAGAAATAATATCATAATGGAATTTATAATAAGTTCTATTATTGCATATATTTTTAACATATCTTCGACTATGGATTCTGGGCATTTACATTTTCTCAAGGCCGCAATATGTTGAAGTGTAAATATAGCCCAAATAAAAATACCAACTACTACAGAAAGTACTGGTATAAATAATACTGGAAATCTCAAAAGAAAATTAATTAATGATTTTCCGAATAGTAATGCGATTCCCAGATATAAAATCATAAAATAAGAGAATAGTAATATATATTGACGTTTAGATTTCTCAACCTCGGGACATGGGCATGCTTCTGTTTTCTTTATAAAATATACGCATGATACAAATAAACATAAATTTATAAAATTAAGTACTTGCTGGAGCATTTCTAATTATAGTAGAAAAAAAAACCATATAATAGATGGCGGGGTGTCCCGATAGAGCACCTTTTTTATGCGGAAATAAGACATTGTCAAGAGGACTCTGTGTTCAAACCGAGGCAGACTGTTCGACCCGCAGCAATAGCCTTCGAAACATTCCTAAAACACCCGAAAATGCTCTCGGAAAGAAATATGGTTATACCGATGAACCAGATTTAGGTCGACACTGTTATTTTTCACAAGAAACTATGAAACTCAATTATACTGCGACATTCGATGATGGCGAAGAAGTTCCTCCCACATTTTCATGTTTGACCTATAATATTTGGGGTCTTGCCAAAAATTTAAAAATTCAACGTCTTTTTCAACTTCGCAAACCTCTCTTGGAAGATACCATTCGAAAATCAGGAGCAGATTTATTATGTCTTCAAGAAATGAGCGCATTTTCTTATGGAGAACTTGAAGGGCTTATCCGTGAATACAAATTTGCGAGTGAAGTTCCATATCCACAAGGGACTCCTGTTGCTGGTCGAAATCGTCAAGTCGATGTGTATTTTTTATCTAAATATAAACCCTCCGCAATACATGTGTATGGTCTTCCAGGAGTTCTTGGATATAGTAATTGTTTTATGGTAGTTGAATATAAGAATCTTATCGTATTTAATCTATACAATCAAGCAGGAAGTATTCATAGTCCTGGACAAACACATAAATGGATTCATTATTCGCGATGTCGTTACGATATTTTACAAACAATCTGGAATTTAATTCAGATCAAGTATTCTGAAAAAAATGTGGTTATATGCGGTGATTTTAACTTTCATTTAGACGGTTCTATCGATGAATGGCCAGAAATTGAAATGATCCATACCTTAAAAGCAAATGGTTTTATTGATACCTTTCGTTCTGTAAATCCAGGATTACCAGGACTTACAGAAGATACTGATTTGAATCTTATGCGATGGAATCAAAAACTCATTGAGAAACACCTTCGATACGACGGCATTCTGTTTCGAGGAGCATGGAAACCTACAAGTTCTGAAGTATTCGGAACAGAAATAAGATGTTTAACACCCGCAGATTCTGAATGGTTTATTGAGAATATGTCTGAGGCAAAAGAAAAGGGATTAGAACATTTACGGCTATGTGAAGGAGGAGGAATACCTATAAATCCTTCTGATCATTTTGGTGTTATCACAAATTTTTCAATGCCTGCTAAGGGTGGACGTCGTATCCGTAAAAGCACTCGCAGACGGCGACGAAGATCCAGAAGAAGAATCTTCTAAACACGATAGACAAAGTCCGTTCCTCGCTGGTTGATGGCAACGTTCACACATATAAAATCCTCGATAAATCCATGAAATAATACGACGACTGAAACAACTCCACATTGTTATTATACAGGGTCTAAGGTTTAGACTCTATATAAGAATAAGAATGAGCGACCAAACAGTGTGCCATATAACCAAATCACGCGGGCTTGCCGTTGTGATCAACAGTACCCCCAAATATTATTGGTTGCTACCCGCAACGGTAGGTCTTCTTCGACGTTACGGAACTGCCGTCCTTAGCAGTCTCTACATCGCTACGGAAGAACCTGATCATCCCGTGATCCAATATCTTATAAAAGAAGGTGTTCGTATTCTCGATATCGGACAAGAAAATGCTGATTTTTTTGAATCACGTGCTGCCGCCATGCGTCTTCTTCCTCCTGAAGTGCCATTTGTGATCCCTATTCAAGAAGATTTTCTCTTGGAACGCCCTGGTATTGATTTCAAAGAACTGAATTGTGCTATTCGTATGATGGATGAAGACAACAGTATTGCCAGTATGCGATTCATGCCATCACCTCCCGTAAAATCGAATCTAAGTTATTGGGGTAAATGGGCCCGTAACGGCCCCGAAGATCAAGCCTTTTCCTATCAAGCGACTCTTTGGCGTCGCGAACTATATTTAGGTTACATGGAAGCACTCATCGCCGACACGAAAACGAAACACCCAAATTTCACAAAAGCCGAATACAATCAGTATGCCATTCGCACAAATCCCGCCGAGACACTTGAGGGTCTTCCTTTACTGAAGCAAATCTGTGAAGGCCGTATTCATCTCTGCTGGGCACGCGCGGGTCCATGGGCAAACGCCGTCTATATGTGTCCATGGCCCTATTATCCTACCGCCATTAAAAACGGAATTCTTGAACCGTCGGCTAACGAACTTTTACGCCGTGAAGGATTTGTACATGTTTGTTATGGATTTCGTTAGAACGTAAAATTGAGCGGTGCAGTTTCGAGTGCAGTAGGTAGAAAAGATGGAAGGAAGGTCCGCGATCTCTTTATTTTCAGGTTGCGGTGGAGATACGCTTGGCCTTGAGCGTGCTGGATTCAAGGTAGTTGCTTTCAATGAATTCAAAAAGTGGGCGGTGGATACACACAATACCAACTTCCCGTCTTCTGTACTTTTACAAGGCGAGAAAGGTGTTACGGATATTACCAAAGTACCCGACTCGGTGTTCACACCTTATAAAGGAAAGGTCGATATTGTCTTTGCTGGCTTTCCTTGTCAGGGCTTCAGCAAGGCGGGTAAGAAAAGCGAGATGGATCCTCGCAATCAGATGTTTCGTCAGTTTGTGCGTGTCGCGAAATGTGTCGAACCATCCTTCATTATTGGTGAAAATGTCACGGGACTCTTAAAGATGCGCTCAGGTCCGAAAGACAGCGACCCTTTGATGATTGATCTGATTCGTACCGCCTTTGCCGAGATTGGGTATACTATGACACATCAAATATTGGAAGCCAATGAATTCGGCGTTCCTCAGAAACGTAAACGTATTGTTCTCGTGGGTTGGCGCACTGGGATTTCACTGGATCCCGCAAGTTTCTGGGCGGGCGTCAATGCGTGGGGTGCCACACGCCCCGTTGTGAAACTCTCTTCCTTTGTGAAACCATCTCTTGAAGGAGCACACGAACTTCTTCCCGCAGCTATACCTCCTGATTTCGCTGCCGTGGCTCTACCCATTCCAGAAGAGATTGAGGTGAGCGGCTTAGCGCATCCGTACATTGTGTTGAAAGCGAATGCCTTTAATGCGACATATGATGAAAAAACGCATGATCGGCTTCTTTCCTGTGGTAAGCGCGATAGCCCCATTCATTCTGAGATACTTGACTTGAACCAAGATTCCAAGACAATTATCTGTACATATGACCATCAGCCTCGACTTCTTGTTGGGCTTTTGAAACCCAGTGGAAAAGCTTATGCCCGCTCTCTTCTTCCAGACGAACTCAAACAGATCCAGGGATTTCCTGCCGACTTTCTTATGCGCGGCTCTCTGAAGGAACAAGTCGTTCAAATCGGCAATGCTGTCCCGCCCGCACTTATCGAGGCCGTGGCACGTCAACTCTTACGTGTGCTGCCTTTGAAGAAACCTATGAAAGTATTCAAGGTTGTAGCCAAATAGCATAACACGATTATTGTTCTTAATAAACACGGGTGAGAAAACGAATACACATAAAAAAATAAATAAATTATATATTAAGAAGATGAAAGGTTTTAAAATGATTCAGAAGCAAGGTTAAAGAATTGAAACTATCGTCTATTATTTTTTCTTGATTTTCTATTACGTCGCCTTCTTGGTTTTGCTCGAAAAAAATGTGCCGCTGCCGCTGTTCCCGCCGCTAAGGCACCCATCCCCGCCACTGCTGGTGATATCGCCGCTGTCAATGCTATAGCGGCGGCACATTGCCCTGCTAAACACAGTTTCGCATATAAGTTTCCTTCTGGATCTTTAGTTATTATAATCTGTGATCCTTCTTCATTATCTAATTGACGAACGATTTCTTCGAAACTATTTGCGTCAATGGACTTACCTGTAGATGGCGTTGACATGGGTGTGATAGCCATATTGGCGAGCCCAATTGCGGGCGTGGGTGGTGGGGCACCTGGGGCTAGGTGACGGCGTGGCGGGGTTATGGGCGTAGAGGGTGGTGTGGGGGGTGGTGTAGATTGGGGCGCACGGACTCTTAATGCCTTCGTAAGTTTGTTCCTTGCTCTAAGGGTCCTATTACCCTTTTCCTTATTGCTCATGCCCATACCAGCTGTGCCATAGATCCAAGGGTCGTTAACACCATTGTAAATACTACTATTGAAATTCAGCGACATCTCTCTACTATAATGCAAAAATTGAAGTAGTTGACCCTACTTTTTTACGTAATCTAAATAAAGATGAATAGTGAATGGTTCGCCTACATTTTGAAGCACCAAGACGAGCAATGGAACTGGCAACAACTTTGTTCTAATCCTCTTCTTACCTGGAAAATGATTGAGAATTATCCGGGATTACATTGGGATTTCAATCATGTATCCATGAATCCGAACGTGACTGCCGACATTATCATCAAACATCCACAATATGATTGGAACAATTTCTTATATACAGCGAACCCAAATTTTGAGTTCGCTCATACATTCATCACCGAGGGTATGTTTGAACATAGTTTCGAATGGAATTGGCTATATATGACCTTTCATAAGAATATTACATTGGAGATAATTCAGAACAATCCTACTAAACCTTGGAATCCATTGTATATTTCACGCAATCCCAATATCCCTCTTAACCTTATACGTAAACATCTTTCAGACCCTTTTGAAGATCTCTTTGACTTCCTACCCAAAAATCGTTCAAAAATATGGAGTAGAGGTTTTCTTAGCGAAAATCCTCGTATCACAATCGATTTAGTCAAGGACTTTCCTGAGTATCCTTGGAACTGGCAACTTCTTAGTAAAAACCCTTCCATTACTTTACAAGATATTTCTGAAAATTCTTTGCCTTGGGATTGGCCCTTTGTTTCTCAGAATCCGAACCTTCAATGGAGTTATGTAAAACAGAACCCTACAAAAAACTGGAATTGGAACGCACTTAGTAAACACCCCAACATTACCTTTGATACAATCTTCGCGAATCCTGATTGTCCATGGGAGACTCCCATGTTTAACATAAATCCAAATCTGACATGGGATATCGTAGATGCCCACCCAGAAATTCCCTGGAATTACTACCTTCTTTCTGCCAATCCTATGCCCTATTATTGCGAGTCGGCAGCAAAAAAGCGTTGCCTTGAACGGTGTGCATTGCTCAAGGAGGAATTGTTGTATTCTAGATAGATGGAACTACATAATATAAAAGTTGTTCCCGATGATATTCTTACTAAATTAAATACAATGATGAATCGTGACTGTCAAGCATACTGAAGACTATAAATTCAGTATGCTCTAATTAGAGTAGGGATGATTAAGACTAGAAAGAATAAAGTATTTTCGGAACATTTTATTCGTTCTAAGATAACTACAATAAATTATGATAAATACCTTGATAGGACATTTTATTTTGGAGAAGACCCATTTAAGTTACCAGCAGATGATGATTGGGACCCAAAAACAGGTTCATGTGCCATTCATGCTTTATTCACAATTGAGGCTCTAGGAAAAAAAGTTACAGAACAAATCAAACAATATAAAGGGTTTCACGAAGTTACTGAAAAAAATATAGAGAATATTTTATCTAAACTTGATAAAGGAAAAATTATTGAATTTACTCATTCTTATAGAAATAAATCTATTACCTTACCAAGAAATAATTTATATGATTCACACGATTTTATTTTAGTTAAAGGAGGTAATAAATATTTTTTATCTCAAGGATTTCAGTTTGAATATAAGCATTTATTATCTTCTTATACGAGGAAACAAGTAGAAAAAATGTTAAATGATATTGTTACATATCTCTGTGATTATGATAATATAAAGTTATGGAAAAATTTAGATTTATCTTACTACAAGAAATATTTTAAGGCTGAACTTTTAGTTGGAAAGATGGACCAAATAAAAGTAGACCCTGAAAAAAAGGTTAATGGGATTATCTTAGAATATTTAATAATATAGTTATATTTATAAAACGATTTTGACACTTCCAAAATTGGGTGGTCGTAAAAAAAAGCCCGCCACTCTTTTTTTCTTTGCTTTTTCAAGATTTTTTAAAGGCCCGCAGGGCCGAATTAGATACCGTCAATGTCCAGTTCGTCCTCGTCCACGTCAGGTCGTTTCTGGTTGCGCTTTGACTCACGGCGTGCCTTATCCTCCTCCTTCCCCCCCTCCTTTTCCTTGTCCTCTTCAGATTCCTCCTCCTCAAACACAAAGTCCTCAGGTTCCCCCTCTTTAGCGCCGTCTGCCAAAGAAAGCATCCACCCTGGTAACTTGTCCTGCTTCAAGAGTTTCTTCGCATCCTTCCGGGTCAAGACGGCCATGACGTCGTAGGTCTTTGTGTCAAACTCGCGCACACCAAGAACCACGATGCTCCCCGCAGGAAACATATTCTTGATATTACACTTGCCCAACAGCCCACGCAAGACAGCGCGCACCTCTGTCTTGTTCGGTAATGTCACCGCCAGTTGACCGTTGCCGCTGTGCTTGTTGACAAGTCCAAACGTCGTGTCAGCCACATACGTCTCTGGATCTACAAGCTTCTCCACAAGTTTCTCGCAAACTTGCTCACGGTGCCTCGCCAAACGGTTCTGCTTTGCTCCAACTTTCTTTCCTGGCATTTTCGTAGTTTCTTGAATGGTACTTACGAAAGTGAACGAACGAGCGTTCAATTTTTTTAACGCGTTTTCCATTTGAATCAAAAAACAGCCGTTCATTAGAATGTTCTTTTGTCTATATCGTTTATGTTCAAAACGATGTGGAAGAAATATATGTGAAGATGTATTTGAAGAAAACGATTCGATTCACGACAGCACCCCCTCTTCTTCACCCAAAAGTGATAGAACAAGAAAACCAAAGAAAATCTTAACAGGGGCAGAACGCGAAGACCTTTGGGAAGACTTCTTTAATCTTACACGTATCCTCGAGAAACTCAAAGAGCGATACGATATAGAAATAAATGATAAAAAAAAGAAGAACCTAGAAAAACGAATCGTAAAATGTGAAAAAGAAGCTGTGGAGATCGCCACGCTTCTGAAAATCCTGTGATTTTGCTGTTTATCGGCTTATATTTTATGTGTTTTTTATTTGGTTTTATGCGTTTATGGTTCTCGTTTGGGTAACAAGCTTACTCATATCGCCACCCGCGCTGAATCGGTCCCTCGCTTATCCGCGCCGCTGCCTCTGCTGCCGCTGCCGCCTCCGCCCTCACAAACTCCTGGCGCATCTGCTCCCCACGCTCCCGCAGCCGACGGAGAATCCCAACCATCTCTTCCTCCGTCGGCTGCGCCCTGATTGCTGCTTCCATTTCTACGGAGGCTGGTTGCTCAGAGCGCCAAGAGCGCACACGAGTCACCCACGCCTCCCAGCCGTTCTTGGCAATGTCCTCGATTTGGCGCATGGTCCAGCCGTAGGAACAGCCAGAATGGTCGTCGTAGAGTTCGCCAATCTTGATGTTGATCTGCTGCAACTTGGCTGGCGGGTCGCTGAACATGAACCCCTTCCCCGCCTCTGGGACAAAGGTCTTCAGAAACTCCCACCCCTCCGCCAAGGAAACGCCCTTGTAGGCGGACTCCACCATCTCCGCAGAGTGGCGGTCCCTCATCCAGTCAAACGTGCCAGCCTCAGGAAAGTTGTTCGTAGTAGTGCTCATCTTGTATTACTGCTGAAAGGTGCTTAGTGTTTGTGGAAAATGGTCGTTCAATTTTTTTGGCACTATAATCGCCAAGCATAATCGGGCCTATTCCACGATAAGATAGTTTGAGGCCAATACGGTTCCCCTAAATCTGTCGGCATCTGATTCTTTCGATAATAATCAGATGGAATTACAGTTTCTGGACAAGGTATGGCCTTAGGCGCCAAATCATACGGCTGAGAACTATAATTAGAAGTGCGGGAGGTTCCCGAAGAACGTGTTGGTACTCTTGTATCTTCCATCGGCACAAAATACTGTCTTTGTTTTACCAGAAATCCCAGAAATAGAATACATAGGAATATGAGCAAGAGTTTCATCTACTATGATAGATGAAAGCACGTGGGATTCTTATCTTCTTTTTTTTAATAATCTTCGGCAGCATCTTTTTCTTTCGTGAAGGATTTCGTGGCGGAGGTGGCGGTCACGGAGGTGGCCATGGAGGTGGCGGCCATGGAGGTGGAAGTGGATTCGGCAGAGGTTACGGTTCTTTCGGAGGTTCAACGGGCGGTGGCTGGGGTTATTGGCCTTATTGGGGGCGGCCTTATTATTACGAAGCCCCAATCATTGTTATAGGGTGTACAGAAGATTCTGATTGTGAAGATGGTGTATGTTACAATGGATTCTGTAGGTAATTTGGAATTCTCTTATAGAATGGTTACCATCAAGATTCCTGCCTTATCATCACCCCCACAATCCCCTAAACCCACTTCCTCTATCCCTGCCTTATCATCACCCCCGCAATCCCCTAAACCTACTTCCCCTATACAAATTCCTAAACGTTCTGCCGCTATCCCCGCGTTATTATCACCCCCACAAACTGCTGTGCCTCGACCCGATCCAGATATTCCTGCCCCAGGTGAAGTCGAAGTTTTTAAAATGATTCCATCAGAAGGTAAATGTTATAAATATGCCGCTTGGACACGCAGTAATGGTGTAAGCGGCATGGCAGCAAGATATAGGACAGCGCGATACTTTTTTATGGGTG
>Ga0114958_10003067_pt1 | contig 12166 bp, 10 predicted proteins | sample C_130208_EF_Meta_FD_89577 | JGI IMG/M metagenome (GOLD analysis project Ga0114958, IMG submission 89577) | Freshwater microbial communities from Lake Croche, Canada to study carbon cycling - C_130208_EF_MetaG | ecosystem: Environmental > Aquatic > Freshwater > Lake | place: Lake Croche, Canada... | reverse complement strand
ACACTCGCTCCTTATCATACGAAAAAGAAACATAACACGATCGATAAATCAAGGATATTAATTGGACCAGGGCTTGGATTTGGAGCGGCCTACAGGGCCTTTTCATTTAACATTTCGCCATCAGTGGCATATTGCTTTACTGATCATTTTCATGCGGGAGCCACATTGGGATTCAATTATTTTCAATCGACTGAGCAGTATACCAATCCATTGACTAATATGACCGAAACGTACAAACATAAATTTCCGGCGTATTCGATGAGTATCTATGGGCGTTATCTGTTAGGCAATTTTTTACTTCTGAATGTAGAACCTGAACTTAACAATACAAAGTTTATCGATAGTTATAGTTATAATTGGAATTCTGGAAAAATAATCGAAAAGTCGAGTCGTCTCCTTGTTCCTTCCGTTTTAATAGGCGCAGGGTATACGCAACACTTCAATCGATATGGGTATTCGTTTCTGATGGTGTGTTATGATATTCTTCAGAATCCCAATGCCCGATATTACCAAACCGTTGATATCAAAGCTGGCATCATGCTAGATTTATGGAAATAGTGTAGTCGTTCAATATCACCCGACGAATGTTATACACTCTTGCGCTCTTGATGTATATTGCAAATCCCCCGCAGACAGGTTAGAACGGATTATTAAAACAGATGTAGTATGCAAAAAAAATGGAGTTTAAAGCAAACCGATGCGGCCATAGTTGGTGATTTACAGCAGGAATTGAAAATTCATGCTGCGTTTTGTACCTTGCTTGAACAACGAGGAATTAAAACGTTTGATGACGCTAAAAATTTCTTCAGAACATCAGACACACATTTACACGACCCTTTTTTAATGAAGGGTATGGAAAAAGCTGTGACAAGAATTTATGATGCCATCGCAAACAACGAACGTATCTTGTTTTACGGCGATTACGATGTCGATGGAACAACAGCCGTAGCCGTAGCATACAGTTTTTTTAAAGCCATTCATCCAGCGATTGAATACTACATTCCGCATCGCTTTACAGAAGGTTATGGTGTTTCTCAAAAAGGAATCGACTACGCGGTATCCAATCAATTCTCATTAATGATTACCTTAGACTGCGGTATCAAGTCGACGGCATTGATCAAACAAGCCAAGGATCAAGGCATTGATACCATAGTCTGTGATCATCACATGCCTGATACAATATTACCCGAAGCCTTTGCTATATTAAATCCCAAACAGGCAGATTGTGCGTATCCATATAAAGAATTATGTGGATGCGGTGTAGCGTATAAATTAATTGCAGGGTATGCAGCCCGCTATCAAGTTAATGTTGAAAACGTGAACATGCATCTTGATTTGGTAGCAACGGCTATTGCGGCAGACATAGTACCTATCACTGGCGAAAATAGAACGCTATGTGTATTAGGTCTTGAGAAGGCTAACCATAATCCATCGATTTCACTCAAAGCCCTTCGAGATATTAATAACTTATTGAAAGAATTCACGATCAGTGATTTGGTTTTTATCATTGCACCTCGAGTCAATGCTGCCGGCAGAATGGATGATGCCCGCAAGGCTGTAGACATGTTCATTGCCGAAGACATGGAGAAAGCAAAAGAATTGGCGTCTATCCTTCATGAAGACAATAACGACAGGCGAGATGTTGACAGAACCACAACAGCCGAGGCATTGGAACTATTAGATAATCGTCAAACAGAACACTCAAGTAAATCAACTGTCGTGTATCAACCTCATTGGCATAAAGGTGTGGTGGGCATTGTTGCATCGCGACTCATTGAACATTATTACAGACCTACTGTGGTACTGACTATGTCTGAAGGAAAGGTAACGGGCTCGGCCCGATCTATCAAAGGGTTTAATCTGTTTGATGGACTCAGTCAATGTGCTGAATATCTCGACAATTGGGGTGGACATTATTTTGCAGCAGGCTTGACAATGAAAGAAGAAAACCTGCCTCATTTCATATCAAAGTTTAATCAAGTTGTTACCAAAATGGTGCCGGAAGAGATGTTTCAGCCGATCATTGACATTGATGCCGAATTAAATTTCCAAGATATTAATGATTCATTCCTCAGTATTTTGAAACAATTTGCGCCTCATGGCCCTGAAAATATGAAGCCGATTTTTTTATCACGAGGTGTCAAGGATTTTAATAATAAGTCTGCCATTGTAAAAGACAAGCATCTTAGTTTGGTTGTCTATCAAACTCCAGGCATAGCACTAAAATGTATCGGGTTTAATATGGCTGAAAAATTCGACGTTGTGCGCTCAAAACCCTCATTTGATATTCTTTATCACATCGATGAAAACGAGTGGAACGGAAAAAAAAGCATACAGTTGAAACTAATTGATGTGCGATAAGCATACTCTTCAGCCGTTCATCAGATGCTTAATTTCAACGTGCAGAGAGTGCAATACATTAAACCTATTAGTTGCCGAAATAATCAAGCAAGTCGGAGAGCTTTTGTTTCAATTCTTTTCTATCTACAATAAAATCAAGGAACCCGTGTTCCAACAAAAACTCAGACCGCTGAAAGCCTTCAGGCAAATCTTTTTTGATGGTTTCCTTGATCACTCGCGGACCTGCAAAACCAATAAGAGCGCCAGGTTCAGCAATATTCACATCACCTAACATCGCGTAAGAAGCTGTGACACCACCCGTTGTTGGATCAGTCATAAAGGAGATATAAGGAAGTTTGGCCTTGGCCAATAAGGTTAGTTTAGCGGATGTTTTTGCCATTTGCATTAATGAGAAGGCACTTTCCATCATACGAGCGCCACCAGATTTTGAAATGATCATAAATGGAATCTGATTGGCAATCGAATAATCAATCGCACGAGCTATTTTTTCACCAACCACACTACCCATGCTACCGCCAATAAACGCGAAGTTCATAGCAGCGATGACTAACTTTTTACCATTAATTTCACCGACACCGACTGTCATTGCATCTTTTAATCCCGTTGATTTTTGAGCGTCGACGATACGATCTTTGTATGGTTTTAAATCAACAAATCCTAGTTGATCCTTAGACACAATTTGTTCAAACAGCAATTCAACCGCGCCATTATCATAAATGATGTCGAAATATTCAGCGGCATCGATACGATTATGGTGATTACAATTTGGGCAAACCCAAGCATGCTCGCTTATTTCATTGACTGTCGAGGTCTTCTTGCAGCCCGGGCATTTGAACCATAACCCATCAGGCACTTCTTTCTTGTCGTTAGACGATGTAAGGATATTTTTCTTTATACGTTTAAACCAGGTCGATGACATAATACATTCATTTTGTGTTTATCAATCCTGCGTTTGCTTTAGCTTCTTGACAGCCATACAATAACGCACATTTCAATCGATCAGACTGCGATATACTACCACAGAAAAAAATACGCAGCCAAGTTGGATACGCTCGACAAATGTAAGGTAAAACATTAATAATTGGTAACAAATTGGCCCATCTGTGATTGGAATATAAGGTTTGTACTATATTTATCGAATGAAAAAAATCATACTATCAATCTATTTCATTTGCCTTACTGCGTTGCTGTTTGGGCAGGACATAAATCCTTGTTCAATCGCTAAATCAGCCGCCTATTCAAAACCTACTAAGAAAAGCCGTGCAGGCACGAACGATAATATCTTGATGAGTCAATATGATGTTCATTTTTATTATGTCGACTTGAATGTTGAACGCAACACGACGGTCATCAGTGGTAGCACAACAATTGGCACAACGATCATGTCGGCGTCACTCGATACGTTTTGTTTTGAATTAAATCCGAGTTTGGCAATAGACAGCATTCAGTATAACAATCAAAATCTTGCCTATACACGTGTGGGTGCTATCACCTATGCGTTATTACCTTCACCTCAAGCGCAAAATACCCATCTTTCTATAAAGATCTATTATAATGGCGACGCCTCCGTAACCGGCGCGGGTGCTATCGGCGATGGATTTAGTACAGGCACATCTGCTTCGTGGGGAAATACAGCCACTTGGAGCTTGAGCGAGCCTTTCAGTGCGTATGAATGGTTCCCTTGTAAACAATTTTTACAAGACAAAGCAGATAGTGCATGGGTTTTCGTAACGACAGATAAAACCAATAAGGTAGGTTCAAACGGTCTGCTCGAAGGTATTGACTCTCTACTGCCAGGTAATAAATCGCGGTATCGATGGAAGACCCACTACCCAATCGATTATTACCTGATTTCTGTGGCTGTCGCGAAGTATGTCGATTATACAATTTATGCTCATCCGATTGCGATGCCGAATGATTCCATTCCGATTGTAAATTATGTCTATGATAACCCAGCAACATTGACAAATTTCAAGCCTAGAATTGACAGTGTACCGATGGTACTTGAGTATTATTCAGAATTGTTTGGTCTCTATCCTTTTTCTCAAGAAAAATACGGCCATTGTATGGCGCCCTTCGGTGGCGGTATGGAGCATCAAACTATGACAAGCATCGGCAACCTCGGTAGTTTCTCTACCAATTCACACGAGTTGATGCATCAATGGTTTGGCGACCATGTTACCTGTAAGACTTGGAAAGATATCTTTATCAACGAAGGGTTTGCATCATATGGCGAATATCTGGCGTTTGAACATTTTAGAAGTCTGGCTGCTGCTCAAGCCAAGATGCTTAATGTGCACAATGATGTATTGACAGACCCTACAGCCATGGTGTATTTTACAGATACGACCAATGTCAACAGAATTTTTGATAGCAGGTTGACCTATAATAAAGGAAGCGCTGTGATTCATACCCTTCGGTTTGTGTTGGGCGATAGTTTGTTTTTCAACGGATTGAAAAATTTCCAACAGAATTTTTCATTTTCAACTGCTAGCATTACTGATCTTAAAACATCGCTAGAAAATTTCACTGGCAAGAACTTAACTAATTATTTCTCTCAATGGTTATTTGGCGAAGGGTATCCCGTCATTTCTGCTGAATATGCAAGTGATGGAACCAACCTATTTTTAAAAGTAACCCATACCACATCATCGACCGTAACGCCATTGTTCAAAACACCTCTTGAATTAAAATGTTCAAGCCCAAGCGGTGATACCACCTTCACTATCGATATCACCCAGAATTCAAATACATTGATTATTCCAACTACAAAAAGTATTACTGGCCTAACCATCGATCCAAACAATTGGCTCTTGAATACTGTCGGCACTATCAGCTTTAACCCTGCCTTAATCTCGCTTTCATTGGATAATATTGCGTTGGATAATTCGATTCGCATCTATCCTAACCCTACTACTGATTATCTGCAAATAGAAAATTCATCGTCTGAAATGACCACGCTAAGCCTATTTGATTGGAATGGAAGAAGGCTTCAACATCAAACCTTGAACGCAATAACAATAGTCGATATTTCTACCTTAGCTAAGGGTGTCTATTTACTAGAGATTCGAAATGCAACAGGAAAAATTAGCAGAAAGGTGACTAAAATCTAAATTAGCTTTTATCTAAACTATGTAGGGCTAGTTAGATATCGAAATCTGCACGATCATTTCATTCTAATTGCAACTGTGTTAACCTCCAAAGGTTGTAGCGAAAAGAACTAAGATGCTACAATTAATCCTTGACTAAGGTTCCAATTTTTTCGCCGGTCAATATCTTGAATAAATTACCCGGTGTGTTCATATCAAAAACAAGGATAGGCATTTTATTTTCTTGACACAATGTAAAGGCTGTCATATCCATCACCTTTAAGTTTTTAGATATGGCATCTCGAAACGAAATTTTATCGAATTTGACCGCGTCTTTATTTTTTTCTGGATCACTATCATAGATACCATCGACGCGTGTTCCTTTTAATATTGCATCGGCATTGATTTCCACCGCGCGAAGAGAACCTGCTGTATCTGTTGTAAAATATGGATTGCCGGTACCTGCCCCGAAAATAACAACGCGACCTTTTTCAAGATGTCTGATAGCCTTTCGTCTGATAAAAGGTTCTGCCACTTGATCCATCTTAATCGCACTTTGAAGACGTGTTTCTACACCCACCTTCTCGAGCATACTTTGCAAGGCAATCCCATTAATAACTGTTGCTAGCATACCCATATAATCGCCTTGCGCGCGTTCGATGCCAGTTTCTTTTTCATTCATGCCACGGTAAATATTTCCTCCACCAATAACAAGGGCTACTTGTATACCTGCATCTATAGCTGTTTTGATATCATTGGCATATTGCTCCAAAATTTTTGGATTCAATCCGAAGGCATTGTCTCCCATTAAACTTTCACCCGATAATTTCAACAATACACGTTTATATCTTGGAGTCATTGTTCTTAATTTTTACAAATATAGATAGGCAATCCAGTATTCCGTAATGAAATTTGCTACGGGTGAAATTTAAATGAAAACGCATCCCGCACAAAAGAGGTTTCAATAACATAAAAAAATCCCCAGTGCAACACCAGGGATTTTAACGATACGATTCTAGTATTATCTGATACCGAAATAATGATTGATCCAAAGCCAAAACGAGCCATCCATCAAGAAGGCAATGATAAACCAAATGAACAAGGTCAATGGAATCAAGATAGTCAAAATCATGTTTTTGAATTCATCACCAAGGTGCATAAAGACTTTCACGATATAACCCGCTTTGAAAAGTGTTAAAAGAATAAAGAAGGTATTGATCATTGATTTTGGCATACCGACACTGTGACCATATAAACCCAGACCAACCTCGACAATTGTGACGATGGTGAGTATACCTGTAACCATCCATATTTTTTTTACTTTCCCTTTGCTTTCTGCACTGCTCGCATCTTGCTGATGACCTCCTGAATAAAGCGCTGATTGGTCTGCTTCGTAATGACTGAATTCTGACATGATATCTAATTTTTTTTAATAGTGTGTTGTTAAATTGAGAAATTCATTTGTTCGATGGACATTCTTGATGCCGACTACAACAGATAGAAACAAGTGAATACGAATACCCAAACCAGATCGACAAAGTGCCAATAAAGACCCACTTTCTCCACCATTTCATAATGGCCGCGCTTCTCGTAAGTTCCATTGATTGTATTTAACAAGATAATGATATTGATTACCACACCTGATGCAACGTGTGCACCATGGAAACCTGTAATGGTAAAGAAGAAATTGAAGAATTTATGAGCAGCATCTGCACCGCCTGATGCAAACAATGTCGGATCAACATCATGTTTGAAAAAATGTGGCAAGGCTTCTGCACCTGCGCCATTTCTGAAAGAACCCCACCACGCACCTTCTGCATACAAATGTGTCCATTCCCAAGCCTGACAACTTAAAAAGGCAATTCCACCAATGATGGTCCACACCATCCATTTGATAACACCATTTTTATCTCTGCAATGTCCAGCATGTACCGCCAATACCATAGTCACCGAACTTAAGATGAGGATAAAGGTCATAAGACTCACAAACATCAATGGCAAATTCATTTCGCCACAATATGGAAAGGATCTGAAAACTGAATTCGCATCAGGCCAAATTGCACTAAAAAATCGGGTTGTACCATACGAAATAAGAAAGGCACCAAAGGTAAAGGCATCACTCATTAAGAAATACCACATCATAATTTTACCATAACTGAGATTAAACGGACTTTGACCGCCACCCCATATTTTCTTATTACTTTCTACTGCAACTGTACTCATCTTGATTACAACGTTTATTTTTGATTAAGAAGGAAAAAAAGGAACAAATATATCCAAAGAACATCAACAAAATGCCAATACGTGCTTAGAATTTCCAAACCCGTACTACTATATATTTTTGTTTTCTTACTAAAATTTACAACTAAATACATCACTACTAAGGCAATCACACCTCCTAACATATGCAGGATGTGCACGCTCGAAATGACATAAATGAAACTTCCGGAAACCCCGTCACCATTGCTCGCTAATGTGATACCGGATTGACCAAGTTGATAAAAACCATACAACTGAAGCAACATAAATGCGACGCCCAAAAAGGTCGTCGACGCAAGCATCGCTTTGTACAACTTCATATTTCGTTGAGTGAATGAACGCAGAGTCAAATGCATCGTGACACTACTTGTTAGAATAACAATCGTAGAAACCCAAAACGACCAAGGCATCTGAAATAATAACCAATTGCCCTGTGCCTTACGCACTAAAAAGGCACTAGTCCAACCAGCAAACATCATGCAAATACTGCAGATAGCAATCCAAAGAAGTAACTTATGAGGATGAATTTTCTGACGTTGAGCGCTGACTGTATTCATGTGAATGTTTCTTGCAAGGATTGATTTAAACCTACTAATCCTAATGAGCGGCAAATTTAATCATCAAAACCTTAGATTCATAGAAAAAAGCACGAGAATTTTGTGGTCATCGCCTTTTTATTTTTTCATCACAGCTGCAGCCCTCCGTTTTGGCGATGGTTTTTTTTACTTATTTTTTCTTTCCTCTATCTTGTCAAATCTCGTTGAGATACAGACAAAAATACGGTACAATCAAACCCAATTTTTCAATAAATACTAATCAACCTACGACGCATTTCTGATTTCACTTTCTACACCTATTGCTATAACTTCGCCGACTTCTAAAAAACACATATGACAGAATTTGCATCAATCATCAGCAGCCGCTTAAATATCTCCATCAAGCAGGTAAACAGTGTATTGCAGCTGCTTTCGGAAGGCTCAACGATTCCGTTTATCGCCCGTTACCGTAAAGATATGACCGGAGACCTCGATGAGGTGCAGATACAACAGATACAAGATGAAGCCAAGTTCCAAAAGGAATTCAGTGAACGAAAAACGCTCATCATAAAAACAATTACAGACGCTGGTAAAATGACCGATGCGTTGCAAACAACCATCGACGGCGCTTCCACAATTTCTCAATTAGAAGATATTTATCTCCCCTACAAACCAAAACGCAAAACGAGAGCCACCATTGCAAAAGAAAAAGGATTGGAACCCTTGGCAACGCTGTTGATGGAACAACAATGCAATGCAGTCGACACCGAAGCCACCAAGTTTGTGACTGATGAGGTGAAGTCGATCGAAGAAGCCCTTGCCGGTGCGCGTGATATCATCGCCGAAGAAATCAATGAAAATGCGATTGTTCGTACAAAAATAAGAACCTTATACCAGCAAGAAGCGCTCATTCAAAGCAAAGTGACGCCCGGTAAAGAAGAAGAAGCCGCGAAGTACAAAGATTATTTTGAGTTTGATGAACCCATTGCAAAAATACCTTCACATCGTACACTTGCCATCCTCAGAGGTTTTTTGGAAGGATTTCTGCGTATGGTAATCGAACCGCAGGAAGAAAATGCATTAGCTGTGCTTGAGAAGGAATTAATTATATCCCATAATGAAGCTGCATTGCAAGTGAAACGAGCGATCAAGGATTCATACAAACGATTGTTGCAACCTAGCATGGAAAGCGAATTCAGAATGGCGTTAAAACAGAAAGCAGACGAAGAGGCCATTGAAGTATTCTCTGAAAATCTGCGTCAGCTATTACTGACTTCCCCACTTGGAAGCAAACGAATTCTGGCCATTGACCCCGGTTATCGATCTGGTTGTAAAGTGGTCTGTCTCGATGAAAATGGTAATTTAGTGAAGACCGATCTGATTTATATTCACGAAAAAAATTACAAATTACAAGAGGCAGAGCATGTCATTCGCACCCTCGTGCAGACATATCAAATCCAATCTTTTGCTATCGGTGATGGCACAGCCGGTAGAGAAACCCAACAATTTATTACCTCGCTAAAAATGAATATTCCTATTTTTTTGGTGAATGAAGATGGCGCTTCTGTTTATTCAGCATCTGCGAATGGCCGTGAAGAATTTCCTGACCATGATATTACAGTGCGAGGTTCTGTCAGTATTGGTCGGCGCTTAATGGACCCCTTGGCCGAACTAGTTAAAATAGACCCTAAGAGTATTGGTGTCGGGCAATATCAACATGATGTGTCCCAATTCAGATTGAAAGAGCGACTCGATCAGACTGTAGTGAGTTGTGTGAATTTGGTGGGTGTCAATCTGAATACTGCCAGTAAACATCTGCTGAGTTACGTGAGTGGTATTGGTCCTTCTCTGGCTGAAAATATAGTTGCGTACCGCGCAGAAAACGGTCATTTTACAAATAGAAAACAACTCCTGAACGTGCCACGACTCGGACAAAAAGTATTTGAGCAATGTGCCGGGTTTTTGAAAGTGCCACAGAGCGAAAACCCTTTAGACAACAGCACCGTGCATCCTGAAGCGTATCCAGTAGTTGAAAAGATGGCCAATGATTTAGCCATTGAACTCAAGAGTTTAGTAAAAAATGAAAGTGTGATCAATCTCATCAGACCTGAAGCTTATGTAACCGAGACCTTAGGTATCTTGACTATAAAAGATATTTTGAAAGAATTGAAAAAACCAGGTCTTGACCCACGACCCGAGGCTCAGACGTTTGAGTTTGCCGATATTTTTAAAATTGAAGATGTCAAGCCTGAGATGATAGTACCCGGGCAAATCACCAACATCACTCGTTTTGGAGCGTTTGTTGATATTGGTGTCAAACAAGATGGTATGGTGCACGTTTCTGAAATTGCCAACCGATTTATTGCAGACCCAAAAGAAGTATTGAAGCTCAATGATAAAGTGATGGTGAAAGTACTTGAGGTGGATATCGCACGTCAACGCATTAATTTATCAATCAAACAAGCGTTGCCTAATGCTGCCTCGAAAGCGTCACCACATCAGCCCAAACCGAAAGCCGCCATCCCGCAAAAAAAAGAAGTAAGTTTCTCTGATTCCTTGTCGTCGTTGAAAGATCGATTTAAGAAATAAAGGAGCACATTTTTATTTGGTATCAATCGATAACATCAATCAATTCATTCGATAATTAACTTGTTGATGCAAGCACTTAGTTTGAAATCAGTGCCAACATTTGCTCATGTATTTTACCGTTGGTGGCCAATGTCTGTTTATCATACACATTGTAGGGATCTCCATTAAAATTACTGATTCGTCCACCGGCTTCTTCCACAATTAAATAACCTGCAGCTACATCCCAAGGATTTAAATTGTATTCCCAAAAGCCATCAAAGCGTCCGGCAGCTACCCAACATAAATCGATTGCAGCACTTCCTAAACGGCGCACCGGTAGACCCAATCGCACGAAACGCTCAAACACAGGTATCGGGTCGGTATCGATTGCAGCCCAACGATAAGGGAAGCCAGTAACAAGACAAGCGATTTCCATTTGCGCATTGGCAGAAACTTTCAGTCGCTTATTATTCAGAAAAGCACCTTTGCCGCGCTCTGCAAAAAACAATTCATTCATAAACGGATTGAACACCGTACCCATCAACATTTGTCCATCGCATTCTAAACCGATACTGATACAACAAATCGGAATGCCGTGGGCAAAATTAACAGTACCATCTATCGGGTCGATAATCCATTTATAATTCGATGATGTACTTAATTCGCCAACTTCTTCACTTAAAATAAAATGCTCAGGAAACGCTGATTTGATGACATCGATGATAGCATCTTCTGATTTCTTATCAACCTCTGTCACCAAGTTATTGAGCGTATCCTTACTTTGAATTTCAAAGGTCCCTTCAAAATAATGCTTGAGTATTTCAGCGCCTGCATGGACAGCACGAAGCATGGTGTTTTTTAGTAAATCGTTCATCATTATCAGAAATATTCGGTTATTTTTGAAGCCACACAAATATACCTTCTTTTTTATCTTCCATGCAACTAAGCGTTATCATCGTCAACTATAATGTTAAATACTTCCTCGAGCATTGTTTGCTTTCGGTGGTGAAAGCATGTCAACCCATCGAAGCTGAAATTTTTGTGGTTGATAATATGTCTACCGATGGAAGCGTTGAGATGGTCAGTGCGAAATTTCCGCAGGTGAAACTAATCGCCAATAAGGATAATATCGGTTTTGCAAAAGCCAATAATCAGGCTGTAGATAAAGCATCAGGGAAGTATATTTTATATCTCAATCCGGACACCATCGTGCCTGAAGATTGCTTTACTACATGCATAAAGTATATGGACGCCCACGAAAATGCAGGCGCGTTAGGATGTCGACTCATCGATGGAAAAGGGCAATTTTTACCCGAATCAAAACGTGGCTTCCCCTCAGCAACAGTCGCCTTT
>Ga0114958_10003066_pt1 | contig 12168 bp, 9 predicted proteins | sample C_130208_EF_Meta_FD_89577 | JGI IMG/M metagenome (GOLD analysis project Ga0114958, IMG submission 89577) | Freshwater microbial communities from Lake Croche, Canada to study carbon cycling - C_130208_EF_MetaG | ecosystem: Environmental > Aquatic > Freshwater > Lake | place: Lake Croche, Canada... | reverse complement strand
TCTTGATATGATGGTCGGTTTCACAATTTCACCGCTGCTGTGGAAGTTTGTGGGCGGCGGGCTTTCAGCCGGTCGCTGCCAGACGCCCGCCCTTCGTCTTGTAGCTGACCGCGAGACCAGTATTGCGGATTTCAAATCAGAGACCACCTGGATTGTGAGTGGAACTTGGACTGCGGAGGGCCAGTTCGAAGCGCGGCTTGACGACCCTCTAGAGGACCACGAATCGGCACTAAACTACATGGAAAATATTCACACGGAGTCCGAAGGCGTCGTGACATCTGTAGCAGAGCGCCAAACTACAGTCTCGGCCCCCAAGCCCCTCATTACATCGACGCTGCAGCAGGAGGCTTCGGCACTTTACGGGTCGCAGCCGAAGCGCACCATGCAAATCGCCCAGCGACTCTATGAGGCCGGCTATATTACTTATATGCGAACGGATTCGGCAGTACTTTCGGAGGAGGCACGGCTGGATGCCGAGGCCCATGTTCGTACCGCCTATGGGGAGGCCTATATCGGTAAGGCTGTCGTTTCTGTTGTAGCTAAGAAGAAGGTTGTGAAAGGCGCAACGGCTACGCCTCCTCAGGAAGCCCACGAGGCCATTCGGCCCACTCATGTCGAGACCACAGAGCTGCCTACAGACGCAGACTGGTCCGCCATTGATAGGAAAATCTACAAACTCATCTGGAATCGCACGGTTCAGAGTGTAATGGCCCCCTGTAAGGGCGAGGAGCGTACTGTATGGTTTCTCGCCTCAGGTGACCCTGCAGAAATGCCGTGGAAGGCCGTCTGGGAGCGGACGCTGTTTCTTGGTTGGAAGAAGGTCGCGCAAGCTATTGCCGATCTCGACGAAGATGAGTCCGATACTCTGGGTGTAGCCCCATCAGGGGCCTGGACGCTAGGCCAGAGTCTGAAAGAAGGGTCCAAACTTAAGTGGAGCAGCCTCGCCGCCGCCCCAAAGGAAACTAAGGCCGTCGGCCGGTACACGGAGGCCACCCTTGTTCGCGAACTCGAGCGACGTGGAATCGGTCGCCCCAGCACTTTCGCATCACTGGTTGGCACTATTCTCGACAAAGAATACGTTGAAAAGAAGGACTCGGTGGCGAAGGATGTACGTGTTGCTAGCTATCAACTTACACTGGGTCAATGGCCTCCTACCAAAGTAGAAGTCATGAAAAAGGTCGGTGCGGAAAAGAATAAGCTGGCCCCAACCGCTCTCGGCAAATCCGCTCTCGAGTTCTGTGTGCGCGAGTTCTCACAGCTCTTTGACTACGATTTCACGAAGCAAATGGAGTCGCGCCTGGACCGCATTTCGGACGGAAAGGAGCAGTGGAAGGACCTGTGTCGCGACACGTGGAGTTCTTTCAAGGACCACTACGAAGAGCTGAAGGCGAAAAAAGGTACACAGGTCCAATCAGCACGCACGGTGACTTTTACGAATGGTATCAAGGCCGTCCAATCGAAAAAGGGTCCGCTGCTCCTCATAGAGGGTGCCACGCCAGAGGAGACGGTCTTCTATGGCTGGCCTACGGGACTCGCGTTCTCCGAGATTACGGAGGAGGTGGCGTCGAAGCACGTAGAGGCCCAGAAGAAGGCTAAAGAAGTGGAGGCCCTAGGCGACTACGACGGAAAGCCAATGGTTCTCAAAACGGGTCCGTTCGGTAAGTATGTTGTCTGCGGTACAGTGAATATTCCCTGGAAGGATGGCGACACGGCTGATACAATTCGTGATAGAATCAAGGAAAAGGGTGAAAGTGTTCTTCACTCGATTGGCGCGTTTGAATTCCGGCGTGGTCCATATGGCATCTACATGTTTAAGAAAGATGTGAAGGCGAAGCAGTTTGTCAGTGTACCGGCGAATGTTGATCCGAAGGCGCTGACTGCTGAGGCGGCTATTAAAATCTACCAGACTGGGCTGCAGCAGAAGGCTAAGGCGAAGAGTTATGGAGGGCAGGGAAATAAAAAGGGCCCTAAGTAGGGACACCTCTAATGGGTGATATACAAAATATGCCAGTATACGTGATTAATATGAACGAGAGAAAGGATCGCTGGAAGCGGTTTATGTCACAAGAGGCGGTTCACGTGTTTAAAAATATAAAACGGGTTTCAGGAGTAAACGGTAAGAAACTTAATTTCCGCAAAGACAAGCGTATATCAATGAGTACGAAGCTTCGTATTTACCGTAATTACAGACGCTCCCACTACGAGATTGCGACTCTGGGAGCTATAGGTGCAACACTAAGTCACGCTCGTGTATGGGAGACTTTTTTAAAGTCTGATTCACCTAGCTGCATAGTACTAGAGGATGATTCCGTATGGACCCCTGAAAATATTGAGATGATTAACGAGGAATACAAGCGTATTCCCGATAACTGGGGTATGTGGATTCTAGGATACTTTCACAAAACTTTAATCATGGAACGCATGAAAGATGGCTGGGACAAGGTCTATAATTTCAGCGGAGCACATGCCTATATGATTACTCGCGAGGTCGCCAAAAAACTTCTAGATGATGTTTATCCAATTGATACGCATATCGAATTCTACATGACAGGTTCCTCAATTATAAAGAATTTTCTAATTCTCGAGAACCCAAAAGTCCATATCGACTATTTCAGAACATTTGTAGGGCCGCGTGTGAGTACTAGTGATTCAAATACATCGCAGCACAAAAAGAACGGATGCCCGACATGTGATATTCCAGATGACTACCGGCAGATTTACAAGCATTTTACGCGGACAAAAGATAAGGCGATGGTTGTCAGCGGGGTTGTTTATGGAAAACAGGATAATACGATTCTTACTTTCAAACACGCTGTAACGCGAAAGAATAAAAAGAAATAACCTGGCATCGTCAAATAGGCGACTTATCTCCTCCTCTTAAATCGTTTTCTAAATATGAAAACTAAAAGTATCGCTATAATCCCTAAGAATATATATGAGTTATTGAAGAAGATTCGTGATATTGAGACTAACATAGCTACAAACCATTCCCACGGATTCTGAGGATTCGCTGACATTCGCATAGTCTCTCTCGAAATAACCGTCCACCCCACATTTATCCAGCGCACCCAGCCTTCAAATGACTCGCTTCCCTTAGGAATAACCAGGTAATGCATTTTCAAGAGGACGCGATGTTTTCCAGGTGGTATAGAGCCCTCTACACAGTGCCAGTCCTTATTATAATCTAGTCCATGAAAGTCACTAGTTGACATTTTAACACGGGCATTTTCACCAGGGAATACAGTTGTAACAGTATTATTCTCATTACAGGCAATAATAACTCTATAGTATATAACGCCGCCGGTAGGAAACCACGCATATGGTGAATCGTAGTGGCAATCGACTAGGGAACGGTCCGATCCGACCGCATCTTTGGGCGATACGGCCCAGTAGATTTCATCGGCCTCCGTAACATTTTTCACAGTAGAATTTGGAAAGCGTTCTTGAATCTTTCTGAGAATCTCAGGATTTGTGCGCACTCTTTCAAGAGAATCTTTATATTTCGAAGGCTCTACCTTGTCAATCCACTCATGATGTGCCGTTTTATAAGCAGCGTATCTCTCTTTTGCTATCGATTCTATATTTTTCAGGTCGGGTTCTGTATTTTTATCAGTCGAGCCTGATATTACTGCAAAAGACTCCATATATATAGCTAAGTTATTTTATTTACTAAACAATAGGCATGCTGTACGATTCCATAGTAGTATTAGCAATAGTATTAGGAATCGGCATTATTCTATATGTCCGAAAAAAGGTGAAGTTTAATCACGAACGACTCGTACCCTTTCGTGAGCCGCTTGTGCCAACTGGTTTTTGGAAAGTTTGCCAGCGCGCAAATCCCCCTGTAATAGTCTGGATTATCCGGCATTATATGCCGGATCGGCGCGGACCCCCAGAATTAATGGCACACGAACTCAATAAGTATTTTGTTGAGGCTCTCGGTTGGAAGGTCTTTATAATTATACCGCATAGTACTGTAAAAAACTACAACGGCGTACCGGTTTTGCAATTCTATCAGAAGACTGAAATAGAATCTGTACTTTCGAAGGCTCATTGTATTATTTCACAGGGGGATGTTATTGAAACGGCCGCAGTTACGGCCCAGAGGTCAAAAATACCTCTCGTTGTTTTTGATAAGGCTGCCGAGTCAAAGGCAGAGAAACTTTGTAAGTATGTAAGACTGGGAAAGGCTCCCTCGCTAATTGATTGGAGACGCTATATCACGCACACTGATAGACGCTATATCACACTGCCAAATATGAATGAGAAGGTTTCCAAAGATTTTTTTGAAATCGCGGCGGCCCTCCCAGAGTATGAATTTCTGGCTGTGGCAGATTTTTACGAGAGACCCTTCGAGAGTCCTAAAAGTTCGAACGTAACCCTTTGGAACTACCAAAGTGATATACGGGTTGTTTACAATGTTACTGGAATTCTATTTTCAAGGGAGGAGAGATATCAATTGGAAGCGGGGGCATCTGGAATTCCTGTGGCCCATGATCTAGAAACTATTCGTAAATTGAAAACGGACTCTCTCTTTTATAAAAAGGCTTCGGAAGAGGTAAAAAATGCGAAGGTAGAAAGGAGTGCCGAAGAATTCAAGGTGTGGATTGAGGAATTGGCACGGTAAAAATTGAGCCGCTAGACTTTTCTAAAAAAGACCATGTACGCGAATAAGACCGTCCCTCATCCCAGTCTCGTTATAAAGGAAGACCGCAGAGAGGAAGATAAATTGGTCCGAACTATAGAGCATATTATTAGCGCAATCATTGCGATAATAATATATCTTATTATGTGGTATTGGTATTACTAGGCGAGTTCAGCCTGAGGCGGTACAACCCGTGTAAATAGTTCTTCACGAATCCGCAGAATTTTATTCTCGTTCCTTTTTTGTTTTAAATAGCAAAGGGCCAGCATACAGTTGCACGTAACCATACACATTATTATGATGGATATCGGAATAAATATATTTAGCACTGTAGAAATATCAATTGCTCTATATATTTCTGTAATATTTACGATAGGCGCAGGAGCATCTAAGTATACAATTCTTAACGGCAAGTTGCTGGGTGTTGATGTCGATGTATTCGTAGCAGCACTTGTGCCAGTGCTATAGGATGTTTCTGTAAAATACGGCGAGACTGAAAATACAGAGGATGTTGAGCTAGTTGCAGTGGCCGTTGCACTATCTGTAGCAATCAGTTGGACTCCACTATCGATTGCCTGGGCCACCGCTACACTTTGAGCCACCTGAGAAAGTGCTGAAATCACTCCAGCTGCATAATACCACGTAATGGCACCTGACCCTTGTGGCGCCACAGTTCCAATAGGAAGTACAGCAGCATAGGATCCATCAGTAGGACTCGGTGTCATTGGAGCAAGCGACAAAGGATTAGTATTATAAACGTTAGAGAACGCACAGCAGAGGGCGTAGGCCGTCATAACTCCAGGTGTTTCCGAGTAGAAAAGAACGCCCTCTGTAGGATTCGTAATCATAATTGCACGTGACGACTGAGAGTTTGAAGTTACAGCAACGAAACTACCAGTATTAAGATTACCGCGCGTCTTTGTATTAACATCAGTTGTACCAACATAGTCATCGCGCGTACCAGTCCATATAAGAGCATTTGTAATCGTATTTGGGGACTTATTTATTACACGCGTGACAATCTTCACGAACCGGTCCGTGGCCCCTAGAGAGAAGGTATTTTGGAGGATCATATCTTGACCGTTCACCAAAAAACTGCGATTTGCCACAATAGTACCATAGCCCACCGTTTTCGTAGAATCGGCGGCGCTAACGTAAAACCCCGTATAATCGGTTACGGCATCTGCAGGGGTTAGTGAGTACAAATCTACTACACTGGTTCCACTCCACTGGGTAGACCCTGTGCCGGTTCCAATTGCCGTATCGAGAGGGTAGGATGAATACGTGAGCTTGTACCATACGTTAGTAATAGAGGAAAAATACCAAGGCTGCAAGAAAAGACCCCAGTTATTCACAGAATTCTGAGTGCCGGTTCCGAATCGGAGGTAGGGGTTGGAAAATACACAGGTACCTGTAGTACATCCATATGTACCGACTGTGTCAATTGCAGTTGTTCCTGTCAGAAGAGCTAAAACGGTTAAGAGCATCTATATAGAGATTTTATTTTGCCAGATTCAAACGCGGTTTGTTAATTCCCACAGGCCCTTCACAGAGCAGTTCTTAGCCCACCACGCCTTGCCCGCATCTGACATAGCAAGCCATGAAGCAGGGTCAAAATCTTTAAGAGCTGCCATGTCCGCGGGACTCGCCACTCTAATATAGTGAACCCCCTCAACCGGCGGATCAGCGTAGTTTGTCATATCAACCTCTGGAGCAACTACCGGCACACATCCCATTGCCATACACTCGATCTCACGGTGGCACTTTTTCCCGAAACCGGCGAGACAGAGGCCGAATCTTGCTTTAGAAAGGCGCTCGAGGTACTCGCGGTGACTGTAGGGATACGGGGCGGACCCCTCTAAATGAACGTAATCATCGCAGGCGGTCGACCAATCGTGGGCGGTCCTGTTCGCCTTCTGGACGGCATTCTCAGACCGCCCGTAAAAAACTGTACCGAGTGTGCGCTCCTCGAATGTCTTAGAAGGCGCCCCGCGTGCCACGAGTTCCTCAACGATTCGCGGGCGGCGGGGCCAGAAGGACCAGAGGCTGCCGCCCTTCGGCGGCGCAGGATTTCCAAATAGGGCCTTCTTCCAGGTCGCCGGTGCTGCCTCGAGCCACTGGAGGGTCGGCCTGTCATAGAGGAGTGTCTCGCCCTCTCCGCCAAGCCAGATATGGGGCGAGTCTGACTCGCGAACGGTCACGTACTTTCGCTCCCCCCAGATTTTCACGACTTCGCGGAAAGAGTCTCCAGCGTGTGCGAAAAAGCCCTCGAGATTAAAACGTGGCATGAGGACGACTGGGAGAGCTGTTGCCACTGGTAGAGGAGCGATAACAAGCCCCCCAATAATCTTACAGAGCGCCTTCAGAATTAGCCCCTTCTCAATTACATTCTGGGGCGCCGACCGCGCCACGATATGCATGGTATGCTTTAGCCCAGCCACTCCAGCCAAGTGAACTAGACCAGGAGTCGGCTTCATCTCAGACTGAATCTCCCAGACTTTTGCACCCTTCGGTAAAAGCCACGAAAGGGCACTCAGAGGATTATCAGAAAATGTCACCATTCCCGCGGCCCCATTGAATTTCTCAGCGAGCTCAATCATAGAATCAGTGGCCCGCACTGCTACGAAACGCATGTCGTCAGTCCCCAACTCCGTTTCGAGATCTGCCACGAGCTTCTCAGAAACCCAGCCGTCATCCACTAGACACAAAATAGGACCCGTGGGCGTCGAATCCCAGCCGAATTGGAAGGCTGAGCGCAAGGCGTCGACTTCCTGAGCGGTAGGGAGCGCATTGTCCTCAGGGTACCAGACATAGGCCTCTCTGCACCACGCCTGAAAGCTGTGGTCGCGCGCGAGGACCGGTACACTAGGCGTCTTCCAGTTGAAAAGATTGAGAACATCTTTGTTCGCCTCGTTCTTGACGGCGAGAAATTCCCCCACCTTTCCCGAGAGTCCCTGTAGCACGAGAATCTTTCCGAGATAGTGGAGCATGTATTTGTACGGATCCGCGGCGATTTCATCAGATAGGTAGGCCACCATTGCAACATCCACGTCCACACAGCTCGATACAATGTTTAGCTCCTTCGCCGACCACGCGTCCGCAGCCGTCTTCGAAGGGCCCACGAGAATCGATCCATATGTGCTTAACAGCCCGTCGGCCCCCTGAATCACATTATTGACCTTATAGAGAGGTACTGAGCGCTCTTGAGACACAATCCCGTCCTTGATGACCTTCGACCGCTCAAGCATCTTAAAAAATGTCTCCTTCTGCTGAACGCTCGGTCCATTCAGAACAGGCACTGAGGCCTTGACGGCCAGCGTCTTGAAGGGCGGCGGCATATTAAGCTCGGCCTTGAGGTCGTGAATACCTGTGGGATTCAGATGCATGTAAATGGGCTTCTCTACGATGTCGCGCGGGTCATATGTACGATAACCACTCGTATGAACGTGGTGCGTCATAATACTTACACAAGGATTCACGATTAGGAACTTCTGGCGGAGCATTTCGACATTGATAGCGTTGTCGCAGCCGCCCTTACCAAAAGGGATATTCAAGGCATCCCAGTCCCACTTGCGGGCCTTCACGGAATCCGAAGAGATAATCCAGGTATCCTGTGAATCTGGGCGCGGACCGAAAAGGACCGGCTTCTCTCCAGGAATCTCTGAATCGTCCCAGCGCAAAAGCGATAGGAACTTGTCCGTCATATCTACCGACCAGATAATGCGAAGGCTGTCATCGACGTAAATATCGGAGTTTGCGATAACAACAATAGTGTTCGGCTCGGCGCTCTCGTAAATCCACTTGAAAACGTGGTCGAATCGGAGGCGGCCACCAATATTGTCCTGTGAGACCTTCGGTGACTCTGGAAGGACGTGCATCGCCTCATTCAGTAGGACAATCTTATCAATATACTTCGACTCGATGTTGCGCTTCAAACAGAGGTCGATTTCGGCGGCACGGCGAGGCTTTGGTGGCACGTAGTACTGTGTGATAAGGACAACCTTGGGTGGCAGGGGTAGCGTGAGAAGAGCGGAGAGGCCGAGAGCAGCAGCAATAGGAGCGTGCGCGGCCTCGCAAGCGGACGGACAAGGGCCCGTCTTCGCGTAGCGCAGAACCATGGCGCACATGATACGCGCATCATCCTCTGTGCCGTCCCATGACTTCTCCAAGAAAGGGTACATGTCGAAGGCCTCTTCCAGACAGAGCATATTTGCAATACGGAGCTTGACAAGCTGCTGAAAACCTACACGTTGAAGGACCGCCTTGGGAACAACTACGATTTTTACTGTTGAGGCCCTCCCTTCGATGAGCCAGTTGGCTGATGCTTCCTCATCGCCAAGTAGTACACAAACGGAAATCGGCACCTTCGTATAAAGGGCGGCCCATGAGTCTAGAGAGCTAACTCCGATATCGTAACGCGTCCAACGAGCGAGGTCGTCTGAGCTTGCATCCAGCCAGGCGAGAGTCTTGGAATCGCGCCAAATGGAACCCTTTGATTTAATAATACGAATGGGTGCGCCAGTCTTCGGGTGTCTAGCAAGCATCTTATACGAACTTCGCGACTCATATTTAGACCATGTTACTGGCGTTTCATAATAAGATATATTAACAATAGTAATATAATTGGGATAACAAAATATTTAATTATTTCAACGCCAATACGCATAAGTTTTTTACGACTTTCGTTACGCTCATTATCAATATAATAATCAAAAGGGTGTTTATAAAATACAGTCATGCCTGTCGCATAAATAATAAATGTTGATACGGTTAAAAATAGCGATTCTAATGTTATAACCCACGGAACCCATAAAAATGGTCCAGCATGTGAAAAAATGGAATACGCTGTTCCGAGACTTGCCTCATGCCAATTAGTACCCATAATTCCAAGAAAACATAGAACGTTTAATGGAAAGGTGCTTATTCCATGTAAAGGATATAATAATGAAATTATAAATGCGTAAGTACAAACTATATATGGATTTACTAGCATATCTAAAAGATGATTTGATAAAATACTAGATGGATCGCACAGATGTATGTATTCTGATAAATTCTACGCCGAAATACTACTATATTTTGCCTTTTATGGTCGGAATGCTTAGACGCTATGCAACTGGTCTCGCGTGGCCCATATATTTGGCCACAGAGGACCCTATGCATCCTATTATCGCCTCTCTCGATGTGAAACTTATTGTGTTGGACGAATCAAAGGCGGGGTTTCTAGAATCCCGTCGCACGGCACTGGGGGAACTCTTGGGACAGTACAAGTACTGTCTACCCCTTCAGGACGACTTTATTCTAGAGGGTCGTATGGATGGTCCAGCAATAGAGGCGATTTTGAAGGCGCTTGAGCGTGATGATGATGTTGTCTCGGCACGACTGATGCCGTGTCCTGGTCCAAAGGGTACTGCAAACTTCATTCCTGGCTGGAACTATATAACGGATGCTGATACGTATGGCTTTAGTTTTCAGGCGACCATTTGGAAAACCTATGCGTGCTACCAGTGGTATAGTGATATTTGCTCGAGGCTCTATAAGAAGATTGAGGGGGCCGATGCGGGTCTAGAAGTTCGCCAGAATCTTGCGGAAAACGCTGAAGGGCAGGCTGTTTTTTGGACGATGAGCCGAACATATGAGTATAAACATGTTGGCTGGAACAGGCGGGGGAACTGGCCGAATGCGGTATATTTGTCGCCGTTTCCTTATAGGCCTACCGCAATTGTACGGGGGGAGTTAGAAGGATGGGCGAAGGAGCTGATGGGGCGTGAGGGGTTTGGGCTACCGTGGAGTACTTAACTTCAGTACTAGACGGTACGGTCTTTTTAGAGCTTTTTTTGAAAAAAAGCTCAGCAAAAAAACTCGATGGCCTTTGGAAAAAAGCTCCCAAAGGCTATTGAGTTTTTTTGGGGTCTTTTTTCTTAAAAAAGGCCAACTTGACTATTATTCATCATCTGAACGTAAAGCGCCCCGCTTTGATAGTTGTCATATAATACGTTTGGACCCAAAAATCCGGTGGTTGGTCCGTTTGAAAGACCGTTTACGATTCTGTGGTAGACCGTAAGATTTGTAGAAAGGGGCAAATTCAAGGCGACGTTTGTTGCAACATCATACGGGTTTAGTTCCATTCTGAAATTCGTGTTAAAATAATTCGATGAACCCGCTGTAACATTTTGAGAGGTTATATATTTCGTTCTGAAACTTTCCTGGAAAACCACACGACCCGCAGCGGGACTACGTAATTCAATATATGATGAAATTTCTTTCACCACATTTTGAGCTCCTGCGGTAACTGGATTGAGTTGCGGGAAAAAGAAATTCGGCTGTAATTCAACGAACATTCTCGTAGAGCTCGTAGTATGAGTATCGAGATACTGCATTAAATGATTCACTGGGAATGTAAACGAACTGAAATAAAGGTCATTATTTACCACAGTCGACATAGGAATTTGCGTGGTCGCCACCGGTGTAATGACTCGTTGCGAGCTGATAAAGGATGCAAATCCAGCCGTTGTTGAAAGAGTACTCAGCAAGGTCGGTCTCAAGCTGAAGGTCTCACCGCTTATTGCATTGTAACCTGCTGACGTAAAACTGCTAATCGATACGAAAACTGCGTTCTGGGCCGTAATAGTTGAGAGCTGAATATCACCCACACTCAGGAATTTAATAGACGATAGACCCGTAACAGGGGTCAAGTACTGTGCGTTTGGAACTGTAACGGCCGCAGGTAAGGTCACGGATGGCACTGAGCCGCTTCCTACAACAAAGGGAGGGAGACCATTGCTTAACATTAGGACCTTCGTGAGAGGATCCACATATGACTGAAAGATATTCCCTACACCCGTTGTGCTTATTTGGAGCGTATTAAATGAAAGGTCGCCCAAGAGCCGAGTCGTTGAGGAATTACCATAGACAACACCAAAGGACGAGACCAGTAAAATGGAGCTGACTGAATTCCAGCGAGTCCCCCCATCACCATTCGCAATAAGAATGTGTGACGACGGGATATAGTCGTTTTGGGGAGTTCTGGCAAAGACCTTTCGAACTTGTAAAATATCTGTATCGAGGGACCGTGACCCTGATGCCATTCTTCTTAGTACAAAGAACTCTCCTCAAGCCCGGGTAACGTATTGTGCCAAAAATAACTACCCCCAGCTGGGGGTAGTTATTTTTGGCACAACACAACCACTGGCGAGTAGGCTTCGGCACTCGCGGTAGCGCGTCAGCTTCCTCATATTTAAACTGAGGGCAAAAATCAGTAAATGGCTTCCAAAGTAAGAGTGGTTCTATTATCAATGGTAAAGAATGAGGAGGCCAATATGAAGCGCCTGATTTCATCAATAAGTACCTGGATAGACGGAGTGGTCGTCTGCGACACCGGCTCTACGGACGATACTATTAAAATTACAAAGGAAACTCTCGAGTCCTTGAAAATTCCCGGGAGAATTTATCAGTATCCGTGGGAGAATTTTGGCTCGAGCCGCTCAAAGAGTTTCGAATGCCTCAAAGACTGGGTAGCCCGT
>Ga0114958_10003064_pt1 | contig 12171 bp, 8 predicted proteins | sample C_130208_EF_Meta_FD_89577 | JGI IMG/M metagenome (GOLD analysis project Ga0114958, IMG submission 89577) | Freshwater microbial communities from Lake Croche, Canada to study carbon cycling - C_130208_EF_MetaG | ecosystem: Environmental > Aquatic > Freshwater > Lake | place: Lake Croche, Canada... | reverse complement strand
GCGCAAGGCCGTGTGGAGCAGTTTGCGTCTCGCACGAGCTCAGTAGGCGCCGGAGAAAGTGTATCGACCGGATCCGAGCGGGAAAGTTCCGGAGGCAGGAAAAGGCTTGCCGCTCTCGCTGAGGGGTCCTTTGACCGGTAGGGTCACGTCCGCCGTGGTATTCGGCGGAATGACGATCATGGCAGTGAAGGTGCCGCCCCCGATCTTCCAATCGCAGGCAAGTGTCCCGTGGCGGGTCTCGGTTGACCCGGAGGCATGGGTGATGGTGCCGGTGGGCCGTGGAGCGACGCGGACGCGATCAAAGCCGGGGGCTGCGCGGTCGATGCCGACCAGACTGCCCATCATCCACTCACCGACCGCGCCAAAGGCGTAATGCGAGAACGAGTTCATGCTTGGCTCGTGAACCTCACCGTTGATGGAGGAATCCCAGCGTTCCCAGATCGTGGTGGCTCCGTTGTCCACCTCATAACCCCAACTCGGGTATTCGTGCTGCTGCATGAGGATGCCGGCGAGGTCGTGATGTCCGCTGGCGGAGAGCGCGGGAAGCAGGGGTCGGGTCCCGAGAAATCCGGTGGTCATCTTGTTGCCGTTCGCCTTGATGAGTTCCGCGAGCTGGGCCGCGCTGGCGTCGCGCTGGGCCGCAGGAATGAGATCGAAATACAGCGCGATGGCATAGGCCGATTGATTGTGGATCGAAAGCTTCCCGTCTGGGTTCAAGTAGGTCTTCTGAAACGCGGCACGGACCTTCGCGGCCTGGGCCTTGTACTTCGCGGCGTCCTTCGCCTGGCCGATGGCTACCGCCATGTCGGCCATGAGCGTGGCATCGTAGGCATGGTAAGCGAGGTCGATGAACTGGATCGGCGTCTTCACGTTTCCGACGGAAAGCCAGTCGCCGTAGTTGGAGTCATCGAGTCCGCCAACGAGCCCCGGGTCACGATCACTGCGCCAGGCCATGAAATCGCTCATGTTGCGCCAATGCTCACGGATGACGCGGGTGTCGCCATAGACCTGCCAGATCGTCCAAGGACAGATCACGCCGGAGTCCATCCAGCCGGCGGCGTGGTGTTCGTTCGGTCTGGCCAGCGGCCGCGGGGCATAGGCGGGATACGCGCCGTAATCCCATTGGTCGTCGTTCAGGTCGTAAAGCCATTTGGTGTAGAACGCGGAAATGTCGGCGTTGAAGGTGGCCGCGTTGACGTAGATCTGGGCGTCGCCGGTCCAGCCCATGCGCTCGTCGCGCTGCGGGCAGTCGGTCGGCATCTCGAAGAAGTTCGCCCGCTGGGTCCACACCATGTTGCGGTGGAGCTGGTTGAGCATCGGGTCCGAGCACTCGAACGAGCCGTGGCGGGGCGTGTCCGAGTGGATGATGATGCCGGTGACCGCAGAAGCATCCGGCGTTCCGGGAAATCCCGTGAGCTCAACATACTGGAAGCCATGGTAGGTGAATTCCGGCGTCCAGGTTTCGCCATCGGGATCGCCTTTCAGGATATAGGTGTCCACCGCACGGGCGCAGCGGAGGTTTTCCGTGCTGAGGCGACCATCCTTGTGAAGCATTTCGGCATAGCGGATCTTCACCTTGTCGCCGACCTTGCCTTTGACCTTGAGGCGCACGACGCCTGAAATATTCTGACCGAGGTCGAAGACGAACACACCGGGCGCTTGCTCCTTCACCGACTTGGGTGCGAGCTCCTCGATCGCTCTAACAGGAACCCCCGGGTGCGGCGTGACCTTCGAGGCTGTGCCTGTCTTGCAAACCGCAGTTTCCCATTTCGAATCATCGAAGCCGTCCTTCGTCCAGCCCGGCAGTTCCTTGCGGGCGTCGTACGCTTCGCCCATCAGGATGTCGCTCTCGGTGATCGGCCCGAGCGAGGTCTTCCACGTAGTGTCGGTGGCGATCGTCTGGCGGCTACCATCGGAAAGCTCCAGCTCCAGTTGCAGCCGCACCGCTGGAGAAACCCCGTAATAGTAGCGGCCATCGATGCCATCCACCAGCCCCTGTTGGCCAGTCAGCAATCCATACGCGACATACCCGGAATACCAGCCGTCGGCCAGAGTCGCCCCGATCGCGTTCTTGCCGCCACGAACGAGCTTGGTCACATCATAAGTCTGGGCATTCACGCGGCGCTGGTAGGCGGACCAACCGGGAGCCAGGCGCTCATCGGAAACGCGCTGGCCGTTGATCTCGACCGTGTAAACGCCAAGCGCGGTGGCATGCAGCGTGGCCCGTACGATGGAGGGTGCTTCGAACTCTTTCCGAAAATACTTTGCCGGAGTCAGATGCAGCGTGCCGAGCTTCGGGTCGTCGATGAAGTTCTGCACGTTCTCTTTGGTCGTGAACACCTGATCATCCTTCGCGCTGATCCACAGCGCGGTCCAATCCGCCGGTTCCAGCAGGCCGATCCCGAAGGTGGCGGGTGCACTCCACTCCGAGGCAGCATCCTTGCCGTCCCAGACGCGAACCCGCCAGGCCAGGCGGTCGCGCGACTTCAGCTTGGCAGCCAATTCGATCTGCGCGGTTTGGGCCGAGGAAACTTTTCCGGAGGTCCAGAGCGGAGTCCCCTCAAAGCCGTTTGCCTGACGCACCGCTTGCAGCTCATAGGCGGTCTGCTTGAGATTCCGCGCCGTCGGATCGGTGGCTTTCAGTTTCCAGGACAAGCGCGGCAGGACGGTTCCAATGGCCAGCGGCCGATCCAAGTACTCGGTGCGAAGATCGACAGGGCTCAGGTCGGCTCCATGCAGCGGAGTGGTCAGGAAAATCAGAGCAAAAAGGCGCTTCATGGCATTGGGGGCGGATTCGTTTCAAGAAGGCGGGAGCTTGGTGCCCGCCTCATAAGAATGGCTTCTTTGGGGACGCTACAGAACGCAGGTGATGAATACAACCCTTGCAGGCCAGCCGGATCGGGTCATGAGCTCCCGGGTTGAACGATCTGTGGACAGTCGACGGTTGTTTCACTAACGAGGCGCATCCACATTCAAGTTTCCAAGCGCCATGAAACCACGCCTCACCCTTGCTGACACCCTTCTTGCCGATGGTTCCCCTCTTGAGCTTCAGGCGCACGACGGTCGTCATTCCCTAGTCGTGCGTGGCCAGCAGATCGCCGGGCCGTCCACGAAGGTCGCCGAGCAAGAATGCGCCCGCCTCGCCTGCGCCCCATTCCGACCCGTGCGCCAGCCGAAGATCTGGTTCGCCGGACTCGGACTCGGCCAAGCACTGACCGGCGCCTCGGAGGCACTGCTTCAAAAACGTGGCGACCTGATCGTCGCCGAGCCCCTCGCCGCCCTCGTCGACTGGCAGCGGAGGTTTTTCCCCGAAGGCACCTTCTGCAACGATCCCCGGGTCTCCCACGTGGTGGACGCGGGGGTCAGCGGGCTCGCGTCCCAAGCCGGCACTCTGCATGCCATCATCGTCCATACCGACACCGCGCCAATCGGAATGGATGGCAAATCGGTGGTCGAGAACCGCCGCTGGCTCACCGCCGCCTTCGAGGCCCTCCAAGTCGGCGGCATTCTCGCGATCACCGCCCCCCGCCAGCGGGCCAACCTCACCCGGACGCTCGAACGCGCCGGATTCAGTGTCGCCGAGCACCTCGTGCCGGATTCCCCGGCGGCGAAAAAGCCCCGTTTCCAACCCATCTGGCTTGCCAGAAAAGGCAAAGCTGCCGAATGACTCCGTTATCCACTCGATCTTTGTTTGTGCCATGCGCCTGATTTCCACCTCCGCCCTGTTGTTGCCGATCCTCGCCTGCCCCGTCTGCCTGGCGGATGAATTCACCGTGGCAGCGAAACCGTTCACCATCGAACGCAGTCTCTTCTCCACCGCCCTCCCCACGGTCGCAGCGCCGCTCCGCATCGAGGCGGAGGCTCTTCCCAGCTTCACCATCAAGTCGATCGCTCCGCATGGCAGTCGGGTGAAGAAAGGCGATCTCCTGATCGAATTCGACACCGAGGCCATCGACCGCAGGATCGATGACAGCCGCGAGGCGATCGAGTCCGCCACGCTCACCCTGGGTCAGACGGAAGTTGAGCTAAAGGCATTGAAGCAATCCACTCCATTGAAGCTGGATGCCACGAAACGCGCCGCGCGAAATGCCGCCGACGATCTCGCCTATTTCAACAACATCAGCCGCAAAATCAAGGAGCAGCGTGCGGACGAGAACCTCAAGCGCCACCAGCATGTCCTAGAGGGCGAGCAAGAGGAACTGCGCCAGCTCGAGAAAATGTACAAGGCGGATGACCTTACCGAAGAGACCGAAGAAATCATCCTCAAGCGGCAGCATCACTCAGTCTCCGCCGCCGAATTCGCCCTGAAAGTCGAAGAGCTCGACCACAAGCGGACCCTTGAAACGGAGATTCCCCGCGAATCGGAAGAGCTCATCGCCACCGCGAAAAGCACCGCGCTCTCGCTCGCCAAGGCCGAGTCCGAGCTGCCCCGGCAGATCAGCCTGAAGGAAATCGAACTCGCCACCGCGCAGACCTCGTTCGCCAGACAGAAAGAGGACTTCGCCAAACTCACCGCCGACCGCAAGCTGATCGAGCCCATCAAAGCCACCGGCGATGGCTGGTTCTACCATGGGGTGATCGAAGACGGCCGCTGGAACACCGGCGATGCAGTGAAGACCTTGGTCCCGAACGGACTGATCCTGACGAAGAAGGCCTTTGCCACTTTCATTCCCGCCACCTCGCCCTACAGCTTGGTCAGCTTCGCTGAAGAATCCATCGCCACCTCTTTGCCTCCCGACAGCGTGGGCTTCGCCCTATCGACCGGCCGGGAAGATCAGATCATCCCCACCAAGATCGAAAAAATCGCCGCCGCACCGGGCACCGACGGCCGTTACCGCATCGACATCACCGCCACTTGGCCAGCCAACGCCATGCCTGTTCCAAGTGCCAATGCCCATGTCAAAGTGATCTCCTATGAGAACCCCAACGCCCTCGCCATTCCCACTGCGGCTCTCCACCCCACCCGCACCGGATGGTCGGTGACGGTGAAGCTGGCCGATGGAAAGACCGGGTCCCACTCCGTCAAGCGCGGCCGGGTTTCCGGTGAGCTTGTCGAAATCCTTTCAGGTCTCGAGCCCGGACAAGTGGTCATCACGCCGTGATCCGCACCCTCGTCATTTCGGGACTGCTGGCAGTCTCGGCGCAGGCGTTCGATGAGTCCACACCGATGGAAGTCACCCCCGCCAGCGTCGATGCCTCGATCAAGCGCGGCATCGATTTTCTCGTCGGCTTCCAAAGTCCGAACGGTTCCTGGGGAAATCCCACCCTGACCAAGGACCTCAACATCTACGCCCCGATTCCAGGTGCGCATCATGCCTACCGCGCCGGCGCCACGGGCCTGGCCATTTCAGGGATGCTCGACTGCAACGATTCGCGGCCCGAGGTCCAGGCCTCGCTCAAAAAGGCCGCCGCCTGGGTGGCTGCGGAACTGCCGAAGCTCCGCCGCGCCGATCAAACCACCACCTACAACGCCTGGGGTCATGCCTACGGACTCCGCGCAATCACCCGCTTTTGGAAGCAAGAGACCGATCCCGCGAAAAAGGCCGAGTGGATCCGCCTAGGCCAGGAACAGGTCGACCTCGTCAACCGTTACGAGGACGTCAACGGCGGCTGGGGCTATCTCGACATCTTCGACGGTCTGACCACGCAGAAGCCTTCGGGGCTTCCGACCTCATTCACGACAGCCACCGTACTTCTCGCCATGGACGAGGCTCGAAAGACGATGGGCGTAAAACTCGATGACAAGCTCGTCGCCCACGCCGTCGCCATGCTCGAACGCCAGCGCACACCGGACTTTTCCTACGTCTATTCGGACAAGCACGTGATGGCCCCGCGCGCGGCGATCAATCGTCCCGCCGGCTCGCTTTCCCGCTCCCAGGCCTGCAACGCCGCGCTGCGGGTTTTCGGAGAGAAGCGGATCACCGACGAAGTGCTTGACCAGTGGGCGGAGCGCTTTCTTGACCGGCAGGGCTTTCTTGACATGACGCGCGAGCGCCCGGTCCCGCATGAAGGTCCATTCCAGATCGCAGGCTACTTTTACTACTACGGCATCTATTACTTCACCGCGTCGGCGAGGATGCTGCCGCAGGACAAGCAGGCCGCGTATGCGAAACGCCTGGCCGCCATCATCCTCACCCACCAGCAAAAGGACGGCTCATGGTGGGACTACCCGCTCTACAGCTATCACCAGCCCTACGGCACCGGCTACGCCCTGATGGCCCTGGCCTGGTGCAGGGAGGCGATGAAGTAGCACAATTTTGCAACTTGTGGGCAGTACTTTCTCCGAACCTCACGCCGCATGCGGCTGGACCTCGCGGCTGATGCGTTCGCCATTTTCCCGCTCGGCACGCATCAGTTCGTAGTCCAGTTGCAAGCGGAGCCAGAAGCCGGGGGAGGTTCCAAAGTAACGGCTCAGGCGCAGATCGCATTCCGGAGTGCAACGACGCCGGCCTTTTTTCATGTCCGTCAAATGCGGCGAGGGAATACCGGTCATTCGCGAGACCTCCGCCTGCGAGACGTCCCACTCGTCCAAAGTTTCCCGCAGCGTCTCCGCGAAGAAGTTCATCAGCGGCAGCAGTGCCTTTTCTCGTTTCATGGTCGTCAATGGTAGTCGGTAATTTTCACTTCGGACGCCTTTCCGGCCGCGCAAATTTTTTTCTGTAAAAGTGGCTGATGACTTTTTCTGAAGGTGGTTGGTTTTGTTGTTTCGTTTTAGTTTGTGTTAGCTGGGAGTGAGGTAGGGTTTGCCGGTTTCCCATGTCTCGGGGATCTCGATGAGGACGCCCATCAGAGCAGTCCTCCGGCTGTCACATTTCCCCTCACCAAATCCATCGACAGGAAGAGTCGGCTGATGGCCCTGGCCTGGTGCAGGGAGGCGATGCGGGATTTGTTCGGTAAAATCGGCGGGCAAGTCGAGACCGATGTAGTTGAAGTGAAAACTGCCGAGAATGCGGATCGAACCGTAGCGAACCCAAACTCTTCGAAGCTACCAGCTCGCATGGCCGGCGGCAAAGCCGTGATCAAGCCCCATTCCCCCGCCCTTCGGTCCGATTCATTGGCTCTTTCAGGAGCCTCCCGCAGAAACCAAATTCCTGGCAACAACCAACCAATCAACGGTGATTGAGTCTACGCTTACCTGCGCGCTGCTCCAACATCATGCAAAGATCGATTCCACGGCTTTGCCTTTGCCGTCGATGGTCGCGTAGAAGGGGCGTTTCTCGACATCGAACACCGTTTTCGGGCTGATGCCCATCGCGGTGAAGATGGTGGCGTGCAGGTCGGAGATCGACACCGGGTCCTTGATCGCGACCAGAGGTCGTTCGTCCGCCGTGGCTCCGTGCAGGTGGCCTTTTTTCACGCCGCCACCGAACATCACCACACTCGATCCCTGGGTGAAGTGTCGATGCAAACCATAGTGCGCCGGGCTTTCCAGGGTGTCGCCCTTGACCGTGGCTTGGTCGGTGGCTTTGGAGCCGGGACCGCCTTCCATCATCGCATCGCGCGAAAACTCACTGGCAATGATCACCAGGGTGCGGTCTAACAATTTCCTTGATTCTAGGTCCTTGATCAATTGCGCGATCGGTCCGTCAATTTCGGCGTGCATTTTTTCCGTTACGGAATGGCCGTCCTTGTGGGTGTCCCATTGGAAGAACGGCACGTATTCAGTCGTGACCTCGACAAAACGCGCGCCGTTTTCCACCAGCCGGCGGGCGAGCAGGCAGCCCTGGCCGAAACGACCGGTGTTGTAGGTGTCGTAGACTTCCTTCGGTTCGAGGGTGATGTCGAAGGCATCACGCTCCTTCGATGACAGCAGGCGGTGGGCGTTCTCCAGCGAGCGCAGCATCGATTCCTGTTGATGGTCCGAGAGGTAATCGCGGTGAGGCGACTGGGCGATCAGTTTGGCGAGCAGCGCGCGGCGACTTTGAAAACGGTCGGGCGTCATGCCTTGTGGAGGTCGCACCGCCGCCGCGGCCTGATCCGGGAAAGGCAGGTTCATCGGCCCGAATTCCGATCCGAAAAATCCTGCGGTGGTGAAGGCCTTGAGTTCCTCATTCTCGCCCACGCCTTCGAGGCGTTGGCCGATGTTGATGAATGGCGGCATCACCGGATTTTTCGGTCCGAGCACCTTGGCCATCCAGGCTCCGATGTGCGGGGCCGCAACCGTTTGCGGAGGGATGTAGCCGGTGTGCCAGTGGTACTGATGGCGCGAATGCAGAATCGCACCCAGGTCCGCCTGGACCGCCGAGCGAATCAGCGTGGCGCGGTCCATCACCGAAGCGATTTTCTCGAGACCCTGGCAGATGTTGATGTTGTCCACCGCCGTGCGGATCGACGGGAAAGTGCTGAGAATGTCTTTCATCGGCGCGCCCTTCACGAACGGCTGGTAGCGTTTCGGGTCGAACGTTTCCGGCGAGGCCATACCGCCGGCCATCCACAACAGAATGCAGCTGTCGGCTCGGGCGGCGGGGTGTTTGATCTCATCTTCGGCCAGCAACTGCGGGGCGCGGGCCGCCCAGGCGGCGGCGGTGCTGGCGGAGAGGGCCTTGAGAAAATCGCGACGGTTGTTCATCAATGTTTTCGAGTGAGGGTTCAGCGGATCAATTGGAATTCGGGAAGCATGAAAACCGACCACAGAAAATCCTCGATGGTCGCGGGTTGCGGGGTGGCACCGATCACCTGCATTGCGATCTCTTTTTCCGCAGTGGTTGGCGGACGGGACAAGGCCTGGAGGTAAACATCGTCGATGAGTGCCGCCGCATCCGATCCATGTTTGCTCATGATGTTCTGCGCGCCTTTCGATAGGATGCCGGCAAGAATGCTGCCGTTGTTGAGATCCATCGCTTCCAGGGTGGTCAAGTCGTTGGGTCGGGAGGTGACGATCTGTTCGCGGTTCGGCCGACCGAGCGAGCGCATCAGTTCGTCCGACTTCATCAATGACGCGCGCACCTGGATCGGCGGCGCGTTGGTCAGGCGGGCAAGGGCATTTTGGAATCCTGCTTCATTGGTGTTCCAGAGCTGTTGATTGGCGCACTTCACCGCCGGGTGCCATGCGGCATCGGTAGCGACTTTGCCGCCGTCGGCAGTCGTCACCTGCCAGGAATCATCCGAGCCAACATACGTGGTCGTTCCCGCCTGCACCAACATTGCCTGGAAATAACAACCTGCGGGATTCGGTCCGCTGCCGCCGTTGGTGGCGATGATCACGATTTCATTGGTGCCGGCGTGAAGGTGCGGTTTGAGGTCGACGACCACCGGAGCCGTCCAGTCATTTCCTTTCGAAACGTCCTTGCCGTTGATCCGAAGGGTGAATTCGTTGTCGCACGACACCGCAGCGACAGCGGAAGCGAGGTCGGCCTTCAGCTCGATGGTTTTTTTCAAGGCGATCGTTTCACCGGCCTTCGACTGAGCACCGCCATCGATCCAAACCCAGAACGCGGGAGGCATCGATGTTGCGCCTCCGCCGGTTGACCGTGGTGGCGAGAAATCGGGCTTTTGTGGAGCGCTGCCGGTGATCTGCCAGAAGGCATCGACCATTTCCTCGGCGGTCATGCGTTTGGCGCGGGGGCCGGCGTATTTCCACTTCGACTCATCATCGTTCTTCAAGGCCTCGGTTTTCGATTGATAGGCCTGCGAGGTGCAGATCAGCGCGATGACTTTTTTCAAATCGTAGTTGTTATCCACCAGATAGAGCGCCAGGTAGTCGAGCAGTTCCTCGTTCCATGGTTCGCTGCTCATCGCATCGACCGGATGCACAATGCCGCGGCCCATCAGACGGTGCCAGAAGCGGTTGACAATCGTGCGGCTGAAGCGCCCGTTGGCTGGTGTCGTGGTGAGTTCGGCGACCTGTTTGAGGCGCTCCTCCGGGGGTTTCGTGGCATCGATCTTGCCCAGTTCCGGATAGAGCCAATAGGGCGCGGCGATTTTGCCGGTCGGTTTGTCGCAGCGGGCGATTTCCAGTTTTTCGTTAGAAAATGCGGCGGCGAGACCGTACGAATCGGTGAGCTTCCAGTTGTCGGTGAACGAGTCATGACACGACGCGCATTTCAGGTTGATGCCGAGGAATGCCTGACCGACCGACTGCGCATATTGGATCGGCACCGTCTGACCGGCGCTGACTTCGCCGCGCCACTTGATGCCATTGGCAAATCCGGCGCTCGGTCCGCTGGCGGAGATCAATTCGCTGGCGAGTTGGTTGTAGGGCTTGTTCTCCAACAGCGACCGATAGAGCCACTCGCTGATTTGTGATCGTCCGCCGGTGATGTAGCCGGTGCCCGTGTAGTCATTGCGCAACAGGTCGTTCCAAAAAGTGAGCCAGTGCGTGGCATAACCCGGTCGGTCGGCGAGCAGGGAGTCGATCAACTTCGCCCGCTTGTTAGGATCCTTGTCGGCGAGATAGGTTTTGAGAAAATCGGTGCGCGGCAGCACGCCGGTGATGTCGAGATGCACGCGTCGCACAAAGGCCGCCTCATCGATCGGCGCGGACGGCGCGGTTTGGGTCTTGGCGAGGTGAGCGTCGAGAATCCGGTCCAGCGGGTGTTCGCGGTCATTTTTTGCGGGCGGCAGTACCGGACGGGTGAGTTTCAGCGGAGCTTCGTAGGAGCTCTTTTTGAAAATGAATCCCGGTTCCCACGGCGCTCCGGCATCGATCCATGCGGCAACCATGGCAATGTCCTTTTCCTTCATCCGCTCGCCTTTGGGAGGCATGCGCTCGTCTTCCTCTTCGGAGGTCGAGCGCAGCATCTTGATCAGCAGGCTTTTGCCGCTGTTACCGACTTCCATCGCGAAATGACCGTCGTTTTCCTCGAGAAAATTCTCCCGCGTATTCATCGAGAACCCGCCCTTGTGTTTGTCTCCCATGTGGCATTTCGCGCAATTCTCCTTGAGGATCGGGGCCACCTCGTGGACGAAATCCACAGCACCCGATGGCAGAACGAGAAGCAGGCCCGGCAGCAGGGCAAGGGAGAAACGCATCGGAGTCATTTTGGATGGTATTATACGCGCAGAACAACGGCAAACTATCAAAGCGGAGGGTGGTTTACGCAACAGGGATATTTCCCCGCTTTCCGGTGACGCGGTCGACAAAATTCCCGATGACCACGAAAAACACCAACCCCCATTTCCCCGCACTCCGGTTCGATCCATAGGCTCTTTCAGGGACCTCCCGCAGAAACCAAATTCCTAACCACCACGAAATCACCCCGCAGCAACCGACTCTTCCTCCCATCACCCATGACCCATGTGGGTTATTTGGGACTGGTACCGAAGCCGACCCCGAAGCCACGCTTACGCCAAGCGCGACACAGTAGCGTTGAGCCATGTCCAAGGTCAGAGAGAGACCCCGCGTTTCCACGGTAGAAAATCATCTTGGCCGAACGCGCCGGCTTTCGGCAGATACTTGCCGCTCGCGGTGGCAATGACGAGGTCGATCAGGGCTTCGCCAATTTGTTCAATGGTCTTTTCGCCAGTCATGATGGGGCCTGCATCGAGATCGATGATGTCGGGCATGCGCCGGGCGAGAGCGGCGAGAGTCAGTCCGCATAGCGTCACATCCACCCATTGGGGCAGTCCTCGGACCGTCACATTTCCCCTCACCAAATCCATCGACAGGAAGAGTCGGCTGATGGCCCTAGTTTGGCGCAGGGAGGCGATGAAGCAATCCTCACTTTAGGAGAAGTCGCCCTACAGTGCGGAGACTTGTCACCGCTTTCCGGCCGTGGCCGCTTGTGGCAGTGAATCAGGCTCCATTCCCGTCAGCAAGCCTCCTCCACCAAAAGCGGTGACAAGTCTACGCAGTCCAAGGGCTAGCGCCGGAGATCAAAAAGCACCTTGCCATCGCGCCCGCTTTGGATGGATCGGGTAATCGCCTCAGGAAATTTTCTCAATGCGAATGTCGAATCCACTGGTTGCACAAGCCGACCAGCAGCGACTTCGGAAGCGAGGAAACCATAAACCGTCGCGACCTCGGCCGGTGCCGCATGTTCGACCCAGCGCGAGACCCACAGGCCGCGGAACTGCAGGTCCTTGAAGATGAGAAAGCCGTTCGGAATGGTCAGCGGTCGGCGACCCATCGCGCCGTAGGTGATGTGGATCCCACCTTCGTCGAGCAGGTTCATCAGGCGCAGCGCGCTGTCGCCTCCGACGGCGTTGAAGGCGAGCTTCGCGCCATTTTTG
>Ga0114958_10003063_pt1 | contig 12178 bp, 12 predicted proteins | sample C_130208_EF_Meta_FD_89577 | JGI IMG/M metagenome (GOLD analysis project Ga0114958, IMG submission 89577) | Freshwater microbial communities from Lake Croche, Canada to study carbon cycling - C_130208_EF_MetaG | ecosystem: Environmental > Aquatic > Freshwater > Lake | place: Lake Croche, Canada... | reverse complement strand
TCCTTGATCATTGCCTGCAGCTCTTCGCGGCTGCTCAGCGCCTTGCCGTTGAGCTTGAGAATCACATCTCCTTCCTTGAGCCCGGCCTCTTCGGCAGGACTTTCGCGGCCGACTTTGGTGACCTTAAGCCCACCTCCCGGGCGAGCCTCGGTGCCGACTCCGAAAAATCCATTACCCTTCACCGGCTTTTTCGCAAACGGCCCGTCGCCGACAAATTCGCCGCGAGTCATCTCGTCCCAATGTGTGATGAACTCGCGCATCGGCACGTGCATGTTCTGGGAAACCACGTCGCCAACCCGGGAATGAATACCAATCAGGTGGCCCTCCAAATCGAAGAGCGGTCCGCCAGAGTCACCACCGATCAGGGTGCAGTCAGATTGAATCGTCGAATCCTCCGTTCGCACCAGTCGACCGAGCCTGACAACCGAGCCGCGCTCCTTGTCGAATCCGCCCGAGTGTCCCAACGCGAACACCCAATCGCCGAGCTTCGTGGAATCATTGCGGTCCATGACGGCAAAAGGGTAAGTGCCTTTCTCGAGGATCTTCACCATCGCACAGTCGGTCGTGGAAATCAGTCCCATCGACTCCGCCTTGAGACGCTTGCCGTCCTCCAGGATCACCGTCAGTTCCTTGCCCACACCACCGGCGACGTGCGCGGCGGTGAGGACCAGTCCCTCCGGGGAAACAATCACTCCGCTGCCGCTGCCTTCGCCGATATCGATGCAGACCGTCGCCTCACGCGCTTTCGAAAGCACCGACGCCAAGGCCTTTTGAATCATCTCAAGATCTTTCCGATTTTCCGGCGCCTTCTTGTCGTTGACGTAGGACCGCTCGGGGGCGGCAAAGGCCAAGGCAGGCAGTAGTATCAGGAAAAGGAGTGGGTGACGCTTTCTCATCTGGGGTTCAGATTGAGGGACCTTACCCCTTCGATCGGCAACCCGCAACCCTGCGGATTAGAATCGTTTCCGGCCAAGCTTCCCGCAACAAAGCGTCTCCAGCCCTCATCCTCGCCTGCGAAAGATCGCGACCCACTCGCGACCGACCCGGCCCGGGTAGCCGCTCTCCGGCGCCCAGCACTCTTCCAGATCGAACCACGGTGCCAGGACCCCGATGATTTCCTTCTGGGTTGATTCAAACGGTGGCCCCTGCCCCTCCTCGCCCGGGTCATTCGGTGTCAGGAAAAACACCCCGCACAGCCAACCGCCAGGCCGCACCAGCGCCCCAGCCGCTGCCGCATACCTCGGTCGGTCGGCCGGATCGATCGCACAAAAACAGGTGTGTTCCCACCACCCGCCAAAGCCCGCCTCCGGCCACCAGCGGGAATCAAACAAGTCCTCCTGCCGGTAGGATTCCGCGCCAACCTTCTCGAACGTGTTCGCGCGCTCGACCGCTGCTGCGGAGAGATCGACGCCTAGCACCGTCACGCCACCTTTGGCGATTTCCCGAACGTCGTGCCCAAAGCCGCAGCCGGGAACCAGCACCGATCCGCCCGCCCAAAGGGGCCCCTGTTTCCAGCGTGCCAGAAGTTCGAGCAAGGGCGGTGCGGCGACACCCTTCTCCCAGGGTGTGTCACCCTGCCGGTAGCGCGTTTCCCAATCGGTCATGCCCATCTTTCACCCGGACCAAGCAGCACGTCAATTCATCAAGCCCGGCGAAGGTAATCGGGCACCTGCTCGCGCTGCAACGCCGGAGGCACCGCTGCATTCGCGAATGAAATCACCGCGCCGATCCCCGCCGCGTGTCCACCACCGAGTCGCGGCTCCACCTCGAATTCAGGAAAACGATAACGCGCCTTGTGCCTCAGCCAGGCCCTCAAACCGAACGCCGCCACCATCGCTCCCAAGCCCACCGACAGCGGCACCCACCAGCGCGGCGGCAGGAACTTATTCAGCCGCTCCATCATACCAGGCGGGACCGGCCTCGCCAACTCTTCCACTCCCACCATCACACTCTCCGGAACCGGCGCACCGGAAATCATCCGCTCCATCCAATAGAGCCGGATCGACATCTGCACCGAGAACGCCTCCAGCTGGCCCACCGGCTCCTCCTTCTCTTGTGACTTGACCACCGAGCTCTGCAAGGCCCGCTTCTGCTCCGGTCCCGAAATCGTGTCTGTTAGAAATGGACTCAGATAGATAACCGATCGCTGCGGCGCCCCCAGGAAATAGTAAACCACGGCCGCTGGCCGACCGCTCGAAAACAAGCGTTCCGTCAATTCCTCCGCACGCACCTCACCAGGAATTTCCTGCTCCGTCCCGAAAACATACACGAACAAGTCAATCGACGAGTCGGACGCATGATGGTCCAGAAATGCCAAGCGGTCGCGATACTGCGACGGCGACAAGAGCTTCTGAGGATCGATCAGGAATGATGTCGGCCGTTCATTGAAATAGGCTCCGAGAAACTTGTCCGGGATCTGCGTCGACCGCATCTGCTCGATCGCCAATTCCTCCGCTGTCGGTCCCGGCAAGGGCTCCTGCTTCTCCACCGGTGGCTCATCAGCCGGCACTTCATCGGTCAACAACAACCTGCCGGGCAGCCATTTCCCCGCCTTCACCGCCGCGCGATCAGCATCGTCCCAACCCGGGAGCGTCGGCTCGAGGTTCGCCGCGTGGAGCGCGGAAACGGTTAGAAACGAGATCAGGAAACCAACTCTCACGGCGACACCTCCCGGTCCTGCGGTTCCTCGCGCTTCGCCAACTTCCGGCTACCACGGATCTTCTGCACCTGTGCCTCCACTTGAGGCGGCCGCACCACCTTCCGCTCGAATCGTTCCGGATCGCGGCGCGCCTGACCGCAGCGCTTCTTGAGGATGCTCGCCAGTTGCTCGATCGCCTTCACCAACCCATCGGCATGGCGACCTTCCAGCCAGTAGGCATGGGCGCGGGACAGGCATTGAAAGGTGTCGTCCTCCTCCAGAAACGGGTCCAGCGCATAGCCGAAGGACATGCCCGCCGCCTTCGCATCGGCATCGATCGCGATGAGGATGCCCGCCTCATTCAAGCGCTCCACCGGAAGGTCCTCGAATACCGCGCGGTTCAGGAGCCAGAAGCCGAACTGCCGCAGGTTGCTGACGCCCTTGAACGAACCGGTATGCACCGCGACGAAGAGCTGGGGAAATTGGCGATTGAAACGCAACATCGCCGACTCCACCCGCCGGTGTTCCTCACGCCGCATCAAGCCCGCCGCATCAGTCAAGGTTCGCAGCTTCACGTCCTCAGCGCCGAACACCACATCCGCATCCGCCAGCGTGAATCCGCAATGCGGACAGCCACCGGCGGCCCGGTGGATTCGTTGCACGCATCGTGGACACTTCATGGGAGGAACAAACTCCCGCACATTACGGATCGACTGACAATCCGTCAAAGTGAATCAGCCCCGGAGTCCTGACCGTGGCTGGATCGTCTTTGAAGATTCCAGTTTCAAGCTCAGGAAAGTGTTTTCCGAAAATTCAGCTTGAAACCCATAATCTAATCCCTACTAGTCACTCCACATTACCGAATGCATCTTTCCAAAAAAGCCGAGTATGCCCTACGTGCCACCATCCATCTGGGTATTGCTTCCGAACTGGGACTCACCACCGTGGCAGGTGCCGACCTCGCGGAAGCGAACCGTCTGCCCCTGAAATTCGTGGAACGAATTCTCCAGGAACTCCGGGAAGCCGGCATCGTGGAAACCCGACGCGGAAAGTTCGGTGGCTATGCCCTGGCAAAAGCCCCCGACTCGATCCGCATTGGTGATCTCGTTCGCCTGATGGACGGTCGCCTCGCGCCCATCTGCTGTGCGAGTGAGAATGCCTATCAGCGATGTTCCTGCCCGGACGAAGATCACTGCGGCCTTCGCATGCTGATGATCGATGTCCGGAATGCGATCGCGAACATTCTCGATCGCTACACCATCGCCCAAGTGGTCGAAGTCACTCTTCGCAAGATGCGCCGGGACGGCATCCAGCCTCCTTTCGCCAGCCATTTGAACCTTCAGGACAAGGCTTCCGCCAACAAGCGGCGTGCGGATCCGGAAGATGGCTTCCTGGCTGGCCTCTCCCAACTCGCCCTCCAAACCTCATCCGTGACCGATGAACCCGAAAGCCCCTGAACGCACGCAATCCTCCGACGGTCCCAAGACCGATTGGGTGGATGTGGTTCGCACCAAGGTTGAAGCGCTTCGATTCGGCTCGATCCAGATCATCATCCATGAAGGACGCGTGACCCAGATCGAAAGCCTCGAAAAGCCCCGCCTCAACTCGCCCAGCGACGAAAGCGGCACCAAACAGCCCTGGCTCAATCAGCTCCGGCAGGCACCACAGTTGCCCGCAACTCGCTCAAAGAGACCGACCGGAGCAGCGGAGGAATCGGAAAGCAGAACGCCCACCCCCGTGATCGCACGATCCCGGCAAGTCTTCCGCCACCCATTCCCTTCTCCCCCAATTTCTTGTCATTTCCACCCCCAGCCCGAATGGGCAGAGCTTCCTCCACAGTCACCCACTCTCATGAGCGCCATCCATCGAAACACCGCCACGCGTCGGTTCCGGAACAAGTTTGCCTTCGCCATGCTCGCCATGGTCATCTGCGGATCCGCCAGCGCCGGTCCCGTCGAACCCCCGGCAGCTCCCTCAAGTGATCTGCTGACGGCCTTGAAATTCGACGCCGAAGTCCGTGTCCGCGGGGAGTGGACCGAAAACGTCCGCGATTTCAACAGTGATCTCAATGCTTCCGACGACGACGGCTGGCTGATCACCCGAACCCGGCTTGGCGTGGCCTGGCAACCGATCGACTGGTTGAAGCTTTACGCCCAGGGCCAGGACTCCATGGAGGCATTTTCGGGTCGACCGCACGACACCCTTGGTGGGGCAAACGGCAATGATCACTTCGATCTCCGACAAGCCTATCTCGCGATCGGGGATCCGGAAAGTTCTCCGCTCACCTTGACCCTCGGCCGCCAGACGCTGGACTTTGGATCACGACGCGTGGTCACCGACAGCCCTTGGAGCAACTACGGCCGGACCTTTGACGCCGCCCGCCTGACCTGGCGGGCCAACAAGGACTGGACCCTCGACGCAGTGGCTGGAAACATCGTGACCATCGAGGAGGATGTCTTTAACACCCCCGACCGCGCCTCCGATCTCGTTGGCGTGTTCGCCACTGGGAAACTGCCCGGGGCGCAGACCATTGATTTCTACGCCTTCCATCTCGACAGCGAGGACAGTACCATCGCCCCTGTTCGAGGAGACTTTTGGACGATCGGCGCGCGCCTTTTCAAGAAGCCTGCGAAGGACTCCCCGTGGGACTACGAATTGGAGGCCGTGCTCCAGACCGGCCATGTGTTTGCGAAAAAGAAGGGGCTCGATCTGCTCGCCTTCGGATCGCAATCGACTGTCGGCTACACCTTCCTCGATGCCCTGTGGAACCCGCGGGTCAGCGCGAATTTCAGCTATGCCAGTGGTGATCAGAATGCAGCGGACGGCGATCAGAATCGCCTCCAGCCGCTCTATGCTTCCACCCATGCGATGAACGGCCTGCTCGATTCCATCGGCTGGGCGAACCTGCTCGATCCTTACATCGAGGTGAAGATCGTGCCGGTCGAAAACTGGACCGTCAGCCTCCAGGCCCACGCATTCTTCCGCGCCGAGACCGGGGACTTTGTTTACCGCTCCAACGGCTCGACCCCGGTCAGGGCCCCCGCTGGCGTGAACAATGACCGCTACATCGGCACCGAGCTCGACCTCACCGTTCAAACCAATCTCACCAAGGAGCTCGAGTTCCTCGTCGGCGGCGGAATCCTCTTCGCCGGCGACTATCTCGCCTCCACCGGTGCCTCCGACAACGCGGGCACCCTCTATGCCCAGCTTACCTACAGATACTGATACGTCATGAAATCTCGACTCATCCTCACCTTCGCCCTCGCCAGTCTCTCCGTCCTTCCGGCTTGCAAGAAGTCCTCTTCCACCGCTGGCGGCACGATCGAACTCCAGAACGTTTCCTACGATCCGACCCGGGAGTTCTACGCCGACATCAACACCGCCTTCGCCAAAAATTGGGCGGCGGATGGCAAGGGCGAAATCAAGATCACTCAGTCCCACGGCGGCTCCGGCAAGCAGGCCCGCGCCGTGATCGACGGACAACCGGCCGATGTGGTCACGCTCGCCCTCGCGAGTGACATCGACGTCATCGCCCAGAAGGCCCAGCTTCTTCCCGCCGACTGGCAGTCGAAGCTCTCCGACAACAGTTCGCCCTACACTTCGACCGTCGTCTTCGTCGTCCGCAAGGGCAACCCGAAGGCCGTGAAGGACTGGGGCGATCTAACAAAAGAAGGTGTCGGCGTCATCACTCCGAACCCGAAGACCTCCGGCGGTGCCCGCTGGAACTACCTCGCCGCCTGGGCTTGGGCGGAAAAGCAGTTCACCGGAGACCAGACGGAGGTCCTCGATTACATCAAGGCGCTCTTCAAGAACGTCCCGGTCCTCGACACCGGTGCGCGCGGCTCCACCACCACCTTCGCCCAGCGCAAGATCGGCGATGTTCTCATCTCCTGGGAAAACGAGGCCTATCTCATCGAGAAGGAATTCCCCGGTGAAACGGAGATCGTTTACCCTTCGCTGAGCATCCTCGCCGAACCGCCCGTCGCCGTGGTCGAAAAGAACACCGAGAAGAACGGCACCACCGCCGCTGCCCGGGCCTACCTCGAATTCCTCTACACCGACGAAGCCCAGGAACTAGCCGGCAAGCATTTCTACCGCCCGCGCAACGCCGCGATCCTCGCCAAGTATGCCGCCAAGCTTCCCGCCATTCCGCTGGTCACCGTCGACAAGGACTTCGGCGGCTGGGCCAAGGCACAGAAGACCCACTTCGACGACGGCGGCACCTTCGACCAGGCCTACGGCACAAAGTGATCCGGCCTGAAACCTTCAAACTGAATACTTAAATCTTGTTAGATGGGTAAAAAGCGAGTCATCCCCGGCTTCGGACTCTCCTTCGGCATCACGATTTTCTGGCTGGGAATCATCATCCTGATTCCGCTCTCCGCCCTGTTCATCAAGGCGGCGGGCCTCGGCCCCGCTGAGTGGTGGAGGATTCTGACCTCTCCGCGCGTCCTCGCCGCCGCCAAACTGACCTTCGGGGCAAGCGCCGCAGCCGCTGCCGTCAGCACGGTGCTGGGACTGCTCGTCGCCTGGGTGCTGGTCCGCTATCAGTTTCCCGGGAGGAGGATCCTCGACGCGATCGTTGACCTCCCTTTCGCCCTGCCCACGGCGGTGGCTGGGATCACCCTCACCACGATCTACGCGCCCACCGGATGGATCGGCAAGTATCTGGCCGAGATCGGAATCCAGGGAGCCTACTCGCCTTTCGGTGTCTTCATTGCCCTCACCTTCATCGGCTTCCCCTTCGTCGTTCGCACCGTCCAACCGGTGATGGAGGACATGGGAGCCGAACTTGAGGAAGCCTCCGCGATTCTTGGTGCGGGCCGATGGACAACCTTCCGCCGCGTGATCTTTCCGGTGCTGGTGCCCGCGCTGATCACCGGCTTCACCCTCGCCTTCGCGCGGGCGATCGGCGAATACGGATCGGTCATCTTCATCTCTGGAAACCTTCCGATGAAGACGGAGATCCTTCCGCTGCTGATCGTCGCCCAGCTCGAACAGGTGAAATACGAAGCCGCTGCCGTGATCGCCTCAGGCATGCTGCTGGTCTCCTTCTTCCTCCTCTTCCTGATCAATCTCCTTCAACGCCGGCTCAACTGGCAGACCCGCTGAACCGATGGCTTACCGCTCCGTCACGACTGAATCCGCTCCGGTGCGATGGCTGCTTATCGGGCTCGCTGTCGTCATCCTCACGCTCTTTCTTCTGCTGCCACTGGCCGCTGTGTTCATCGAGGCCCTCCGCCGCGGCTGGGATGTCTTTTCCAAGGCTCTAACAGATGACGCCGCGCTTTCCGCGATCAAACTGACGCTGCTCGCCGCAGGCATCTCGGTACCGCTCAATACCGGCTTCGGTCTCGCCGCCGCGTGGCTGATCACGAAGTTCCGTTTCAAGGGACGCGCGTTCCTGCTTTCGCTGATCGACCTCCCCTTTGCGGTTTCACCGGTGATCGCAGGTCTTGTCTTCGTGCTCCTCTTCGGGGCTCGTGGCTGGTTCGGCCCTTGGCTAAAGGCGAACGACCTCCAGATTATCTTCGCCCTCCCTGGCATCATCCTCGCCACCGTCTTCATCACCTTTCCCTTCGTCGCCCGCGAACTGATCCCCTTGATGGAAAGCCAGGGCAGCGATCAGGAGGAGGCTGCCGTCACCCTCGGGGCCCGTGGCTGGCAGGTTTTTCGTTTCGTGACTCTGCCTAACATCAAGTGGGGCCTGCTTTATGGAGTTCTTCTTTGCAATGCCCGCGCGATGGGTGAGTTCGGCGCGGTGTCGGTCGTCTCCGGCCACATCCGGGGAAAAACCAACACCCTGCCCCTCCACGTCGAGGTCCTCTACAACGAATACCAGTTCAGCGCCGCCTTCGCCTGCGCCGCTCTCCTCGCCCTCCTCGCCCTATTCACCCTCGGTCTGAAAAGCCTCGTCGAACACCTCAGCGGCCACGGTGCCAAGGGGCACTGAAAGTCAGATAAATGTTAGATGTTATTGGTTAGATGACACTCAACCCACGGCCTCCTCTTCGTCTCGAATTTAGTGCTTAGAATTTCGGATTTCTCTTCCTCCTTTTATGTCCATTTCGATCCAGTCCATCCACAAGACCTTCGGGACCTACACGGCGCTCGATAACATTTCGCTCGAAGTACCAGACGGCTCGCTCACTGCCCTGCTGGGTCCCTCCGGGTCGGGGAAAACCACCCTGCTCCGCATCGTCGCTGGTCTTGAGTTCGCTGACTCCGGTAGTGGTCGCGTTCTCTTCCACGGCGAGGACGTGACCGACGTCCAGGCCGGCCAGCGCGGAGTCGGCTTCGTGTTCCAGCACTACGCGCTCTTCAAGCACATGACGGTGGCCGAAAACATTGCCTTCGGACTGACCGTGCTGCCTTCGTCGAAACGTCCCCCGAAAAAGGACATCGCCGATCGCGTGAACGAACTTCTCGGACTGGTGAAACTCGACGGTCTCGGCAAGCGCCGTCCGCACGAACTCTCCGGCGGTCAGCGCCAACGCGTCGCACTCGCCCGCGCCCTTGCGATCCGTCCAAAGGTGCTGCTGTTGGACGAACCATTCGGCGCCCTCGATGCTCAGGTCCGTAAAGATCTCCGCCGCTGGCTTCGGATCTTCCACGATGAAATCGGCCTCACCACCCTCTTCGTCACCCACGATCAGGAGGAGGCACTCGAACTTTCAGACCAGGTCGTCGTCATGGCGAACTCGCGCATCGAGCAGGTCGGTCCTCCGCAACAGGTCTATGACCATCCGGAAACCCCTTTTGTCATCCGCTTTCTGGGCAATGTCAATGCGATCAAGGACAGCCGCCATCCAGAGACCCCCATCTTCGTTCGCCCACACGACGTCGCCATCCTCTTCGCCGCCGAGGCGGATCCCGTGACGGATCGCCTCGCCCGTGTGCAGCATCTCTTCGCTGCCGGACCAGTGGCAAAACTCAGCCTGCGCCTTGATGACGGGCAGTTTCTCGATGCCGAGCTTTCACGTCAGCAGTTGGACGAGCTTGGCCTCGATGTAGGTGATCCAGTCGCGGTCAGAATGCAGGGCGCGAGCCGGTTCGAGTGAGCCCTACTCTCCCTCACCCGCCAGCTCAATCCCCCCCCGCAGCCGTCGCGAGCTCTTCGAACAACTCCTGCGCGGCCCGCTCCAGCTTGAACTTCTGCCGCTGATTGAACCGCCGCGGATCGGTGTGAGGAAAATAGAGGGGCCAGTGACACCCATGAATCCATCACACAGCTGGGCAGAAAGCAGGTTGAATGTGAACCCGCGAGGATCACTCCATTTAGACGTGATTGAAAAGATGCAGCTTCGACGAACCTCAAAAGAGGCCACCGCATACCTCTTTCCTGCTCAAGGTCAGTCAAGGTATCCGAAGCGACGCATTCACTTCCGGAACAACGCCCGACCCGCGATCCCCAATCCACCGATCACGAACAACCCGGGAAACCAGATTGAGTAGCCGGCGGCCTGGGAGTCCATCTTGAGCACGGCGAACGAAGGATTTTCCGGATCGACGCGACAAAGGCTCCGGCTGCCGATCGCGAAGGTTTTCACCAGTTCACTTGCATCGTCCTTGCGCGAGGACCACGAGCTGCCGCGCCAGGTGTAGTGGTCGCCGGTGAAGGCCTGGCCTTGCCACTCATAGCCATATTGGACGGAGAACTGGAACTCCGGCGCGCTGTTGGGATCGATCCGCCGCTCACTGATTTCCGAGGCCAGGATCACACAGGGAATTTCCGGCCACGAGCGCATCGCGTGGGCGCGAAGGTAGGAGCGGCCCATCAGCCAGCAGAACAGCAGCCCGAGCAGCGCCGTGGCGAGGCCGATGAACACGAGGTAGATCCGACCAGCGGTGGAAAAACGTTCCATGCCGTTCCTTAACCCGAGCTTTCGCGCCGCGCCACTGCGGATTGCTTGCGGACGTTTTGCTTGGCCCGCGCTCAGGCCCTGATAGGACAGGAGCATGACCGACATCGCCACCCAGCTTCCCGAAGACATCAAGAACGCCATGCGGGCGAAGGATGCCACCGCCCTCAATGCCCTCCGCGCCTTGAAGACCGCGCTGACCAATGCCGCGATTGAAAAGGGCAGTCTCAGCACGGTGCTGGAGGAGTCCGAGGTGATGGCCGTCGTGCGCAAGCAGATCAAGCAGCGGCTCGACTCGATCGAGCAGTTCGAAAAGGCCGCCCGCGCGGAACTCATTGCCACCGAGAAAGCCGAGATCGAAATTCTTTCCCGCTACCTTCCCGCCGCACTCACCGAGGAGCAGCTTCTCGCCATCCTCGATCAGGCCGTGGCCGACACCGGAGCCACCGGCAAGGCCGACATGGGCAAGGTCATGAAGCGCGCCCAGGAGCTCGCCGAGGGCCGCGCCGACGGCAAGGTGCTGTCCGCCGCCGTGATGAAGCGCCTTTCCTGATCTCCATGAGCTGCTGCGCGATCCTCGTGGCCGCCGGTTCCAGCCGGAGAATGGGCTTCGACAAGCTGGCCGCCCCCCTCGCGGGCGTACCCGTCCTGCGTCGCAGCCTGGAAGCTTTTCTAACAGCCAGGTCGATCTCTTCGATCATCGTCGTCGCGCCACAGGACCGCTTCGATTACCTCCTCGCGGGAAATTTTTCCAAGCCGGTCATCCGGGTGGAAGGCGGCGAAGGTCGTCAGGACTCCGTGCAGCACGGACTCGCCGCCGTTCCAGAGGGAACCACACTCGTCGCGATCCACGATGGTGCGCGCCCCCTCGTTTCGCCGGACGCCATTGATCGCTGTGTCACCGCCGCCGCTGAGCACGGAGCGGCCGCCCTCGCCCGACCCGTCACCGAGACTCTCAAACGCGCCGATGAACAAGGCTTCGCCCGCGAGTCGGTGGAGCGCGAGCGACTCTGGTTCATGGAAACCCCGCAGGCCTTCCAACTGCCGCTGATCCTCCGCGCCCACGCCGAGGTGAACCGTCAGAAGCGCGTCGTGACCGATGAGGTCTCCGCACTGGAGCTCATCGGCCACGCGACCTTGCTGATGGATGCCGGAAAGCCGAACCTGAAGATCACCCATCCGTCCGACCTCGCGCTGGCAGAGGCCCTGTTAGGAAAAAACCGCTAATGAACGCCAATTCCCGCGAATGCTGACACCCTTCTCGGGATCATGTTTATCCCAAATTCATTCGTGTCGATTCGTGTTCATTTGTGGTTCAACTCTTCCTCCCCATTCTCATGAACGGCCACCGCTACTCCGTCCACCCGCTGCCAGGTGGGCCACGCCTCGCCCTCGCCACCCTGCCGCAGTCGGAGTGCGCGGCGATCTCGATTTACATCCCAGCCGGCAGCCGCGACGAGCATGACGTCCCGGCCGGCACCGCCCATTTCCTCGAGCACATGGTCTTCAAGGGCACCGAACGCCGCAGCGCCCGCGAGCTGAGTCTGGAGATCGAAAGCGCAGGCGGGCAAATCAATGCCTGCACCAGCGAGGACAACACCGTTTACGAAGGCCGCGGCGAAGCGTCGCTGCTGCCGATGCTGGCCGATGTGCTCTCGGACATGGTCTGGCACGCCAC
>Ga0114958_10003062_pt1 | contig 12180 bp, 9 predicted proteins | sample C_130208_EF_Meta_FD_89577 | JGI IMG/M metagenome (GOLD analysis project Ga0114958, IMG submission 89577) | Freshwater microbial communities from Lake Croche, Canada to study carbon cycling - C_130208_EF_MetaG | ecosystem: Environmental > Aquatic > Freshwater > Lake | place: Lake Croche, Canada... | reverse complement strand
GTAATCTCTTGAAGTGCGCGAGCATACTTGTAAGAAGTGTCACCACTCTGAGCAAGTTGATACTGGTCATACCATGCTTGGCTTTGTCCTTTAAAGACACCAGTTGCTAGGTTATCAAGGACAGCCTTTAATTCTGGATGAGCACGTAATGTTTTACCATCAGTAATCTTAGCCTCTAGAGCCTGCTTGACAGTCATGTACTGGTCCCATGTGCGCTGCTTAAGGCGTTCTGTCTCAATCTCTTGAGGAGTCATCTTAAGTTCGTTTAGGTTCTTGCTTGTACCAGGAAGCGTTTTCTTTGGGTCAGCAAGTAATGCAAGAATATTGTTAGACTGTTCTGCTGGGTTATAGTTTAAGTCAGCAGTTAACAATCCAACAAGACCAATTTGACCTGGCTCAATATTAGCCAATCGTCCAACTAGGTCGTTATTATCCTCAAATACTCTAGCATACGATTCATATGTTGCTGGCATATTAAGGTTCTTAGTTGAGCCAGTAAATGAAACTCTGTCAAGCATGAACTTAGGTCCAAGAAGTGAAAGCATTTCTTCGCCAGCGGCATCGCGTGCATCTTGATTTGCCATACCTTGAGCCTTGTACTTTTCCTGTAACTTATAGTACAAAGTAGAAGATAGACCCATTGGATTGGTATCGACCTTGTAAGGAATACCAGCATATGGTGATGCATATGTAGACATGAACTTTACACGCCAAAGGCCCTTGACTTCATCTCTAATCTGGCTATCAGATGGCATTTCTTCTTGAATGCCCATCTCAACTAGCATTGCATGGTAGTTGTAGATAGACTTCCAAGAACTTAGGTAATCCTTCTGTCCTTCTGGTCCAATAAATCCATTAATAGCAGCCTTGAGCCAAGGTGGCTTGAATGCTTCTACAACAGATGTAGGTGCTCCATATGGATAGAATACCTTGTACCAATTAGTTCCACCAATTGTCATGAAATCTTCAATTTGAGATTCACTCTTTGGGAACTCCTTCATTACATAACCCATAGAAAGGTTAGTAACAAATGATGGTCCTGGTCGGTTAAGCAAAAATCCAAGTGACTGTGTGCTGAGTTTTACACCACCATCACCTGTACCGATTCCAAGTTCTTTACTTCCTGGAACAATTAGATGAGTAATCTTATTGATATCATCTGTTGGGTTACCATTCTCATCTACACCAAATGTCATGTATGCTCGACCATAGTTAGATAGAACACCTGTTGCGCGAACTGGATTTCTTGCTGCAAGGCGACCATAACGCATAAATGCGTTTGCATTTGCACCAGGAAATGCTACAATTCCGCGAAGTGAGGTAAGAAAGCGATTAGGATTATTGACCGTATAAAGAGTCTTTTCCATTTCCTGCAAAGCCTCACGACCAGCAGACTGACGTACAGAATTAAAAGTGTCAGTTGTTACTTCAAAGCCTTGGTCTATTAATGATGCTATCTTCTTAGCGACATTTTCAGTTGCCATTCTATCAAATAACATAGCACGAATAGGGTTTTCAACAGATGCTAATTTATTAAACGACCATGCTGTAAACTTATTAAAGCCTTGGCTTGCCTTGGCAAATCCACTTTGACCAAATGTATTGATTTCATAGTGGAAGTTTGATGGAGTAATATCAAACAGTCTATCTGCGTATGGTGCCATAAACTTTTCTAATTGCTGTGATGTTACTTCACCCTTTAGAATAGCAGCACGTGCTTCATATGATGGGAACGTGCGCTGGACAAGAGCAACTTTATCTGCAAGATATCCTGGTACTTCTGCTACATCATGAATATTAAATGCTGGATTTGTTAGATATCCCTTGCCAGCATCAGTCTTTGACCAAGCAGTAATATCCTTCATTGGAGTCTCAGCAAAGATTAAGTCCATAAGTGGGTCGCCCCGATAGTGACGATTTGCAATATATGCAAGTTCCTCAAAGTATAATGGGTCTTGGACACCGATTCTCGTTAGAGGTGCCTTTCGCTTAATCATAGCGGCAGTCTGGCCATTTGCTAATTCGCCGAGAAAGTTAAGTTCGCTTGTGCGACCATTCTTTGTCTCTTCACGAACAGCAGACGTAAAGTAGTTAGTTCCACCAGCAGACTGCTCTTGCACAAAAGAATCAATAGAAACTTGCTGTCCCTTAATTACAAAGGTATGCTTTTCTTTTGAGTAGTAACGTTTTTTAAACTTTGCGCTCTTACCAAAAACATCTGCTTGCTTAACTCTTGCTTCGCCAAGTTCTTTTACAGCACTATCAATTTTCATATAAGCATTTTCAATTGCCTTATCAGCATCCATGATAACTTGCTTATTAGTAGCCAATTTACCAACTACATTTTTATAGTTTGCAATTGCAGCCTTGGCATCTGCTATGTCTGAAATCTTAGAAGTCATACCAGGCTTAGATTCTAGGTATGCTAATCTGCGCTCAAGTGTTGCCATGCTAGGTACAGCCTCAACACCACCATAAGGAACCATTGCATCACGCAATTCTAGTTCAATATTATCAACAATCTTTGAAGCAGCCTTTAATTCTTTCTGTGCTGCAGTCAAGTGCTGTGCCTTAGTTGCTGGAGATGCTGTTGTGAGTAACTCTTCAACAGATACCTGAGCAGTCATTTTTGTACGAATAGCAAATTCTAATGACTTGGACTTATCAATAACATTATCAGCAACAGCCTTATATTCAGAACGATTGATTACTTTTCTTTTAAGAAGGCTAGCACTCCAATTGTAACTATTCTTTGTTGTCATCCAAAGGCCCTTGCGAACAATATCGTTGATTACAAAGTGAATGCCTTGTGACAGCCCAGCACTAATGATAGGCTCAAATAATGACTGCTTGAAAGCATAAGATGGACGAGCAAGTACGTCGTATGACCATAGACTATTTAGGTCCTGGAATACATCTCTGCGAAGACGCTGTGCAGACTTTGTCTTACTCTTAATGCCCTTTGTAGTTTCAATATTTAACTGACGTTCAATATCATCCCAAGGTGTAAAACGATATGATTCTGCAAGTTGACGTATTGTCTGTGGGTCAACAAGAGTTACATTACCATCATGATTAAAGCCAAAGCCATTATTCTTTACAGATTCGATGCCCTTGCTTGTATTCATTTGGAATCTTGATACATATGAGTCAATAACTGCTTGATTATATATGCCAGCCTTGAATGCAAGCATGTTACCAATTTGAGAGTCAATTGCCTTAAGAGCATTGGTCTGAACAATAGAATCTTGACCAAGTGTCTTTAGGTAAGAATCTTCCATGCGTTGACGAACAACACTGGTCTTTTCATATACACCAGGTGCTGTTTCAATCTTCTTGGAACCATCTCTAAATAGTTCTAGATTATCAAGGAATCCCTTGAGTTCAACACGTGCCTGTAGTGGGCGCATACCAGAAAATGATACAAAGCCAGTAGGTAATGCTTCTGTGCCACGACCAGCAAGTCGCACACCCTTCATTACCAAACCACCCAGTGTCTCACCAAATGTGGTTTCTGCAAACTGTGAGATGTTCTCATATTCACGATTGCGGATTGCTGACTTAGCAGCACGAAGTTTTTCTTGGCCCTTGATGACAAGACCAGTTCCAACAGTTGGCTCCAAAGGCATGAAGTCTTTTCCACCAACAATTGGATTGTAGTTCTCATCAAAGAAAGCATCTTTAATCTTTTTAAACTGAGGGTTGCTATTGATAGCATCGTCAAACGCTTTTTGCAAACGTGCAGCAGGTACAGGTCCTGGAAGATATGGCTGACCAGTCTGGATAACTTTATTTTGAATCTGTCCCTTGACATTGCCCATGTCAAATAGTTTATCACTTGCTGTTGCAGCAAGACGTTCCATTGCCTGTGGGTTACCCTTATCGGCAAGAATCAAGTCCTTGACAGCATTAGCATCAGTTGCATCATGGATAAGAGGGATTAGTCTCTCATTAGTGCTATATTTGCCAACTAGGTCCTCAATGATTCCCCAGTCTTTTGTACCAGCAAGTACAAGAGCGTGGCTTCCAGCAACTGTCTGCGCTCCTTGAGCACCGTTTGTGTTGGCGTGTAGGATTCCAGTTTCCATGTCTGCTGCAAGTTGCTCAACAGTCTTTCCCTTAGTGTATAAACCTAAAGGCTTTGCAGCGGCAATTGCACCAACTTTGGTTATTTTGCCAGCAACGCCAATACCTTTACCGCCAACAATAAAGTCACCAATACCAGTATACCAGCGACCAACTGCGTTATCAACAAAATTCTTTTTAATACTCTGGTCATTCCAGAGATTTACATCGTCAAGGTTAATCTTTCCCGCTGCAAGTACTCCCTGAGAGAGTGGGCTAATGAGTGGTACTAAATCAGACTTAGTAAGAGCCTGCATTGCTGATACTTTAGCAGAGCGATTATATGCTGCTTGAATATCAGAAAACTGAAAACCTTGTTCATATGCACCCTTTTTATAGAGTGGAGATTGAAGGTCTGTTAGGAGACCAAGAGTTGCAATTGGACGAGAAATAAGAGGTGAGTAAACCTTATCATTAAACATCTTTGCTGCACCAAGCAAAAAGTCGCCAGTAACCTTAGTAGCAGTCTTGGCAAGTTTATTTCCAGGTACTGCAGAAATTGCTTTATCTGCATCAGCAATAGCATTTTTAATTGTTAGATTAAGTTCTTCTTGCTTCTTCTTCTCATCTTCATTGAGGTAGTTTCCGCCACCAGTAATGGTCTTTCCAGCCACGCCTAGTGTAGATAGGAATGAATTCCATGCAGACATTTCTACCTCCTAAAAGTTTTGTTTAATATAATTTTTTTCTGTTCCGCCCTTTGGGTCTTCACCAGTAATGCTAGTAATAAAAGCATCACGTTCTTCTGGAGATTTCCAAGACATCATAGCAAGTTCAATCGCAATTCCTGCATTTTGATACCCAAGTGAATTTGCAAACTTGTTAATATTATCAAAAAGACTTCCAGGCATCCATGTTACATCAGCCATTCTGTGCGATACTCTGGCTGTTCTCAATAAGATAGTTTACAAAGTTTTTAAATGAATCTGGAGCATCTGCTGACCTAGCAGCATGTGCTAAATCTGGAAGATACTGCGCAGCAATTTTCATATTCTCATCCATGCGAGTATTATTCATAATACCCTTAGGCAATGCTTCACTTCCAGGACCAGGGCCTGCATCTACTCCAGCAGTCATTGGCTCATTTGGTCGTGTGCTTGGGTCAAATAACCCACCAAGTTGTGGCATATTGATGCCCTCATAAGGATTTGCGGGTGCAGATGGTGTTGGTGTCTGAGAAGATGCAACTGCTGCATTACCTTCAATGCGCTGTTGATTCAATGCGCTGTTTTCACCATATGCAAAGCCAGTATAATTACCGCTTTGACCTGCTCCACCAGTACCTGAAACATTGGCTGGATTATTTTGAGGAGCATTTGGACGAAAGCCGCCACTGTTCTGATTGCCTGCCATTGTTCCTCCTACTTAAATTGTTTAAAAATATGAATTGGTTCAGAGCACATATTATCGTATTGAATTGCGATAGCAATTGCTTTGCGAATCATTGTCTCTGCTTGATTAATTGTCTTTACTTTTTCCACACCCAACGCTGCCAATGCACCGAGGGCAACATCTCCGCCACTACCCATAACGTATACATTACGAACATCGGTATCCCAAGAATAATCCTCAGAAACCGAAAAGACTTGCCCCTTGACCGAGATGAGAAATCCCCCATCAATTTGTGCGACATCGCCGTCCTCTTTCATGTCTATTCCTGCATCAACAAAATTCTTGCGCATTGCGGGGATAAACTTCTGTGTCATGTAAAGATTTAAATCTTCTTTGACAGTAGGCTTAGGTTGTACATATCCATAATGCAAAACATTGCTTGCGCGTGATGAGCCACATCCAGCAATTAGAACTCCATTGTTTTCTACAATCTTTGGAGTCTTGCTTATCTGAAAACGTCCGTGCTCATCACTAAGGCGTGAATCACACCCTAGTACCGACCATCCGTCACCCTGTATCGCTACTAGCGTTGTCATTTTATCCCTTAGTTGTTACTCGTCCCGTTGCCTTGCCATTACCACTTAGGGTAGATAAGATTGTTTGTAAGTCTGGTGCTGGTCGTGCTGGAGCCAATCCCGTTGGAGAGCCTCCTACTGGAGCCGCGCCTGGAGCAGGGGACGGCTGCTCAACAGGAGAAGTTGCCGCCCCAGCAGGAGGAACTTGTTGCTGTGGAGCAAATATCTCTGTTATTGCATCTTCTAGTGCTTGACCCTTTTGACGGGCAGAAATAACTCCTGCAATCTTGGTTACGATTGATGATGGGTCGCCACCAGATGTTGCCATTGCTGGGATTGCTTGTGCCATCGCGTTGATTCCTCCAAGAAGAGAAGAACGCATATTTTCAATTTCAATCTTTTCTAATTCTTGAGTTACGTTAACTGTAAATGGCAGTTCACGCATAGCCATATCCTTGGAAATTAATCCACCACCAAGTGCCTGTAGCATAAAAATAAGACCCTGTGCTGGGTTAAGACCAGCCAACATGCCATAGCGTACATCTGCAGAGTAATCACCCTTGATGTCTTTTGCTGGCTTGTATGTAATTTCAAATGGTGAACCAGAATCTACACCACGAATTGTCTTTTCTTCTGGGTAAATCTTCTCATCTACTTCAAAACACATAGACACTACATCGCGTAGAGCAGATGCAAAGATTGCCTGTGCTGACTTAACCTGTGTGTCAAATGCTCCCATAAGAGCCTGTACACCTTGACCAGTAACGATAGATGCATCAATGTTACCAGAACGTCCTTCTGGATAACGAGTACCTGAACGTAGTTCCTGGTTAAGTAGTTGTGATTCTGTGAACGCGCCTTGTGGAATGTTTAATTCGACACGACGAACGCCAGCAGGGTTGGCGGTACGAATAACCGCATCGCCACCCAACTGGAGTTCTTGTACGTCTTGAGGTAATACGATTGGTGCTTGAACACTCTTTTCCGCTGCTTCCATTGCCAATAAGGCGAAACGGTTGCGGAGAAGTTGGATACCTAGTACGTCGTCGAATTGTCCACGCATTTCACCATCAATAGATGGCTTACGCGCCACGACAACCATCATCTTACCCAGCGGGTTGGCTGCATAAGATAAAACTAAATTGCCTTTTCGTGGCAAATAAACGATTGATTGGTCCTTGTCGTAATAACGAACCATCTCAACTTGCGCATGCAAGTCTTGCTTGTAGCCTTCACGGCCAAGGATTTGAGTTTCATACTCTGGGAACTGTGATACAAGTTCTCCAAGAGTCATTGTATAACGCTTTGCAAATGCCACACAGCGTCCGTAGCGGTCAAATTCTGGGTAAGCCCCAATTGGATTTTCTACGCGAATACGCGGCAACTTGCTTTCTTCGTCCAATTCAATCATGAATGGAACGAAACCATATGTTAGATACCAGTCTGCACCTGAGTACATCTGTACTGATAGGTCAGAGTGGAGGAAGTAGTTAGATGCAATGCGTGTGCGCTTGTCAGCAAAGGCGCGAGCCTTATCATTGACAGAGTTGGCAGCAGAGCAGTTAATTGCTGGAAGTGGAGCCATAACCTCTGAAAGGTCACGGGCTACAACATCAATAAAGTTAGCAACTACGTTAGCATCTACACCCTCTGGAAAGAACTCAGGGTATACCTGTGAGATTTGTCCCTTGCGGACAGCAAGAACATTAAGATTGCGAGCATCGCGCTCACCATTACGATAGCGCAGCGATTCAACGCGTGCTGCTACCTGCTCCATTGTTAATGCCATTATTATCCTAACCGTATGTTTGCGCCCATTGCTCTGCAAAGGCTTCGTCTAAATTTACCGCTTGTCGTCTGGATGCTTGCGATTGAGTTGTCCATCTATTCTGCATCCACTTAGATGCATTGCTGCTCTGTTGCATCATCTCGCGTATACGGATGATAGCAAACCACAGAGCCATAACGCAGTCTGTTGGGTTCTTAGTATCTGGCTTCCAGGTAATAAGTTCCTGTACAAGAGTCTTTAGACCCTCAGAACCTTCATTGCTAGGTAGTTCGATAATGTTGTTATCTTGGAAACGCCCATCGCGGGTATTACCAAACAACATAGACATAGACGCTACACCAAAAGATGTGTCCCATTTATTCTTGCCAGTAAAGTGAGAGTTGAGTTGACATCCATAGGATGCCAGGTAACTTCTTAAATCATCATCTAAGGCATACGCCTTCTGGTGAGCGTTAATTTCAATACGTAGTTCCTGAGGTCGATACTTCTCAACCCATTCCTCAATCAAAGATTGAATCTTTGCTGGGCTTGGGTCAGTCATATTGATACAGTCTAGGATATAGATGCGTCCATCTGCTCGGTTGTAAGTAGCAACCACTGCTCCTGTAGCACCTGCCATAGCAGGGTCAAGACCAATAATGGTATAACCTTCAACACGTCCAGGATGTCCTGGAGTACCTGGCTTTAAAGGTCCTCGTTTACGCATTCCGTTGACGGAACCTGCGATACAGGTTGGCGAGAAGATTGAGTCTTCTTGGACATCTTCTTGCTGGTAGACCATAGCCCATACTGACGGAGCGACCTCAGAGCGACGCTTAAAGAGCGAGGGTCCATCCCATTTCGGATAAAGTCCATTTTCTAAAACCTCGTCTAAATCATTTTCTTGCTGGTCTGTTTCAGGCCAAAGTGTTTTCCAGTTCTTAGGCTTGTCATCAAATTGCAGAACTGCTGGCATAGCACAGTATGTAAAGGGGCTCTTACCGCCAGTCCATTGTCCGCCATCACGAATCATCTTGTAAAGGTCTACAGAGGATACGCGTGTACCTACAATGATAAGTTTACCATGTCTACCTAGACGGGTGATAACTTCCTTCTGCAGCCATTCAATCTGCTTTTCCCACTCATGGGCGTTAGAACCCATCACCACGTCATCGAGAATAATCAGGTCGGCACGTGCTCCGTAAATCTGTGACCCAAAGCCTAGGGCTTGTACGGTTGGGTCCTTCTCGCCAGAGTCTCGACCTGTTCCCAGGTAAATCATGTCAGCAGACCACTGTGTAGCATCTGCCTTATATCCACCGTTAGGGCCGAAGGCCGTTTGGAGTTTCATGTAGCCAGGGTGGGAAAGACGCGTCTTAATAGCGCCTAGGAACTTGCGAGCCATACCCTGAGTCTTGGACACGATAATCACTCGCGTGTTAGGGTTGGTCACAATCTTGTAGGTGACGTAGTTAGTCGTGATAGTGGTTGACTTGGCGTGCTCAGGTGGCACGTTAATCAAGACACGGTTAGGGTCTCCTGGCTCATATGTCATACCAGCAGGTAGCCATCGTGGCTCTTTACCCTCAATAAGGTCAATCCAGTCCAACTGGTGATTAAATAATCTAGAGTCTAGGAACTGCTCTGAAAACTCATGGAAGGGCATATCCTTCATCTCGGCTAAGTCAGCCTTGATACCCTTACCTAATAGTCGAGCCTTGTCAGAGGCCTCTTTAAACTCTGGGTCTACCATTGTCCATTGGCGGAAGGCTGTATCTTGACGGTCAACGGCTGCCATAGCAGCGGTGACGGTAGCGCCTTGTTCTAGGAGAGCCAGTACTTTAGCCTGGGCATCGTCCTTGGTATAGGTCTGTTTTCCAGCCTTGCGTCCCATGTTATATCCTGTCCTCTAACGCCGATTTAACGTACCCTCTAAACGGCATAAGGGGGGCATTCTGATAAAAAAAAATTTTGAAATCTATATATATAGGAGTCGCGGAGTCTTAAACGGAGCGACTCCGTATATATTATATATATACTATAGAAGACCCGTTCAAACGGGTCTTTTCCGAGTGGGTTGGGGAATATTTTCCCCGAACCCGCATACCTTATGCGTACGATGTGACCTAAGTCACACTCTCCGAGGAGTACTTTTAGTACTCTGAGGGGGGGATTAAATATAACAGAAAATAATTATGGGAGTATATATACATATAAAGACGCGTTTTTAATAAATCTCGGGTCAAATGATGCGCTTTTCGCGCATAGATAGGTGTTTATTTATTGTGTGCGTGTATTGTGAGAGAGTGACTATCTACAGGTGCAATTCATAAATAGATTACCCCGCTAATAAATAAATAAGTGAAGGGTAAGTAATTGAAAGTTCAACTACTTATCCCTATCCCAAAGTTTCTTTTCTATCGGTCGGCTAGCCGACCACAGGCTCACGCTCACGCTCACGCGCCCCGATTACACGCTCAAAAAAAGGTTACGACACGACTAGAAAAAAAAGTATTTATGCACTACGCTGGTACCACTGGCACAAGCCAGCCCAACGAAAGGTTCTAATCATGTCAAAAGCAACAACAGCAAAAGCACCAAAGGCACCAATCACAACAACAATCCCTGCCGTAAATACAGCATGGCGCCAATTCTGCAAGGCAACGACTAGCAACGAAAAAGGAAACCGCGTTGCCGTCCTAGCATTGGCGGACACTATCGAAAGCCAGACCGCAAGCATCAACAGCATCAAGAAAAGTGTGGACGATACAGCAACAGTTTCGCCCCTAATCACATCAAGCCAAATCCGCACACTTCCAACCTTCAAGGCACTAGAAAAGAAACACAGCGAGTTTCGCGCCCTACCGTTGAAAAAGGCACTTACTCTCGCATCAAAAGCGTACGACCTATTAGGTAAAGGTGAAGCAGAAAAGCACAACTATTCAGACATGAATAAATTGGTAGATGATGCTCAGGCAGAAAAGACACGCAAGGCAAAAGAAACAAAAGCGGAAAAGTCAGGCAAGCCAGCAAAAGAAAAGAAAGAGGCAACCCTGCGCGAGTCATTGCAGGCCGTCTATGCGCTAGTGGTAGGGATTGACGCTAGCGCGATTGGGGATGCGGAGATTGACCTATTGAACAACATCACCGCAACCATTGAAGAAAAGATGCTAATCGAAGCATAGTCGGCCAGCCGACCAGCCCTCACCCCGAAAGGGGTGGGGGTTTTTTCATGCCCAAAAAATTTGGTCGTCCCGACACAAACCCAACACAAACTTTTCTCCGAGCGATGAATGGCACCGACCTACGAATGACACCGACCTATGAAGCCAGTCGGCCAGCCGACCGACACCCGATGAATGGGACGGGTTGCACTAATAATCTTTAGGGTCTATACTTAAGTCATTAGCAAGGGCTATGTCCTTACTAATGAAAACCCAAACGGTCGGCCAGCCGACCACTAACTGAAAGGAACGGCAATGAATGTACAAGAGTTCGTAGAGAGTATGCAGGTGAAGGTAAACATCATGAATGAGCAAAAGGCAGAGCGTGAACGCTATGAGCGTGGAGTTAAGGCTATGGCTGAGGCTTCCAACAAGGAGTCACAATGAAAATCACAATTACATTCCCACAATTTGCGGAGTGGAAAAGAAAGCGTAAGGCTAATCGAAAGATTGTCCTTACTAGAGATGAAGCCCAAGAAATTACTGTTTTGCTGGAACAGTTAAGGTGGCAAATGGATTTAGATTGGAAGCCTCGCATTGAGGCTATGGAAAATGTAGTAGATGCTCAACTGTTCGGTAAGATTAAGGTCAATGGAAAGTGGGTCAAGGCATGAGCGAGTTAGAGATTTTAGAAGCGGAGTATCTAAGATTGCTAAATGACCCACTCTTTGACTCTCCCGAGCAATACACAGTTATCCTTGATTTGGTCATGGACAGAATTGAGGACATAAGGGAATTGCATGCAAACTTCTAGCAGGCTTGACCCAGTAATCTTTAGGCACTAGAATAAAGTCTTAAGCGGATAGCCTACCCTGATTTGGGCAGGTGTTAGGCTGGTGGCTCACGATAGGCAGTTACGCAGGTGCGAGTCCTGCGGTGAGCGCGTTGGTAGCAAATCGCTACTAACTGGTCGGCTAGCCGACCATGTACTGAAAGGTAAGCAAATGCAACTGTTCAACCTAGAAGTAAGTCAGTGGTCAATCAACATCGAGAGTTATTTCGGTGATGTGTACATCAACCACCGCACATGGATTATCGCACTAGCGATTGTAGTAACGCTTCGCGTGGCTAAGATTATCCGTAAGAAGGTGTCATAATGTACTCAACGGCAGATGAACTTATGGAGCACGCAATTTCCGACACAAACTTATGGGAG
>Ga0114958_10003061_pt1 | contig 12181 bp, 9 predicted proteins | sample C_130208_EF_Meta_FD_89577 | JGI IMG/M metagenome (GOLD analysis project Ga0114958, IMG submission 89577) | Freshwater microbial communities from Lake Croche, Canada to study carbon cycling - C_130208_EF_MetaG | ecosystem: Environmental > Aquatic > Freshwater > Lake | place: Lake Croche, Canada... | reverse complement strand
GATTGCCTGTTGCTGTTCGATGATTTCATTTCCTATAACTTGAATGCTTTGGGGAATATCCATTGGTTTCAAACCGGATCTTACGGCTGAAATTGGTTTTTTAGGCTGATTTGGAGTTAGAATTACTTCTTTAAGCATTTCCCCTTTTTTATTTTTTATGGTATCGAGAGCACTTTCAAAATTTTCAGTTTTAGCCGTATTTAATTTTGCAGAAGCTGTTTCTTGAGCAAGACCACTTCTGCAGAATAGGATTAATGTGGTTAGTAAAAGGATTTTCACGGATTCTTATTTAGATTAATTAAAAATAAGTCGCAAATATAGTTTCGCTTTTGTTCTTAACAAAATTTATTTAGACTAAATATGAATAATTTTTTTAAATAATTTATATTGTGTTCTATATCATTTCTTTATAAGGCATAAAAAAACCCTGCTTATTTGGAGCAAGGTTATTCTAAGAGCGTGAGATGTTAAAATTTCTAGTTTATTTTCTTCATCGGATAGGTTTCTGAACTTGGTTTTCCTTTTTGGATTCCAGAAATTATAATTTGGATGGAGTCTTTAGTGATTTTGTTGTAGGTTATTTTTCGAGGATAGTCTTGTTTTGGGTTTTCAAAAACTAGTTGATTTTCGGTTTCCAGATTCATTTTAAAAGCAATTAACATGTCGTCATTTTGACCTTTTATTGTTGAATTGTAGTTTACATCGTCTCCTTTTTGCTGCAAACTGATCGTTTCAAAGTGAAGAGTGTCCGTATTTTTTATAAAATAGGATTGGGCTTGGAGAGTACTGTCATTTATTTTTTTCCAAGATTCCGAAAGCGTACCGATTCCGTTATTATTTTCCCAATTCCCGATTAGCCATTCGGCTAATTTTATTTTCTCCTTCTCCTTGGTTTCAGATTTTTTACAGGAAGTAAAACTTAAAATAAGAATTAAAATAAGGGTAATTTTCTGAATCATTATTGCGAATATTTATTGGTTTTTGAAAGGCTAAATTAACGAAAAATAGGTTAGTGTGTCTTTTTTAGTTTTTAAATTTCTATAAGGCTGTTGCTTGTTTTAGCTGTTTTCGTTCAGAATTTTATGAACCAATTCTTTGGTGGGTTTTTGATCTCGGAGTTTTGCTCTGACTACTTCAAAGGGCACTTTAAAATCACATCCTGATTTGTAATTGCTACAGCCATAAGCAGAATTTCCTTTAATAACGGTTCCTTTTTGACATTTAGGACAGACTAGTGTGTCCGGTGTTGCTTTTAAAACCGTTTTCTTAGGTTCTAATTTGAGTTTAAAATTTTCGTCAAAACGAAGTAAACCTTCCACAGTTCCCGCTTCGGTTTTGAAGTCTTTTAAATTAACAGTAGATCCTTTTTGCAGTAATCGCAAATATTGGTTTTCTGATATTTTTTTGTCGGCAAAAATAAAAGGCAATATAAAAGTACAACCTGCTTTGTGTGCGCCGCATCCATAGGCTGATTTTCCTTTCACAAGCCTTGCTTTCGCACATTTCGGACAGACTTCTGCCAAAATTCCTTCTGCTTTCTTTTTCGCTACTTTGGTTGTTTGTTTTTGAACGCTTCCTGCATGCGAAATATTGGCACGATTGGTTTCAGTTCGTACTTCTCCCACCAAGGTATCGACCATGTTTTTCATATTATTAATAAAGGCGCCGGCTGTGAAAGTCCCTTTTTCAATATCTTTTAATTGTTTTTCCCAGGAACCCGTAAGTTCTGCCGATTTCACTAAATCATTTTGAATGGTGTCAATCAGTTGAATCCCTGTAGGTGTGGGCAAAACTTGTTTTTTATTTCGAATAATGTATTGGCGTCTAAATAGAGTTTCAATAATATTGGCTCGGGTTGAGGGACGGCCTATACCGTTTTCTTTCATCAATTCGCGCAAATCTTCGTCGTCTACCTGTTTGCCTGCGGTTTCCATGGCACGCAATAAGGTGGCTTCTGTAAACTGATTGGGTGGTTTGGTTTCTTTTTCTAAAAAGGAGGGTAGGTGGGGTCCCTTTTCACCCATACTAAAACTGGGTAATAAATCGGTTTCTTTTTCTTTGGCGTTTGGATCTTCGAAAACTACGCGCCATCCTTTCTTTAGGATTTCTTTTCCGGTGGTTTTGAAGTTTACGTCAGCTGCTTTTCCAATTACTGTTGTATTGGCTACTAGGCAATCGTCATAAAATACGGCAATAAAACGCTTTACAATGATATCATATACTAATTGCTGGTTGTATTGCAAATTAGTTTGAATTCCCGTTGGAATGATTGCATGGTGATCGGTTACTTTTTTATCGTTAAAAACCCTAGTTGATTTTATAATTTTTTTTTCCAAAAGGGGTTGCGTCAAGGCCGAATAATTGGTTAATTTTTGTAGTATACCAGCGACTTTTGGATAGACATCGTTGGGTAAAAAAGTAGTATCCACTCTTGGATAGCTAAGTACTTTTTGCTCGTATAAGGTTTGAGCAATTTTTAAAGTCTCCTCTGCTGAAAATCCAAACTTGGTATTGCAGTAAACTTGTAGGCCTGTTAAATCAAATAATTTAGGAGCAAATTCGTTACCCTTCTTTTTTTCGACAGAAACAATTTCGAATTCACTTTCTTTAACTTTGTTAGCCAAAATTTCACCCTCTTCTTTTGTTAAGAAGCGGCCTTCTTCATAACTGAACAAGGTTTCTCGATATACCGTTTGCAATTCCCAATAAGGCTGGGATTTGAAATTCTCAATTTCTTTGAAACGGTCTACTACCATCGCTAAGGTAGGAGTTTGTACCCGTCCGATAGACAAAACTTGTTTGTATCCCCCGTGTTTTACGGTATACAATCGGGTGGCATTCATGCCGAGCAACCAGTCACCAATCGCTCTGGAAAAACCGGCGTAGTATAAATTATCGTAGTTGGCGGAAGGTTTTAAGTTATCGAAGCCCTCTTTGATGGCTTCGGTAGTTAGGGATGAAATCCACAAGCGTCGTACTTCGCCTTTATATTGGGCTTCGTTCATGACCCAGCGCTGAATGAGTTCTCCTTCTTGTCCTGCATCCCCGCAGTTGATGACCAAGGAGGCTTTGTCAAATAGACTTCGTATGATTTTGAATTGTTTTTGAATACCTGGATTATCCACTACTTTGATTTCAAATTTTTCAGGAAGCATGGGCAGGTTGTTCAAATCCCAACTTTTCCAATGGGGTTTGTAATCGCTAGGTTCTTTTAGGGTACATAAATGGCCGAAGGTGTAGGTTACGGCATAGCCATTGCCTTCATAAAATCCATCCCGTTTGGTATTGGCTCCTAGGACAGATGCTATTTCGCGAGCGACACTTGGTTTTTCGGCAATACAGACCTTCATTTTCTCCTATTTATTATAAACCGCAAATTAGCAAATTAGAAATTGTTTTTAAGTAAATTTCTAAAAAGATGTCCCTCTTTAAGGCTTAATCATTATAGTAAATACTTATTAAATCAGATTTACTTATAGTAAAATCTGATAGTTGTATGATAAATAACATTTGTAGTATTGAAAATTAGAAACAATTAAACTCCAACTTTGAAAAATGAAATCAATAAAATATAGTAGAATGAAAAAGGTGTTATTATTAACAAGTTTGTTTGTTGTGACCCTAGGAATGGCGCAAGAAGTAGCCAGTTGTCCGGTTACTGGAAAAACGAATGCTACGCCCAAAGAAGCGAATGCTTATGACAAGCAGTCCAATGTGGATGCTAAAAATCAGGCGGCTGCATCTGAAACTGGAAGCAGTCAAACCAACAGAAATAAAGAGTGGTGGCCGAACCAATTAAATTTGGAAGTATTGCGACAAAATTCAACGCTGTCTAATCCAATGGGAGCGCAGTTTGATTATGAAAAAGAATTCCAAACCTTAGATTATTTTGCATTAAAGAAAGATTTAGAAAAGCTGATGACACAATCTAATGAATTTTGGCCTGCCGATTTTGGAAATTATGGTCCTTTATTCATTAGAATGGCATGGCACAGTGCGGGTACCTATCGTTCTGGAGACGGACGTGGGGGATCTCGAGCGGGGCAACAACGTTTTGCACCACTAAACAGCTGGCCGGATAACATCAATTTGGACAAGGCCAGGAGATTGTTGTGGCCTATCAAACAAAAATACGGAAGCAAAATTTCGTGGGCCGATTTGATGATTCTTACCGGTAATGTAGCTTTAGAATCGATGGGATTTCCAACCATTGGATTTGCTGGAGGTAGAGTTGATGTTTGGGAGCCGGAATCTAATGTATACTGGGGTTCGGAGAACAAATGGTTGGATCATAGCAGAACTGTAGAAGGAAAATTAGAAAAACCTTTAGCAGCTACTCAAATGGGACTGATTTATGTAAATCCAGAAGGACCTGCCGGAAATCCGGATCCACTTTTAGCGGCTAATGCTATTAGAGAAACATTTGGAAGAATGGGAATGAATGACGAAGAAACCACTGCGTTAAATGCAGGAGGGCATACCTTTGGTAAAACCCACGGTAAAGGCCCAGCTACTAATGTTGGAGCAGACCCCGAAGCAGCTGGCATTGAAGAACAAGGTTTGGGATGGAAAAGTTCCTATAAATCAGGTAAAGGAACCGATGCGATTTCATCAGGTCTAGAGGTTACTTGGACTGCAAAACCAACACAATGGAATTATGGATTTTTTAAAATCTTGTTCGAAAACGAATGGGAACTAACCAAAAGTCCTGCAGGTGCACATCAATGGGTTGCTAAAAACGGTAAAGAAATTATACCCGATGCCTTTGATCCAACAAAAAAACATTTACCAACGATGTTAACAACGGATTTAGCTTTTCGATTTGATCCTGCTTATGAAAAAATAGCCAGACGTTTTTATGAGAATCCTAAGGAGTTTGAAAAAGCATTTGGCAAAGCATGGTTTAAACTAACACACCGTGACATGGGGCCTAGAACTACCTATTTAGGGCCAGAAGCTCCAACGGAAGATTTGATTTGGCAAGACCCAATTCCGGCACTTAATCATGAAGTGGTCAATGAAAAAGATATCAAAAAATTAAAAACGGAGATTGCAAAATCAGGTTTGTCGATTAGTGAATTGGTAAGTACAGCATGGGCTTCGGCCTCTACATTTCGTGGATCCGACCGAAGAGGAGGTGCTAACGGGGCAAGAATTCGTTTAGAACCTCAAAAACATTGGGCTGTTAATAACCCAAAACAATTGTATAAAGTATTGCCTGTTCTTGAAAACATTCAGAAAAATTTCAACGAAAAGAGTGCTTCGAGAAAAATTTCTATGGCTGATTTAATAGTGCTTTCGGGTGTTTATGGTGTAGAAACGGCAGCTAAAAATGCAGGTTATGCTTTGAATGTTCCCTTTAAAGCAGGAAGAATGGATGCTACGCAAGAGCAAACAGACGTAGAAGGTATGGCTGTTTTAGAACCAACTGCTGACGGTTTCCGTAATTATTTAAAAACTAAATATACGGTTCCAACAGAAGCTTTGTTAGTAGATAAAGCCCAATTATTGACTTTAACTGCTCCAGAAATGACTGTTTTAGTAGGTGGAATGCGATCCTTAAATGCTAATTTTGACCATTCTAAACACGGTATTTTAACTTTAGAAAAAGACAAATTAACCAATGATTTTTTTGTAAATCTATTGGATATGGGTACCGTTTGGACTGCAACCTCTGACGAAAAAGAGTTGTATGAAGGTAAAGATAGAATCACAGGAAATGCAAAATGGACTGCAACACGAGCCGATTTAATTTTTGGTTCCAATTCAGAGTTAAGAGCCGTTGCTGAAGTATATGCCAGTGCTGATGCTAAACAAAAATTTGTAACTGATTTCGTAGCTGCATGGGATAAAGTAATGATGCTTGATTTTTTCACCGCAAAAAAATAATTTAAGATACCTATTCAATAGCTATTTAGTATTAAAGCTGTCTCTATTTTTGAGACAGCTTTTTTTTTTGTGATTTATTGGGTTAGTTTCCCGCTTTTTCAATCTCAATAGCTTCATAAATATAGGCTTTGATGGTCTCTTGCTGAAAGCCCCCGCCAGTGGGGAAATGTTTGTATAAACAAGTGTCAGGTGTGTAATTTTTACACACTATTACTTTTAGGTGTTTTCTGTAAAGTATTGATACTCCTTTTATAATACTATTGGAACTACTATTGTTATGTGGAATTGTATATAATTTTAGCAGTACCCTTATGAAAAGTGAAGCAAGTGTTTTAAAACAAGTTAATTCATCCAGTCCCGATAGCAGTTCCATTTTTCGATTTAATATAAGATCACTAAAAATAGGATTTAAGAGAAATAGTAGTCCTTTAGCGATAGTTGTGCTGATTAGTACTTTTTCACTACTGATAGCCGGAGCATTTTTGGTTTATTATTTTCAATCCGACTTTGAAGCCTTACATCTTGAGAGAATCAATTCGGTTTGGGGACTGTCCTTTATGATTCTGACAGCTGTATTATTTTTATTTTATAGCAGTTTATTTTTATACAAACTATATCTGTATTTTATTTATAAACCAATCGCCTCAGTTACTAACGATTTATTGCCTACTTGTACCGTGATTGTTCCTGCTTATAATGAAGGGAAATTGGTTTGGAATACCCTAATTAGCTTAGCTGCAAGTGATTTTCCAGAACATAAATTACAAATATTGGCTGTGGATGATGGCAGTAAAGATGATACTTGGTATTGGATGCAACAAGCGAAATTGAAATTAGGAGATCGTCTGTCCATTTATCAACAGGCTAAAAATCAAGGAAAACGTCATGCTTTAAACCGCGGATTTGAATTGGGTACGGGAGAGATCTTTGTAACCGTTGATAGTGATTCGATTGTCAAAGTGGATACCTTGCGAAACTTAGTAAGCCCTTTTGTTACCAATAAAAAATGTGGAGCTGTTGCTGGAAACGTACAGGTGTTGAATAATCAAAAGGCCATAATACCTAAAATGTTAAACGTTAGTTTTGTCATGAGTTTTGAATTCATGCGTTCGGCAGAAAGTAGTTTAGGATCCGTTTTATGTACACCAGGGGCCGCAGCTGCTTATCGTAAATCGGCAGTAATGGCTTGTCTTCCGGAATGGATTAGTCAAACCTTTATGGGTACACCATCAGATATTGGTGAAGATCGGGCGATGACCAATATGATTTTGAAACAAGGATCTCAGGTATTGTTTCAAAGTAACGCCTTGGTTTTGACTAATGTTCCAGAAGAGTATAGCGGTTTGTATAAAATGTTCATTCGATGGGGTCGCAGTAATGTTCGTGAAAATTTAATGATGGCTCAATATGTTTTTAAGAATTTTAGAAAGGAATCTAAATGGGGAACCCAACTTTTATTTTTAAATCAGTCTCTAAATATTATTATGTCCTTTCCATTTCTGTTTTTTATGCTGTTTATGATGTTTACACACCCCTTAATGCTATTAAGTTCAACACTATTAGGAATATTAATTTTTTCCAGTTTTCCAGTTTTATTCTACGCCAAGCGCTATTCGTTTTGGGAGTCCTTTTGGGCGTATTCGTATAGTATTTTTTATACTTTTAGTATGTTTTGGATTACACCCTATGCTATTGCTACCGCTAATAAAAGTGGTTGGTTGACGCGAGGGTTGTCTCAAAAAGAATAGTAATTAAATTTAAAACGACTTGAAAGAGTTTAAAAGTTATTTCAAGTCGTTTTCGGTTTAGTTGTAGTATAGTAAAGTGCCGATAAAGAATTTGTGGCAGGCTTCAACTTACTAATTTTAAAACAATTTTCTTTCGTTATTTAAGTTGATACTTATTTGAATAAAGCTTTAAATTGTTTTTTTTCTTTTTTTATCAAGTCATCTATCAATTGAGCGGTTTTATGAGTAACCTGTTCCTGAGAAAGAAAATGAATTGCAGCATAAGTATCGTGCCAATTACCTAGCTTCTCTTGTTGCTTGTCTATTTCGGTTTCATTCCACTTTATTTCTTTTTGAATTCTTTTTGGCAAGATATTGTAGGCGTACATTAATTTTTTTATTTTCGTTCTGTATTGGTGTACACGCTCTCTTTTTTTGGATCTCAGTTTTTTAATGGATTTTAATTGTCCTTCTTCAAAATAGTCACTAATTGTTTTTTTATCGGGAAGTGATTTAGGCAAAGCGATCTTTTTACGAAAATCAATTATAAGTTCAAAAAGTGGCGAACTATTTTGTGTTAATTTTTGGATAAGTAGCTTTTCTTTCTTTTTTAATTGGTTAATCAGTAGGGTAGGAGGATTTGGTAATTCACTTAACAAATTACTATTTATTTGAATTTCTCTTATTTCTCCTGCTCTTTTAAATAATGGTTTTAGTTCTGTTAAACGATATTTTTTATTATACCCCTTTTCAGCAAATGAAAATAGGGCTTTAATTTTTTTAATATCCAGCCTCAAATTATGCAGATTATCGGGCTTCTTTTCTTTTAGGTATTCTTGTAGATTCTGCTCGACAGATTTTAAGAGATTATTTAGGTTCTGATTTAATAGATTTGTTTTCATCTTTTGTGAACTCCTAAAATTGTTTTAAAAATAGTTTTATGCTTTGTACTTAAATTGAACGTATTATTTTCTTGTCTAATTGGCTTGGCGTATATCTGCTATTATTTTATATATTTTGTAAGCTCGATTAATTGGTTTTATAAATGGGTCATCAATATAAAATACAAATTTATACGAATTAAAGGCTATATTATAGAGCCAGCGGGCTTGTGCTGTAGTGTAATGAAATGTATTTTGTTTAAGTAGCCTTTTATCTAGTTCTTTCTTAAAGATACTAATTTTAGAATTCAAAAGCTGTGTATAGCATTTAAGATCCCTAAAAAAGCGTATTATACAACTTAAAAGGAAATATTGACCATAAAATAATTTTGCAGCTAATCAGAAGCTTTTTACTTTTGAAAAGTAGGTTGAACGGCTGGTATTTTAATATTATATGAAATATTGATATTGCTTTGGGGGAAGTTTTTAGTTCTTAATTTTTAATCTCCTTTTTGATTTAATGATTATGAACTGATAAATGTATTAATAATCTATTGGATTAAATTCTAAAAGAGTATACATTACAAGACTAGCTGTAAATATCAATTACTGGCAGACTTTTGCCAGTAATTGATTCATAATTTAAGTTATAATTTAAGTTATAATTTATTTTTTCCTTTTGCTTATAGTACTACTTATTTAATTTTCATTTTCAAAGTGCAGCCTAAAGATTCTAAAATTAATACATAATGCGTATTTGTAATTTCTTTGACTACCGCATTTTGACTTAAAAAAGGACCTGAATCGAGTACTATTGTTTCTCCTATTTTAAAGGGAGCAACCGAAATATCCTCTGGATCTCCTGTGCTGAGCCATTCTTTAATAGTATTTATTTCAGCATCTTTGACAATGGCATGCTTGCCCAACCAAAACAAATAACGAATTACACCAGGAGCGGCAAAGACTAAATTCCGGTCTTTATCTGCTATTTGAACAAATACATAGTGATTGAAAAGAGGCACTTCAATCTTTTTTTTTCTATCGGACCATTGTTGTATTTTTTCAATTAAAGGACAATAGGAATTTATACCCAACCGGCTTAATTGTTCGGCTACTTTTTTCTCTGCTTTTGGCTTGGTATAGACTACATACCAATTTATATTTGTTTGTTCTATTGTATCTTTATTTGTCATCTTTTTGCTTGAATCAATCTGTTTTTTCTAACCTAATTTCAAAAATAGAAATTATACTCAAAATAAAAAATTAAATTTTGTTTTTAATATGTTATTAAGGTTTTGGCTTCAATTAGTCAATTATAGAAAATACTTGAAATTGTTAATCACGCTTTTTTTTTATTAATTATTTATAAGATAATCCTTCTTTTCATAATTTTTTTAAGCTTTAGTAAGACGAAATTAGTGTATTTGGATTGTTTGATTTTAATTTTAAAGCATATTAGCGCCTTCTATTTTTATAAACAAATCATAATTTTAAATCTTTGTAGTTGTAAAAAATCCTTAAAAAGACTTTTTTAGAACAATAAATTTTTTAAATTTTAATTTTTAAGGTTTAATATTACAAAATATAAAATTTTGTTAAATATTTTATTTTTCAATTTATTAATTATTAAAATAATTTTTAACTTTTTTTAAAAAAGTAGTATGGAAAACACCTATGACAATATTAAAAAGATTCGAGAGATAAAAAATCTAACTCGAGAATATGTAGCTGCTGAATTGCAAATGAGTACTAGTGGATATGGGAAAATAGAGCGTGGAGAAATAGATTTAACCATTTCTAAACTATATAAAATTGCTGCTGTTTTTGGTATAACTGTAACGGAATTGTTATTTTTTGATGTTAACAAAATTTTTAATAATACAATAAACGACGTTCTTATTTAAGAAATCGAATCATTTTTTTACTTTTTTTTTTTAGTTTCAGACAAGATTCTCCATTTGTAAGATTCTTATATTTTTTAGCCGCTTTAGAAGTTAAAGTCTTAGTTTGAAATAGGTAATTCTAATATAGCTTGTAGTTGTGTCTGTTTTGTTTTGTAGTGTTGTTTTGACTTCTTGGATTTTAATTTCAAAATTTATTTCGTTTATTTAAACGCTATTTTAATTTTTTTTTAAACAAAATAGTTCCATTATATTTACTATATTTGATTTGGATGTACTATTTCAAACTATTGAAATACAGATTATTGAAAGTTATTTCATATGTTTTTTATTAGTTTTTATCAAAATATTTAAGATAGTATTTTTAGTAATTCAATTCCCATTAATAATTAAAATTTAATTATTAATTCAACATGCTGCTTGTTCTATATATGGATAATATATCCTTATGAAGGAAACTTGAATTGTTCGAAAAATAGTATTATTGTAAAATATAATTTAGGACTATAACAAGCTGATTTATTTTAAAAAGAAACATTAATGCCTCTTTTATTTAGACCGATATGAATAAGAATATTTATATGAATATTAAAAAAATTCGAGAGTTAAAGAATTTAACGCGTGATTATGTTGCGGCAGAATTAGAAATGAGTACCAGTGGATATGGAAAAATTGAACGTGGTGAAATAGATTTAACGGTATCTAAACTTTACAAAATTGCCTCAATACTAAATGTATCTATTACGGATTTATTATTTTTTGATGTTAGTAATTTTTTTAAAAACGATTTAAATGAATAAAATTTAAAACACTTTATTTAATTTTTTTTTTAGTCTTAAAAGAATTTTACTTATTTAATTTTACTTTAGCTATATTTAATACATCTAATTATTACTATTAGATATACTTGGTTTTTTATTTCAGCTCGATATTTATTATTTAATAATAGCAAATTAGTAGGATATGATTTATTTTAAAATTAAAGAATTAAGAGAATTACGGAATATCACTATTGAAGAAATGGCTGATAATTTGAAAATTAGTGTTTCTAAATACAATGCTATAGAAAATGGTAGTGTTGATTTAAAATTATCGAAACTTTTTAGTATTGCTGAAAAACTAGGAGTTGACACTCGTGATTTATTTTATGGTTCTGAATAATATTTGTTCCTACACTCTCCTTACTATCGTTTAACTTTTATTACTTTTCTTTAATCAAAAACTGTAAAATTCTATTTTACGCTTTCTAGTTACTATTAGTCGAAGAGCTGACTTACTTTTTTTGTATCTACAGATTGCTTTGAATTTCTGTTAATGCTCTGATCACCGACTAAAAAAGATTTTTGATTCTTTGTGAATCGGTTTTTTTTTTCAAAATCGGATCTATCCTCTTTAGCTTTTATCTCCTGGCTATATATTGATTTTTAACGATTATTCTTTGTACTAATTATTTTCTGATTTAGCCTACTCTAATGAGCTCCCAATATAACTTTTTGTTAATTATTTTTGTGAAACAATCACCTCTTTTTTTTTATAAAACAACTGCTAAAGTAAGCTTGCTTATTTTTGGATTGTGTAACTTCTTTTGAAATTTGGCTGTGAAACAAATGAATTTTTATAGTCAAACCGCGTAATCGATATCGTAACTCCTTTTTTTTTACCTCTTTTTTTGAATTCCACAACTCCTTTTAAATATCATAAAGTCCTTTAAAGTAATATATTACAATTATTAGGACTCGAGTGGCCTAGGTATTTGTGTTAATATTGTTACAATATTTTTATT
>Ga0114958_10003059_pt1 | contig 12186 bp, 4 predicted proteins | sample C_130208_EF_Meta_FD_89577 | JGI IMG/M metagenome (GOLD analysis project Ga0114958, IMG submission 89577) | Freshwater microbial communities from Lake Croche, Canada to study carbon cycling - C_130208_EF_MetaG | ecosystem: Environmental > Aquatic > Freshwater > Lake | place: Lake Croche, Canada... | reverse complement strand
GTCTGAAAAAGAGACAGATACAGACAATATCATAGAGAATAACGTTCATAATAAAGAAGAATCAGATAAAGACAAAATTGTAGAAACAGATGAAGACAAAATTATAGAGACAGATGAAGACAAAATTATAGAGATAGATGAAGACAAAATTGTAGAGCCAGATGAAAATAATAATGATGATAAACAAGAAGATACTAATGACGATAAAGACCAAAAACAAATTAGTTTAGAACACACAAATATTTCATCACTAGTTATAAATAATTTTGATGAATCAATTAAATTAAAAGAAAAAATACCAAAATTTAAAACTTTATGTTTTAGTGGTGGTGGTATAAAAGGATTTTCTTTTATAGGTGGGTTAGAAAAATTAATTGAAGAAAAAATGATTGATTTAAATGATATTAATTTATTTGTTGGTACATCAGCGGGTGCTCTATTATCATTTTTATTAAATTTAGGATGGAATATTAAAGAAATAAAAGATTTTATAATAAATTTTAATTTTTCTAAATTAACAGGTGAAATTGATAGTATAATATTTTTTGAAAAATTTGGTTTACAAGATGGCGAACGAGTAAAATTATTATTTATAAAATTTTTAGAATGTAAATTAGATAGAAAAGATATTACTTTTAAAGAATTATTTGATTTAACAAATAAAAAATTAATAATAATTGGAACAAATTTAAGTCAAGGAAAAGAAGTAACTTATAGTGTAGATCATACTCCTGATTTTTCAGTAATTCTAGCTTTAAGAATATCTTGTTCAATACCAATTATTTTTACTCCCATTGAATATAATAATGAATTGTATGTTGATGGAGGAATAGTTAATAATTTTCCAATTAATTATTGTTCAAAAAAAACAACAATTGGTTTTTATGTTAAAAATTGTAGTAATAATAGTATAAATTCTGTTAAAACTTTAATATCAACAACATTAAGTTTAACAGCTGATACAATAAGTGAAAAAAATATAGAAAAATATTTAAAATGTGTTATACAAATTAAAAATGTTGAATTTAATATTTCAAATTTTAGTGTAAATTTGGAATATAAACTAAAATTAATAGAATTAGGTTATAAAGAAACAGAATTATATATTAATTCATTAAAAAATTAATATTAATTAGTCCAATCATTAAAAGTTCTACTAGAAAAATCATTGGGTTTTCTATTACTAAATTGTGTAGTATCATTTTTATATTCTTTCATTCTTTGTTCTAAACTTTTTTCTTTATATTCTGTATTTATTTTTTGCATTTTAAATGCCATATCTAAACTTGTATAAGATCCTGTTGAAACGGAATCTTCAGCATAAAGATTAGAATAATCTCCTATAGTTGCTAATCCATCATTTGGTTGATAAGTACCTAAAGAACTATTAGGATTTGATACAATAATTTGTTCATTAAATTTTCCTGAATCTTTTTTATTTTCAAATTTACTATTAAAATCTTTTGTATTTGTAATTTGTTCTTGAGGAATAGAAATTTGAGAATTTCTATTTTTTTTAATAGTTTCATATTTATTCATAATATTTCCACTATCACTATTAGCTGAAAAACCATGTTTTTTATTTGATTCTTCTATTTTATTTAAAAAAGAACTTTCAGCTTCCTCTTTTACAGGAAAAAATTTTTCTATATCCTTTTTTTGAGCAGTAAAATTACTTTTTAAGTCTAAAGGTGTAATAGTATTTTCTAAAAAATCATCGTATTCTTTTCTTTTTTTTTCATCTCCTAAAATATCTTTAGCACTATATAAGTGTTGTAATAATTCATCTTTAGTATCTTTGTTTTTATCTGGATGTAATTCCAACATTAATTTTTTTATTGTTTTTTTAATACGATTTTCAGAAGCTTGTTTAGTTAATCCTAACATTTCGTATAAATTATATTTCAAATCATCAAAATTAAATATTACAGGATTTGACATTATTATATTATATATAAAAATATTTTTTTAAACCCCTAAGATTATAAATTAAAAAATTAATTTAATAATTATTTTTTTAAATTTAAATACCTTTGACAGTTTCAATTAAATCTTTTGAATCTCTAGGACCCTTGTAGATTCCTCTCTTACCATCTGTTTCAATTACTACTGTAGGAAATCCAGCTACTTCATATTCTTTGCATAAGAAATCATTTGCAGGATTATCACATTTTATATCAAAAGCTTCAACATGTCTTAAATCACCTTTAGCTTTGATTTCTGATTCAAATTTTTGCCATTCAGGTTGAAATCTAACAGACCATCCACACCAAGAAGTATTAAAATTATAAACTTTTACTTTTGAGCTATCAATTGCTTTTGAATTATTACAAGAGCTATTAAACTTTTCAGTTACAGGAGAATTTGAGGGAGAACTAGAGAATGTAGTTAATAAGAAAACTACTACAACTAATGCTATTAAGAGCCAACAATAAACGGGAAGGTTATATACTCTATCGTTTAGACCGATCATTATATTAATTTAGAATAAAATTTTAAAAAATATTTAGTTTTTTAAAATTTATTTCTAAACATTAGTATATAAATGTCTTTAGCAAGTTTACAAAATGCCTTAGCATCAAATAATGCTGATCAAGTCAGAAGTGCGTTATCTGCCTATTTAAAAGATCCTTCTGTTGATCCCCCAAGCAGCAATTTATTAAAAGAATGGTCAGAACCCAAAACTTTAGATAATCAATGTGGATCAAGTGGTGGAAAACCCGTAGATGCAAAAGTTTGTATGAAAATAATTGAAGGTTGTGTTGCAGGCGATAATGATAGATGTAAAAATCAATTACAACAAATAGTTGCTGCAAAATCATTAGAAAATGGTATAGTTAATATGAACGGTGATATGGCAAGAAAAATAGTTAAAACTTTATCTATTGATATAAATGTTGCACAACCTGTAGAAGCCTGGCTTTCTAAAATAAAAGCATCTAATCCAGATGAAGGTAAAAGTATTTCAGAAAATAGATCTTTAATACAAATTATCAATAACTTTGTAAATTTAGCTAAAAATCCTTCAGTACAACCTGGTTCTTTAGCTTATTCTAGAAATATGGCTGCATTATCTAGCAAACTTTCACCTAAAACACCAAGACTTGCACTTTCTGGTGGCGCAGAATCAGGCGATAAACAATCTGGTGGAGGTTACGTTTTAGCAGCAAACACATATTACCAATATGCTGATTCTCTTAGAAATTATGTTTCTATGCAAAACGGAGGTGCACCTGTAGTAATAAAATCATATAACGAACTTTCAAGCATTTATAATTCATTTGTTGCTAATTTAAGAAATCAAAATAAAAAAATAGATGATAAAGATGATCAAGTTATTAGAAGTCATTTAGATGAACTTAAATCACTTGAAAGCAAATTAGAAAAAATAGTAAATTATATTAATAAATATGAAGAATTAAAGAACAGTTCTGCTCCTGAATTAAAAGCAGATTTAGAAAAAAGTAATGTAACAGTACAATTATTAGAAGATTTAACTTCAAAATATAATTCAGTAAAAGATAAACACCAAAAAAGAAGTTTAACTATTCTTTCAATCTGGGATGTATTAAATCCTCAAGCTGCAAAGGAATTAAGAGAATTAAGAGAATTCAAAGCATCATTTGGATCATCATCTGGATCATCATCTGGATCATCATCTGGATTACCATCTATTGAACCACCTGCAGATGTTTTCAGTTCTATACCTGATGTACCCCTCGCAGCCCCCGCACCTGCATTTTCTGCAAGAAAATATTATTCTTATTAAAAATAATTAAAATTATCTAAAGTTTTCCGAACTTATATTAATATGGCCTTAGGATTATTAATATTAGTTTCAGTTGGTAAAGAAAATATTTACCTTTCTTCTAATCCAGAAATAACATTTTTTAAAATAACTCATAAAAGATATTCTAATTTTTCAACTGAAACTATAGCTCAATATTTTAAAGCAACACCTGATTTCAGTAGAAAAGTTACTGTAAATTTATCTAAAAATGCTGATTTACTTGGACCTATTGTTTTATATGTTGAATTACCTGATATTATTAAAGAAAATAGTTCAGTTTTACCAGCTGGAGTAAAAAAATTTGCTTGGGTAAAAAAAGTTGGATTAGCTTTATTAAGTTATGTAGATTTAGAAATAGGTGGCGTTATAATTGATAGACAATATGGTGATTATTTAAATATTTGGTATGAATTAACATCTAATTTGGGAAGAAAGAAAGCTTTTAATAATATGATTGGTAATATTGATTTATTAACTTCATTTTCAAATGGTAAATCTAGTTATTCTCTTTATATTCCTTTAAATTTTTGGTTTTGTCAAGATTCAGGTATTAGTTTACCAATTGTAGCGATGATTCACAATGATATAAAAATTCATGTTCAATTTAATGATTTAAATAAATGTTATATTGAAACACCTAATAAATATATACAAACCAGTGAACCCTTTAGTTTATTTCAACCAGGTGAATTAATTAGACAAACAGTTGGTGGTGTAACTAGTATTGGAAAATTTGTTTTCTTTGATCCTCTAACAAATAATTTATATTATAATGTAGTAAGTGGTAATTTTAGTATTCCTTCTACTAATAATGATATAAATTATGTAATTACTGGTGATATTTCTAAATTTCAACAAAATTTATTATCTACTTCTTTAATTATTATTGATGAAAATTATTTTAGATTTAATACACCAACACTTCAAAATGCCTATTTATTAGTAGATTATATTTATTTGGATAATACGGAAAGATTTCTTTTTTTAAATAATACTCACGAATATTTAGTTCCAATCATTCAAAACATACAACAACAAACTTTTTATTCAACAAATATTTCTTATAAAATTCCATTTTTCAATCCAATTAAAATAATTTTTTGGAAAGCTCAATTAGTTTCTAATTATAATACTAATGATATATTTAATTATACTTTAGATCCTATTTCAACTACTACGAATAAAATTATTTCACAAGAATATATTGTATTAAATTCAATTAATAGAATTGAATTAGGTTTACCTGAATATTATAGTTTAATTCAAATTTATCAAAATAAATTTACTTCATCACCAGATGGAATTAATATGTATTCATTTTGTATTAATCCTTTAGATTATCAACCATCAGGAACTTTAAATTTTAGTAAAATTGATGATGCTTATTTAGCAATCAATTTTAATAAATTGGTAAATTATCAAAATCCAGCAACAGTTTCAGCTTATGGAATTCAATTAAATATTTTCAGAGTTATTAATGGATTGGGAGCTTTGGGTTATTACAACTAATTAATCATAAAAAGAAAGTGCTCCCATACCACTCATTATTCTTAATATTTGATATTCTCTAACAGTTGTTTTTAGTAAAAATGGATCATTTATTACATCACTTGGACATGTTAAATTTACTACTACATCATCTAACATTGAAAAATTTACATGCCCAGATGGTTGTTTATCTACTGGATATAATGCAAAACTATATGCATAATATCCTTGATCTACTGATGTTAAATATCTTTCATATGGTACTACTAAATTAAAATAATCACTATCGAGTGCCATAAATAAATCATGACCACTACTTTGTATATTTAATGTTGTAATTACACTCTTTGCTGTAGCAATAGTATCATTTTTATAAAGTTTAGTATAATATAATTCTAAATTGCTAGTTCTACTTGGTAATGTTATTAAGTTTGTTTGATATTTACTATCTAAATATAATGTATATACTGGATCATATTTTATTAAAATTGGAGAAGTCATGAAATATGTATATCTTTCAGCATTATTTTGAATATCAATATTTGCTTGATTAATTAAATCAAAATCTACTGCATAAAACTTATAAATTCCATTTTTATAATAACCAGTAATTAAAAATTTATTATATAGATTTAATATATATGTATAATTTCTTAAATAGAAATCTTGGTTAATTGTATAAGTATAATAATTATTTTCTTTATTTGAAATAACTTCAGATATAAAGAATATATCCTTAACTATATTTTTAAATTTCATTCTTGCTATAGCTGTAGTATTATTTATTAAAGTATCAGGATAGGTTTTAAATCTTTCTATTATATATTCATGTTGAGTATTTCCAAATAATTCTCTTTCAATTGTATCTAACAAAATACCATCTATATTTATTTGTATATTTATTTCCGGAACATTTTCTAATGTATAATTTGTATTTGTTAATAATGGTGTAATTTTACTAATTTTGTATTTTAAGGAAACTAATGTATAATTTAAACAAATTAATGTTAAATATTTAGTAGAATCACCATTAAACCAAAATTCTAAAGGAATTACAAATCTAGTACCACCACTATACTGATATAATTTTACTAAATTATCTATTTGTTTTCTTTTTGCTGTATCTTTCAAAAATTGATATTGAATTTCCATTACATCCTTATTTAATCTTTCTACTAATTGATCTCCAATGTAAAAATCAATATATTCAAAAATATGTCTATATAAATTTGGTGAAAAAGTTGCTTGTTCATAAGTTATATTTTGAGTTGTATTTGAAGTAATATTAGAAGATAAATTTACAGAAGAAGTTAAAGTTTCATTACCATATTTTTTCTCTATTTCTAAAACGGCAAATTTACTAGAAACATAAAATTTATTTATTGAATTCAAATCAAAAATAAAATCATCTAAGAAATTAAAAGTTTTTTCTCTAATAAAAATATAATAATTTCCTAAACTAATTTTTTTATAAAGTGTAAAAGGTAAATAACTTGGTTGAACCAAAGTAAATGAATTTAATGCAAAATTTTGTTCAGTTTCATTTATTAAAACTGAATTTATATTATCTAGTATATCGTTTGTTACAATATAGAGATTATTAATATAATTTACTGAAAAACACATTGTTAAAATATTTGTATTAACATTTGAAACCGGTGTCCAATTATCATTAAAACTTACAATTTGGCTTCCAATATTATTATCACCTCCTATTAACCAATAACTACCTGTCCAAATTATAGTATTCATAACTGTAAAAAGTTCTGTAGAATTATCGTTTGGAATATCTAACCAAATAATAAAATCAGTACTTTTTTTAAGAACAGAATTACCATCAATAGAAGAACCAACAGCTAACCAGTAAAAATCATTATATGCAATGCATTTTACTAAATTTAAATTTCCAAAAAATGACTCAGTATCTATTGTCCATACTTTCCCATCTGTACTACTATAAACTAATCCACCATTTGAATTATGAGCTGACCATACAGATAAATAAGTATTCCAGTAAATATAATCTATACTATCCTGATCATTATTATTATTTACAATTGAACCTTCTGACCATATTTTACCATCGTTTGACCAAGCAAATGTTTTTGTAAATGTAACACTGTTTTTACCACCTGCTACCCATATGGTTCCATTGTATACAACTGTATTAAAAATTCCTGAATTAAATAATGATTTATTCCAAGTTACACAATTATCAATACTATACAAAAATAAACTTGATAATCCATTAGTGAAATTATTACCTATTGCTACTATTGTTTGTCCATCTGTTTCTAAACTATTTACATATCCACCTTGATATCCATTTATAAAAAATGCTTTTATCGATTGATTACTTGTCCAATTAATACCATCTGGTGAAGTTATAATATAATCAGAACTATTATGTCCTCCTCCTATAAAATTTGAATTAACATAAATTAATTTAACAACTGGATTTAGATAAGTAGGTGTAGAAGCTGTATACCAATCGGTTAAATTATCTGAATAATATATTCCATCTTCACCAGCCGCAACTACACGAACAAATTGTAATTTTTTTTGTAATGATATTATATTTCCTAAAAATACATTATTTCCTTGTAAATTAACTGATGAATCTATATTATTATATGTTATTAAATCAGTAACAGTATTAATAGTTAATAAATAAATATTTCTACCAATTTCATTACCTTTATTATCCATAACATCTATATATCCATCAAATTTAATATCTAATGGATCAAATAAATTTATTAAACATAATTGATTATTTATTGGTTTAGTTAATTCTTTTTCAATTATAATTTGTTTAAATTTAAAAACCCCTATATTATTAAAATATTCAATACTAATATTTTCCATTTGAATAGTTTTATTTATTAAAGATATATTTGAAATATAAACATAATTATCATTTACGAAATAATAATATTTGGAATCAAAAATAAAATTTTCTGGAAATGTAAAAGTTAAAATATTATTCTTAAAAGTATATACACTTATATCCCAAGAATTTATTACCCCACCAAATGTATGATAATATAAATCTTCATCATTAATATATATGTCACTAACAAATTGAGTTAAGTTTTCTGAACTAATTACATCAGATGATATATTGTAATTATAGGAAGAAATATCATATATAATATTTAAAATAAAAGATCCATCGTCAGTACTACTGTTATATGCAATATCAGTATAAATAAAACAACTTGTATTATCATTTATTGGAGGAGAATTATTAAATTGATATAAAAATGAATTTATCTTTTGCATATTTTGAATAGGTTCTGGAGGATATTCACCTAATTTAGAATAATGAACAAAAGTATTAAAATTTATTCCATATATATCTTTTGATAATAATACTTGTACTTTACTATCTCCGATAAAATTCAAATCATCTATTTGAGTATCATTATTAATCATAAAATTTTTTGGAACATTTTTCAAATCAAAATAATATGAATAATTAACTAATGGTTCTGCTAAATTTATTTCGTATAATAATAAATTCATATAAGTTATTGAATTTGCTTTTATAGCAAGTATTAATTTTGTATCAACAAATTTTGTTAAATTACCATTTACTACTATAAATTTATCTGAAATTGTAATTACCTTAGAAAATACACCATTATTAGAAAAATACAATGTATAATCTGTTGAATCAGTTACCAATTGTTGATTTATTTTTAAAAGTTCTATTTGTGTAGTAGTACCAAATATAGTAGAATTATTTACACCTACAATTATTTCACATTGTATAAAAGAAGATAATACATTTACATAATTTGGAAAAATTAAATAATTAGTTAGGCCATTTAATGTAATATTATTATATTTATCGTAAGAAGTTAATTCCATATTTTTGTATTTAATACTCGAAAATAAATCAAAATTTAATATTTGTGATGAACTTGAATCTAAATTTACTTTATAAACATAACCAATTAAATTACTAGAAGATATATTATAAGTTTTATAAGCTAAAATACTAAATTGATGATTTGTATCAAAATTTTTCTTTGAAAGAAATTCTATTTGATTATTAAAAATTAATGGATTATCTATAGATTTATCTTCTAATTCTTCACCTTCTAAAAATTTAATTTGATAGATAGTATGAGATATAAATACCTCATTATTTAAAAATATTGTATATGGATATAAACCATTTGAAGTATCAATACTATAATTTAATTGATATGGAATATTTATATTTAATAATTCTTTAGTTGCATTATAAGGATAATTTCCTAAATAAATTACATTATCAAATCCATTATCATAAGTAATATTATTACTAATTAAATCTAATCCTAAAGTTGAATAATTATTTATTGCTATAAAATCAATACTTATTGATAATTTAGTTTTTAATATTCTAAAAAGAATATCTGGAAAATTAATTGCTCCACCTTTAAAATTAATTATAGAACCTTGTAATCCTATTAACTGAGATGATAATAATAGAATTTGTTTTAATACATCATCTAATTTCACACCATAAATAACATTATTTGATATATTATTTATAATATTGAATATTTCATTATTAACCTTAGAGATGTCTCTGGTAACAATATAGGTTTGAGAATCAGTATTAAAAGAAATATCAAATTGATTATTTACTATTAATTTATTCATTGAATTACCATTTAACATCAAGTCAGTACCATTAAAAATTATAGAAGAACTAATATCAACTAAAAAATTATTAATATATTCTACTGGATTATACCAAAATTTTTCATATCTTATAAAATTAGGTAATTGGTTATAAAATGTATTTTGAAAATATAATAAACTAGTAAAATTACTGTAATTATTTAATATATTAATTAAACATCCAGACAAATCTGAAATTTCTGAATTAGTATAATAATTATTACTTGTGTTTTGATATATATTTCCTTCTAAATCCATAATTAAATCTCCTTTTAACATTACACTCTTCGAAATATCCGGATTTGTTACTAAAGACCAAGTATTCCAAGTTTTAATTGGATTAAATAAAGTTGATAAAGAAAATATTATATCATTAAATAAATTTTCTAAAGTACTTTCAGAATCTAAATAAATTGAATTTTGATCAAATATATTTGTTACAATATTATTTATAAATATAGTATTCAAATCAGTATCAATTATAGAATTATTAGTTGTAAATATTCTTTTTAATAAAACTTGATCAATATATGAAGCTATTACTGAAAGATTTAAACTACCTGCTGATAAATTACCATCATTTATTTTTTCGGGATTATTTATTAAATATTTAAAATCAGAATTAATAGAATAATAATAATAATCAACATTAGCTTCTAATTTTAAAGATACAGGTAATTGAATACTTTCAATTCCAAAAGATTTTTTATAATATGAATTAATATTTATTATATCAGAATAATTATTTTTTGTCACTTTTTTCAAATAATTAATATCCTGAATGTAAATATAATCAAAATTTTCTAAAAATTCTTTAATATACAAATAATAACTTTCTGATTCTAAATTTATTTTACATTCTAAAGTTTTATTTATATAAAATTTATTTTTTCCAATATATGGAATTAGATTAGTAGCATCTATTTCTACTTTAAATCCTGTATTAGTATTATTTGGTTCAATTAAACCATTAATTATTAAATTAAATCTTTTCCAAATTATAATTTTATTATCAGGTATTTGTTCTATTTTAATTTGTTTATTGATTATAATATTATCAAAATTAAATGTATTATCTAAATTTAAATTAATTGGATAAATTTTATCAATATAAAATTTTGAATTATAACTTTCCACATTACCTAAAATTAATAATTTGTTTGGAAATTTTAAAATGCAAACATAACTTATAAATTGATTATATATTGTTTTTTCTAATAATATATGATGAGATTCTACCAAATTTAATGTAGTATTTGAATCTACATTTAATACATTATCTTTAAAAATAACTTGAGAACTCACTATTAAATTATTTGAAATATCAAAGTTTACAATTTTTTCATTTGTTATATCATAATAAGTATATTTTTCCAAATCTACATATGGTTTTAAATAGCAAGATTTATCTAATTTATAATTACAATACATAGTTTGTTTATTTCTTTTTCCTAAAAATATTTTTACATCGTTACTAACAGGATATTCTAATGTATATACTACAATTTGATTAGGTAAAATAATCTGCTTTATATAATTTATAAATGAATTAATTAATATTGGTTGATTAAAATATAAATCATAATTAGCTAATGAATCTCCATTATTTAAATCTACAGTTAAAATACCATTTAAACTTCCAATTACAGGTATAGTTAATTTTGCATTTAGTGGTTGAATGTTCTTATTTTCAAAATAAATATTTTGATAAGCAAAAGATAATATTCTTGTATACAAAGAATTATTTGCAAAATTAGGATTATTATAAATAAAATTATTAATTGGATTAAATGGCGATACATTTGTATTATTGAAAATACCATCTTCTTCAAAATAAAAATTTCCTAAATTAGAATTTGTTAAATTTCCAGAGTTATCAAATATTAAATTCTCCATTTTACAAGGTTGATATGGTAAATAGAAAGCATAAAAATTTTCTGTTAAATTTAAAATAACATTATTTATCATGTTTGTACTTAAATAAATTACTCCATCCTGATTAAATTTAATTCTGTAAATATTTTCATTATTACTTATATCTGTATAAATTAAATAATCTCCTACTCTTAATTTATAATTATATATATTATATAAAATGCCATTTTGTAAATATAAATTAATATTTTCACCTTCTTTAATTGAAAATTTTCTATTAGAATCATTTATATTTTCCTTAGATAATATAAGATTGAAAGAAGTATCTATTAATATTTTTTGATTTATATTAT
>Ga0114958_10003058_pt1 | contig 12187 bp, 7 predicted proteins | sample C_130208_EF_Meta_FD_89577 | JGI IMG/M metagenome (GOLD analysis project Ga0114958, IMG submission 89577) | Freshwater microbial communities from Lake Croche, Canada to study carbon cycling - C_130208_EF_MetaG | ecosystem: Environmental > Aquatic > Freshwater > Lake | place: Lake Croche, Canada... | reverse complement strand
TATCTTCCATTCTTTCTATAATCACCGTAACTTTTCCATTTGATAGTTAGAGCCGTTCATGGCACCAAGAAAAACAAGAAAGGTCATTGCGCCTGGTCCAAAAGTATGTCATCCTAGATTAATTGGAAAGAATGGAAATTGTTTATCAGATGAAATGATTCGTGATATAGCAAGCAGTTACGGTGCACCGGTGAACTTGCATGGTTATAAATTGCATTCTTGGTTAACTAGAAAAACAAGATGTAAGACCGAGCGATGCTGGCTAGAAAAGGCTCCCATGGATTCTAAGAAAAAGAGAGATATCACACGGAAATATTTCAGGCCTGCTATGCCAAACAATTGGGTAAAAGACCCTGACCAATGGCTCGATAGTAACAATATCGCAGATGTTCTCAAGCAATACGAAGAAACTTACCCGAATTTTAAATTCTTCGGAACAAGTCCCATAGACTTTGCTGCACCGGATCCATACGACCCTGCCGCCGCCGCTAAAAACAAGTGTCTACAAGATGAAATTTGTAAACTTAACTTGAAAGATATGGTTGCACAAGGTAAAACCAAGCTAGGGTTTGTCTTTAATCTGGATCCAAGTAACAAGGGTGGCTCGCACTGGATTGCTAGTTTTACAGATATTCCGGGTCATAGAACGTATTATTTTGATTCGTATGGCACAAAACCACCTCATCAAATTGCTCGTTTCATGAGGTCTCTTACACTACAGGATCCCTTGATGAAACTGGAATATAATGCGAGGAGGTTCCAATATGGTGATAGTGAATGTGGAATGTATTCCTTATATTTCATAATACGCATGCTTGAGGGGGATAATTTCAAGAATTTCTGTCGTCGTGCACCAAGAGATGCAGAGATGCTTGCTCTGAGAAAATGGTTATTCTCCCCTAAGGAGGAATAATCTGAAAAAATACGCTGAAATCCACACAACCTCTTCTTATTCTATCAGTAGAGCGACATGGACCAGCGTGGCCAGCAAAACAGAAAAACATTCTTTAGTCCTCAAAATGAAGAGATGCTGTTTTCTATGCTTTCCAATAATTTTTCACAGAGACTTGGAACTAAACTAAATGAAAAGCAGACAACACGTCTTGAGAGAGGCCTAGAGCATTATATGGGCGAAGTATTTCAGGCGAATTCTTCGTTACCAGTGCAAGTCTTAAATAAGGAGGCCCTGGCATCAACAGCTTCTGACTTTAATGACTATCTTCAGCGTCAGGAATCTGTTGCGAGAGCTTCCCCTCAGGCATTTCAGGAGACTTCTCAGCGATACGACCAACTGCAACTTGATCGCCAGAGAAGCATGGAAGCACCCCGACCAGCTATTCCCGACTATGTTCAACCCCTTATAATCAAGGAAGAAGATTCAGTTAGTGCACTTTCTCTCTTTGAGGAGGCTAAGAAGAGACGTAATCTGGAGGTGACGGCGCAGGCGGAAGAGCAGGTGGCTAAGAGAAATGCAGCTTCCATGAAGCCCATTTATCTCCAGGAGAAGGAAGCTCCTCCTGATCCGAGGTCCATATATGATATGCCTCTCGATTTAGTGGTAGCAGGTCAGAGAGATCTTTCTGGAAGAGCCGACACGAATCCTACGATTGCACGCCCCGGCCCTTCCATAGCGTCAAGGGGAGTCTTACAGCAGGATATGATAATTAAGCAAGAGGATATTCAGAGTTACAAGGAAATTGAATACAACTTATCATTATACAGTGCAGATCGTAACTGGGAGATTGATACAAATAATGGTCAGAATCGTTTCAATTTCTCGGTAAACCTAAATTCCAATAATTCGCCGGTTGGCATAAGCCTTATGCCTAACAGCTCTAACAGATTAAAGAATATAGTGCGCATTGAATTTGTAAAGGCGATAGTACCAATTGAAAATACGGATATCGTCGTAAGAAAGACTACATCTACAAATTCACCTGATTTTCTCCAGGCAATGTTAAATGCCGAAGCAATTGCTATCGCAACTGTAAATGCGGGAAATAGTATCGTGCCGCCGTTCCCAGCTGCAAATAATTCTCAGGCGAATTATCAGACTTTAGTTAATAGAAATAATCTTCTAACAAATGCAACTTGTAAATATGATACTACGTATGTGAAGAATGTCTATGGATTCCCATTTATTAGTCTAAATGTGGAAGAGCTTGATACGAATACATTTGGCACCAGTAATTCAACTGATAATGCATTCGGTATCCTCCAGTATGACTCTAGCTGGACGGATAATACCGATTCTCTAGGCTTCACCTCGCTCATACCAAAGCACATGAAATGCCAGCGTATTTATTCACCTACTCCTCTGTCAACACTTAACAAGTTAACAGTCAGACTACAGCGGCCAAATGGCACTCTTGTAAATAGTGCGCCTGATACGCTTGATATAAGTGGTATTTTTCTAAGTCATTATACTTCTATGCGTCAATATTTTAACGGACCCATTGATATTTCTGGAACTGGATATTCAGACCCTGCTGGTGAGTATATTTGGATAGATTGCGCGAAGTGGTTCAGTAAGTATCAGATATCCATTGGTGATAGAATTCAGATTAAGAACTTGACATCCTTTGTTACAACTCCTGCTATAACTGATTTAATAGATTATCTTCAGAATACCGATGGACTCATTGTTGCAGGCCTCGCCTTTTCACGCCCGATAACAGCCGCTGAATTACTTGCAACTGGCCTTACAGCGAATCAGGTAACAAATGGTATAAATAATACAGTTGCCACATCTGTCTTAATAGATGGCTCTAATAATGTAGGTTATTCACGTTTCATCATTGTAAGAGGTAAGTTCAACGATCCGTCTACAGGATCAACCACTGTAAGTCCATATGGTAAACAGATAGATAATTCGGTCGTATCGCTCAATATGCTCGGCGTTAGCTCATATGGCGGAAGTCAGATAACTCCCAGTCCAAAGATTGTTCCTGGAAGGCTCATTAACTTGAGCAGACAGACACAGCTCATTTTTAGAGTTGTTACACGCGAATATGATTCCACGAGCTTAGTTCGCCCAGATAATCTATAATAATATTAATTGCAAAATAGTAGTAAGGATGCAAGCAGCATTATTATTAGTATTTTTACTAATACTGCTTATAGCAGCATGGTTTAAAGTAAGTCGTGTTACAGATGGCTTTGCAAATCATGATGATTTTATAATTGACAGACTAAAGCGTTTTGGCGACATCGGTATATCACTCGTAGCAGCGGATCAGTTTGGTGCTCTAGGAGGCTCTGCAAATCGCATGGTATCAACACTTTCTAATAAAAATGCAAATCCTCTATCTGCGAACAAGGATGGTCTCTTTGCAATAATTGATACCTGCGAGTCTATACAGACCATGGACTGCAATGCTTTTGACGACCCTGCCTTTACATTGAATTGCGGTGTATGCCTTGATATAGGAACGAATAGTAAGAAAGCATCTATTCCCGGTGGCGGCCTTGTTCTATTAAATGAAGACAAGGAGAGGGCCAGAAAAGAATCCAGAATAAGTGAGTCTACCCCTGATTACACGGCATCCGTTGGCTTCTGTCCGGCTAGTAAACTTGTCTCAACAAAGGCCGAATGCTTAAAATTGCAGAGACAGTTATACTGTAATAAAAATGGCTCATATGATACTCCTGGCTGCGCTCAATGTTATTCTGATAGCTCATTCTCAGTTGTTGACCCTGCTTCAAGCCCAGGGATTATAGCAGGCCACGGAACGATGGTCGTTATTGGTATTGGCTCACTAAGTATTCAGGAGGAGGGATTTGATATGATTAAGGGTATTAATCTGTCTTTGACATCTCCATACAGTTTCCAACTTCGTGTCAATGAGGGTCAACGAGTGAAACTCCTCGTTTCTCCTAATGGCGGTAATGCACCAATCTTTGTGGCTGGATATCTAACCGGTGATACGTTCAATGGTGAATTTGATATGGACTTGAGTTCATTCGTCGTTTCTGATGAGATGACGGGAAGAAAACCACGCTCTTCGGGTCAAACAAAGGTTATTGGAAACAATGTTGTTCGAATGAGCCCTGGATTTGGTAAGACTAGTATGACTCTTTCCTTTACTATTCCCTTCACCTTTGTTGATACTACCAGGGAAGAAGCCGCTATGTGCAAGGATGCACCTTTTGTAACTCTGGCTGCATCATCCACCTTACTAGCAAGCAATCCTTGCTTTGGAAAGGGCTCTGGTCCTGGTAAATTTAGCTTAGAATGCTTACAAACAACCTGGTTAAACAATGGTTGCACGGAATCTGGAAAGGGTTACCCTGCAAATGATTCTACTGCCTCAAGTCTCATGGCCAAACCCGATGGAACATTTAGAACTGTCAACGATATTGCCGATTTTGTGTATACTAAGGCCCTCATTACTTCAACGGGTATTGATGGAAATGGTAAGAAGCAGTCATTCATGGATTGGTCTTCTGCCAGCATGTTCTGCACGGGCGTCGAGTTAGTGTCACCATGTGATTCGCAGGCGGATGGTCAAGTATCTCCAGAGTGTATTGTCTATTTATGGAAAAACGAGGGTGCCAACAATTCCCTTGGTCCCACGTATACTGGAAATGGCATAAGTCTATTGTCTAAGGGCACGAATACAACGCCTCAATACTGCAGGGCTACTGGGTCTCTTTCACCCATTGATGTAAATGGAAACAAGGTTGCCGCGAATATATCATACTGGCAATCACTAGGCTCTGTAAATAACATCAAGACAAATATGAATAATCTATATCGCGCCGCAAATGCTCAGCTTGTTGCCGATGATACACGCGCCCCCTATTTCAAGCAGTGCTATGGAAATATTACATTCGCAAACAGAGCAACTAAAATCATACCACCCATGGTTTCCACTTGCTCAACGAATTTGCTACCAAGTAATTTTATTATAACACAAGGGAATCTACTAGTTAATAGTTTACCAATTACACAGGATTATAAGTTAGAATTTGATATTATACCGAATGGAATTCAGAGTGATTGGGCCAGTATTTTACATTTTACATCAACGAATGCTGATAATTATGGTAGTGGTGAATTTGGCTGTAGATCGCCTGGTATCTGGTTTGATCCTGGAAGTATAGCATTACATGTTAGATTAGGTGATTCAACTTATTCCAACTGGGGTTTTGATAATTTAGCTGGGTTATCCATGGGTGTGAAGAGCCATGTAATTGTAGAATGCAAGGGTGTAACGGTTACTGTAAAGATTGACAATAATATATATACACTCACACAGCCTACATACAGATATAGTGGTAACGTGATTGTCTATGGCTCAGACCCATGGTATGTGCCTGCGAAGGCCATGGTCCAGAATTTATGCCTAGTAACTACACCTGATACTGCGGATTCTAGAAAGACGATTACATTCAATAATATTAACATTAATGGAGGTGGCTGCAATATTAATACGAATATTGGCTCATTCCCCAATATTTCCTTATGCGCTGAGGCTGTAAAGAAGAGATTTCCCAATGGAAATTATGCGGCTACATGGTATCCTGGACAGTGCTGGGCCATTGGTCCCACGGATCCATATGATTCACATTTCAATCCTCAGTCTGGCTGGAATTCTGCGTATTTCAGAGCGCCTGGCTCTACACTACCTGGCATTGATGCAGTCAAAGTTGTTATGCTGGCTGGTGGCAGAAATTGCTTGAATTTCTCACAGCTTGTTGTTCTTGATCAGAATGGAAATAACATTTCCAAGGGTCGCCCAACAGCCTCCTCAGGTCAATGGGAACCTACTTCTTCATCTGACAAGGCGGTTGACGGTAATGAGCTACCAAGAAGTCACCCGAATGAATCCCATGGCTCTGCTGCATCTTGTAGTGCAAATGTCGCCTACTGGAAGGTGACACTTGATTCACCTTCTACCATATCCGCAATTATCTTATATAATCGCACTGACTGTTGCCAGGATAGATTAGCCAGTTTCAATATGCATTTCTTCAATACAAATGGAGACCTTGTTTACTGGAAGCCTAATATGAGCACGGCGCCAATAAGTGTATTACAGACAAATACTACAACAAATCGTGTAAGCGAAGTAAAGAATCAAGTAAATTGGTTCTGTTATTCCGCAAGATACAAGGATATCTATGAAGCGTTTGATGCACCCTTTGGCCCTGGTAATAATCAGGGTGGCTTAGCGTATCATTATAATACATGGGGTCGCAGTGAGGGTCGCACACCTTATTGCTAAATGCCATAAAGTAAATGTCCTATAAAAAATACTATCTATATTTTTTATAGTCCTATGTAGATGGAAGGGTTTTATGATTTGGCAAATTACCCAAATGATTCAACATCTAAGGGGAGCCGTGATGTCCAAACATATTATGGAAAAACATTACCGAATGTCATTTACAACAATGATACCAGTATGAATCTAACGAATTTAACCAAGACTGCCGATTTACGTGCATCTAAGACAACATCGCCCATAAAGGATGCCTGGAAAAAGAATATTGATCCAGCCCATGGCTCTTTTTCAACTCGCCAGGCCGAGTGTGAAAATACAGGAAATGGGGATCAGTTTGCCCATTTATCAAATCTCGCTAGCACATTTGATACAAGTAGTCGTCTCAGATGTGGCTGGATTCATAATGAAACAAATCCCAGTGCTGGTCGTGGGGCATTAGGTATTTCAAGTGGCCCTCTCAATAGTTCAGTTCCCGGTAAGTGGATTTGGGATTTGAATGATGCTAAACAGAAATATCAGACCGCTATTTGCAAGAATGTGAAGAACTGTGGCGACATTGATGCAAGGATGTATACAGGTAAGTGTGGGTGGTGCACGAAGTCTGGTAAGGGTGTGCCCATTAATGGGAGTGGAAAGGCGGCATATCCATTTAACCCCAATACAGCATGTGCTCCGTCAAAACTAGTGACAACTGGTGGAAACTGTCCCGTTGAAGGCTTTGTAAATCCATATGCTTGCACTCCTAATGAAAATGGCTCCCTTACACGTGATTGCCTCTTACAAAAGGCCGTCGCATCAGGATGCTCTGATAAGGGAACTCTTTATCAGGCTCTAAAGGCTGGAAGTAATAATGATTACATGAGTAATCTAAGAGCACAGCAGCCATGGTCTATCTATCAGTCTAGAGCTGCTATACCAGTCAATGAAACATCACTAAAGAGCGGTAAAATAACAATTGCAAATGCCTTGGATGAATTCGGAAGAATCCAGGAGCAGGCGGCTTCTGATGCAAATAATGGGCTGCAGTATGCCGCCAGAGATTTATGCTTTGAGAAAGGAGCCATGGATACCTACGACTTCTGCAGTGAAATTACTGATACTACGACGGGACCATTCTCACTCAATTGTATTCAGAAAGCCTTTCTGCGTGGGGGTGGCCAGACAACTGGGAGGAAATACCCTACTACTGCGAATGTATCTAGCTATAATTCACTGGGTAACTGGTCCGCCGTCAAGGCTGCCATTCAGGCGATTTACTCCAAGACACTTTCATCTGATCGTGCTACTCAAGAGGCTGCTATGTTAGATTTCTATGGAATTCAGTTACAAGATAAGAGTGCTCCAGCCTTTGCCATTGCCAATGTTGGATTTGTTAGAATTGTGGGAACGGGTAAGGCCGGCCCCATGAACTTGTCTCAATTAGTGGTATATGACGAGAATGGAAATAATGTTTCAAAGGGTCGCCCTGTTCAGAGCAGTGGCTCACCCTATGGACCCCCTGGAAGTGGTGGAAGAGGTGGCGCTTCTGAAGAAATGGCGAATGATGGTGGTGAGTCATCCAGAGCTCATCCGTATGAATTCCACGGCAAAGGCTCAGGCACGGACCTATGGCAAGTTCACCTAGTCGATGGCCCTCGCTCTGTTAGCTCAGTAGTTGTATACAACCGATCTGACTGCTGCCAGGAGAGAATGGGCTCAGGATATGTGATTGAACTCTACAGCCCATTACCAAACCCTTCTCTTCTATGGAGAAGTGAGCCTCTAACATCAGCTCCTGTTCAGACAATTAGTGTATCTTATAACCCTTCCAATGTCCCATTGAGCCAACTACAGCAAATGTTTAATAATGCTGGATGCACAAATACTCTAGCTGAGAGCGACGTCTGGTGGTGGAGAGGAAGACCCACACTCTCTGGTATTCAGGATGACATGAATGCATATGGAAGTTTAACGAGAAACTGCACAGGTGATTCTCGTCAACATGAGTTCTGTATTCGTGGAAAATGTAAACAGAATCAATGTAAGGCACCCATGGGAAATCCTACAGATGGAGCTGAATACAAGTATATGGGATGTTTCAAGGATGACCCCAGTAGAACAATTTCAACTTACCTGAATGATACTCAGAGCACAGAAGAATGTTGGCGCAGAGTAACATCTAATGGATTTAATGTCATGGGTCGCCAGTATTTCGGTCAGTGCTTTGGAGGAAATAACACTGACTGGAACAGACTAGGCTCAGCTGGATGCTGTGAGCCTATCGGTGGCGGATATACCAATCAAGTCTTTGTAAAGAAATAAAGGCGAAAATAATATATACTCAATCATATAGCTTATGTTTTCTGGACTATACGATCAAGTAACAAAAACCTTTCTAAAAAAAGATGATAGCACAGAAGTTTCTAAAACACAGGCATTCAATGAATATAAGGAGAGGGCAGTAATTGGTCTTGATAGGGCTGCACTTCAAGAGCGCCAGACCTCTGTAAAAACCGCATTGAAACCAGGTGAAACATATGGACTTTTAACAGTTGGAACACGCGATATTTATCTGAAGGGTGCAGTGGAGCGTTATGATTTCTGTGCAGAGCTACTAGATTCTACGCCCGGCCCATTTTCTTTGGAATGTTTGCAAGCAGAATTTATTAGACAGGGTGGACAACGAACTGGCTCTCTTTATCCAAGTCAGGCAAATCTGCAAATCTGGAATTCTAAGAAAAAATGGATTCATGTGAAAGATGAAATAAATGCCCTTATTTCCAGCACACTGTCCCCTAAGATTGACATTAAAGAGCGAGCTATGTTGCAATTCTATGGAGTTGGAATAGGAAAACAGCCCGTTGCAGTTGACCCGCATTATGGAGTTGAGCTATTTTGGTTCACCCATCACACGGATATTACTAGCCCAACTACATTCCTGGGTAGACGTATTCGCCCGGTTATTTCCCAGATAGATATGGTTGCAAGTGATCCTGGGTCACTAGTATTTTTTACAAGTGTAATAGCAAATAAACGCGCTCAGACACAGTATAGGGTTAGCTCTTTCAATGGATTTTCACTTTATTTCAATAGCCCAATGACACGGGTCTACAATAATAAGATGGTAACGGAATCTAGTGAATTATCTTCCTTGCATAATGGAGGCACTGCAAGTGTATCTAGTAGTATAATTACCTTGACTACGGATATAAATAGGCTAAGTGGATTTCTTTATTATGAAAAGGGCAGAGCATTTTATAAGTTAGAAATAAACTCGGAGGAATTTGGACCTCAGTGGCGAGATATCCCTTATACACACTTGCAAATGACACAAGAGCCATTTGCACCTATGGTTTCTTTTGAAATAGAGAGGACGCCAGGGCAGTATGGATGTGATTATCCATTTTGCGACAAGAGGCTCGGTGGGTTCAAGATGAAATGGGAGAATGAAGGATGGGGTGGGCCATCTTTACAATATAGAGGTGAAAGCGTTGACCAGATGCAATTCCCATTGAGAAAGAATTACTTTAGTTTTCCCAGTAGTCGGTGTGCCATCAAATCGAAGTTTTCTTTCAGACTTTCGTCTTTTATTACTCTAACAATGCTTATAACTATGCGGTCATGCCCGAAGGATGGGCAAATTGCGCTGCCTCTGACTCTATGGGGAGCAGCAGGATCACCAAGCCTACTTGTCCGAGGAATAAGTCCAACGGAAGCCACCGTGAACCTTACAACATTTAATGGAAAGATGCAGACCATGGATGGTCCAGTTATACGTAGAGGTTCGCCGACTCTATTAATCTTGAGAATTCTGAGAAAGAATGAATCTGACCCAACTACAATAGAATCTATGCAGGTGGGAGCTGCGAATGTAATTGATTTACAGAAAAATTCTGATGTCAGGAAAATTCTGAAGCAGTCAAGTCCAATTGCATTCCCTGGTTTAGTTTCCGACGAGCCGGCGTATTTCAGATTACAATCGGAGAATATGGCATTTGACCTTTTCTGGATACACTTATTTGATTATAAGCTGGAAGGTGATAACCTTTATAGAGAAGCGCGGGCAGATTGGGGTTATTTACCCTAGGTTATATTAGAATGACAACACCGAATTTATTTTCGAAGGATGAACTCGAATATTTATTACATCATCCAGAAGTTTTTGCAGCCAGAGAAAAACTTGGTGATTCGAATGTAGGAAAGGTATATTTCACTGTGCCCCTCACTACAACCCTTCGCGAAACCTTATGTGAGCACCTTGACCTCGATTTCTCAAGTGTGTCTAATGTTCCCATGAGGTGGATTGTAGGTGATAGTTTCCCTCATACAGATTCAGGAGCTTCTAAATTCAAGCATACCTATTTGGCATATTTGAATGATTGTCCTGGCGAATTTATTGTTGATGGGGTATCGCATCCTATTATGGCAAATACGGCCCATATTTTTAGAGAGGGTCTTTTCCATAAGACTGTAGGAACTGGTTCAACTCCTCGTCTGTTACTAGGTCCCATGAATGAATTTGCGGAGCCTGTTGGATTACCTATAACGTATTACTCTAATTATGCAGATGCCGTCGCACACACTAATCAAATTGCCTCACAAGGTGGTTCTATTGTTGGAAATATATCTAACGGGAGTATAGGGTCGTATACACGTTGGCGCATAGGTTCTATAGATGGTACTGGTTCTATTCCAACTACCGTATTTAATAATGGGGTTGATATACAATCATTTGGCTTAATTGCAACTTACCATTTTTATCCTGCTCCACCCCCATGCTTCTTGGAAGGCACCAAGATACTGTGTAAAGTCCGCGGAGTCGAAACCTATATTCCAGTTGAATCCATGCGGTCTGGAACACTAGTAAAAACGAGCCTTGATGGTTACAAGAAAGTAGAATATATTGGAAAAGGTCAAATAACAAATCCTGGCAATTTGGAAAGAGTAGAGCAGCGTCTATATAAATGTTCTCCCACGAACTATCCAGAGCTTACGGAAGACATATATCTTACAGGATGCCATTCAATACTCGTAGATGATATTACAGATGAACAGCGTCAAAAACTAGTTAAACAGATGAATCGCGTGTTTGTAACAGATAAGAAATATCGTCTTACTGCGTATGTAGATGAGCGTGCTGAGCCATGGGCCTCAGAGGGCAAATATACAATTTGGCATTTTGCACTTGAGAATGAAAATGACAAGATGAATTATGGTGTTTATGCGAGTGGATTACTAGTTGAAACTTGCTGTATACACAGAATGCAAAATAAGTCAAATATGACTCTTATGTAATAATTTTCCTAATAAAATTGAATATATCTATCCAATTATATAAATAAATGGACACATATAGTCGTGAGTATTTACAGAGTCTTCCTGAGAATAAGAAAAGGCAGGAGGTTGATGCAATTATAAGGGGATTTATTAGTACCTTACGTAGAGGTGCTGAATTAGGTGAAACATCCTATTTCTTCGATATGTCTAATATGAGGAAGGTAGCTCATTCTGATCCTAGGCAGAAACGACAAACAATCACGTATGATCAGCAATCTCAGTCGACAACAATGACAAATGAGGAGATTGCTGAGCGATTTCAGGCTGCATTCCCAGGTTGTTCAGTAAAATACGATGAACAGTGGGTTGAAACGAATGCTAGCACCAAGGTCTTCAAGCGTGGTATTACAATTGAGTGGTCTTAAATAACACCAGCAGGAATATCGCCGATTTCACCCGTTGGGAGAAATTTATTATCAGGGTTTGCTTTTACAAACCCAATGGGGCTTGATAGTTCAGGGTCTTCTATTCTATAGAACAAATAACCGAGTGGCATATTATTTTCATTCATGATAGTCTTATAGTAATAAGACTTCTTGCGATAGATAACACGCTTTGGGCGTGCTACTTGGACAGGCTCTGCTTGGATTACAGGCCCAGCCTGTGTTGCAGGTTGTCCCTGTATTGCAGGTGTAGCCTGT
>Ga0114958_10003051_pt1 | contig 12192 bp, 12 predicted proteins | sample C_130208_EF_Meta_FD_89577 | JGI IMG/M metagenome (GOLD analysis project Ga0114958, IMG submission 89577) | Freshwater microbial communities from Lake Croche, Canada to study carbon cycling - C_130208_EF_MetaG | ecosystem: Environmental > Aquatic > Freshwater > Lake | place: Lake Croche, Canada... | reverse complement strand
TCAATCTCCTCTTGCTTCTTCCAAGATTTAAACCGATTCTTTAGATAAGAAACACCTGCGACCATACCGGCTATGACACCAGTCAATCCCGATCCTACGCTCACCCAAAAATCAATGTTGTTATGCGGTTCTGCTGACATTGTTAGCCTCCACAGTACACATCTTTGCTTCCCGTGGCGATTGCAGAGCCACAGGAAACGGGATCTCCGATCCGAGCCGCCTGACGGCTATTGACAAAAACCATAGAAGATCCCTCTGCGGTATGCCCTTTATGGTGACGATCATCGCATCTATGTGGTCCCCAACTATCGTATTGGCGATGCCATCCTCTGTTGTTTACAAACACATTCGTAGACCACGAAATGTTTTGACGAGGAGGGAAGCATTTATGTCCCGTACAAATATCGCCTTGTCTGTGTGCTGCGGGCATCGAAACTCCTTAAGGTGGACCTGGAAAGAATCCCTTGGCTTTTTGTGCTTCAAGATACTCAATATTTGAGGCTGTTATGCCATTAACAAAGAACTGATTCTTGATATTTAGGATTAAAAAATCTCTATCGGTTGACCAGTTATTGCGTAAGTTGTATTGGAACTGCCCGTCCGCAAAGATATTAGGATTTGACTTGCTGAACACTCGCGCAGCCACTCTGACCTTAACATCCACCCCTGCACCGTTTTTGAAATACGAAGACGGTCCTTGGGTTCCATAGTTCTGCTCATCTATCTGAAAGTCGGGCGGCACATGAAGTCCTTCCACATATTGAATCATCGAACCCGTTCTTCCGATCAATTTCCCCGTATCCAAATTCAAGATCATATCTGGCGAAAAATCTCCCGAAATTATTAAGAAACCAGGATCAGGTATGACCTCCTCGGTTCCAATACAGACCCCTCCAAAAATACTATTGAATCCCAAATAAAACGACCAGAATCTATCATCGGTGATGTCTTGTTGTTCAAAATACTTTTTGTTGGAACTGAATGAATACGGAGAAGGGGATAGCGGAAAATCAATTCTAAAGCATTCGCCTGTTAATCCCTCACCAGTAACGCCTGGAAGCGGGGCAGGACCAGGACCACTAACTCCATATCCTGTTGCTCCAATGGGTGATCCTTCAACGCCATATCCATAAACTATTCCATTTGGATAGTAGGTAGCAGGATCTACCTCTGATAATGTTCTATATTTACCCTGCCACAAATACTCCTGCTGCGGACCATGTGTAAGTGGCATTAAAACGCCCCTCCGTCCAATACATCGGGAATGTTTGCAGATTGGACAAATTCGGCAGGGAAAGCAAGAACCGGAACGCTTGGCAAAGCGTCAACTGTTGGCAAATCGCTTGCAGGATCGGTGTTTGCAATACCAGTTTGACCAGGATATCCCTGAAGAAGTGTGGCGGCTTCATCGGGAACTGCATACAGACTGACGGTAGGAAGACCAGGAAATCCTGTTTCTGCCTGTGCTGCTCCTGTGATTGCAGTCTGAAGACCTGGAGATGTTGAAGGCAACGGCGGAAGAGAAACTGCCGCCACCTTTTTCGTGCTGCCTCCAGAATTACTCGAAAGAGCAAGAGCAGCAGCAACCCCAACTCCTGCCAATGCAACACCGCCAAGGATAAGTGGCACAGTTGCTCGTCCAAATGGAAGACTGCTTGCACCGGCAGGGCGTGCTACCCCTCCAACTTCGGATGGTACGGCAGGAGCAGCAGAACCATTCAATTGTGTAGTTGCAGCCTCGGTTGTAGTTGTAGCCGCTGTCGTGGTGGTTGTAGTTGCTGCCTCTACTTGAACCGCAGGAGTTGTAGCCAACGCACCTTGGGAAACTGTTCCTTCTGACTGTTGCTGAAGCATGGACAGCGTGGTGGGGTTACCGGATTGTGTTGTTGTATTACCCGCAACAACATCAGCAGTCGAAGCATCATCCAAAGACTTGAGCGATTTTGTCTTGGTTGTATCGGCAGGATCGGGGAATTGTACTCTTCGTTTTGCGATACTATCCAATCCACCAACGCTGACTTTAGATGAATTGATACCTTCAGGATTGAGATCGATGCGAGGAGCCACAAAAGTCATGTTTCCATCGCTAGCAACTGTATATGAACCACCAACACGATGAACCAAACTTCCCTTGGTATACATGATGACATTGCCATGCACCAAAGTTCTCATATCGCCATCCACTTCAATATAGAAGTCTTTGCCGACTTTGAGTTGTGCCTTACCTTCATTTGTATAGAGGATATCCCCCTTGACTACCATTGACTTGGAGCCAATGGTCAGTTCATAATCACTTCCCTTGATTTTTGTGACGCGAGAACCATCGGGACGAATCTCTTCAAAAGTTCCCGACTTGTGATAACGATGAAGACGCTCTGCGGTGGGGGTATCATCCACTTCAAAGATATGTCCCGATTCGCTTTCATAGACATGGTTATGTGGATAGGTAGCACCATAAGCCGATTTTGGTTCTGCCCATTGACCAGTTAAGGCAGCAGGAATGTTAGGAATACGGGCATCTGCGCGGGGCTTTAGTATGGTCTTCTCCAAAGCCTCTCCACGCGCAAGACGATTGGTATCTTGTTCTCCGTTGTAGCCATCCAATGGATATGTGCCACTAGGATCATAGAATCCTCGTTCGGGATCTTTATAGTTTCCATCGGAATTTGTTGTGGGCAGACCCGCTACTGTACCCATTATGATCGGATCTTGCGCGTGTGGACCATCGCGGAAGAATCCTACAACCCATGTTCCTTGAAGTATTCCTGTTGGGGATTGACCCTTACCGCTGATAGCCGCACTAGTGATGGGCTGCATAACTGATGCCCAAGGCAAGGATTCTGTAGGGATGAGGATTTTGTCTTCAGTATGAAATCCATAGATGCGAACTCGACAACGACCAATCTTCAATGGATCGTTATTATCTTCAACGACTCCGTGCCACCACACGAAGTCCATCTTTCCCATGTAATCATTGGGATTGTCAGGCATTTCATTCAACATAATTAAAAGTCTCCACCAGCACCAAAAGTTTGAACATCAGGAATACGCTCATCATAACCATCTTTGACCAATTCCATTTTCATCGTGTAATTGCCATCTCCCAATTCGTGGAGAATTGCAGTAATCATATAACGACCTGATAGATAGGGATCATACCAGTCGTCTTTGCCTTTGGGGTCTTCTGTACTAGGAATATCGACTGATACGATTTCGCCAACTCTACGCCGCGAATCTCCATTGACAACAATCGTTAGCGTGTTTGTCCTGAATTGATTCATCTGCGATTGGCGGCGCGTAGAGACAGTATGCAATTCATCATTATCCTCTACAGTATCGTATTTGAATGAGTGTTTTGGAAACAACTTCTGATACGCCGTAACATTTCCGCTGTAAGTGTCGGAGAGTTTAGATACAAGTGGGTATTTCGATATAGTTGGAATACGATCACGATGCGTAAAATAGGTATAAACCTCAGTCTCCGCTTGCTTTCCTACAATGTCAAGTGCAACTGCATTATTGCCATATACTCCCGAAACAACTTCTCTCATCTTGTCGCCTCTTCCTCCTATGGTAAAGGACAAGATGTTATAGAATTCTTTCTTTAGGAAAAGTTCTCCGGTTTCAGGATTTCTTGAAGTAGGTGTATGGTGATATTTGACAATACTTTGCCGCTTTTTCAGCAAAGACAGCGGCATGAATTGATAGTTCCCATTTAGATTTTCATAGAAGACATAATCACAGGCTTCGGGAATTGTTTCTGCTGCCGATCTTTTGGCAAGCCAACTAACTGCATACATTGGATTCCAATTGGGAACCACAATGTTACGATTCCCTAATGTAGGACAAGCATTAACTTCAACGCCCAAAGTATCCTTCATAATTGCTTTTACCATATCACTATAGGGCATATCGCTGAACGCCCTTGATATACGCAACTGTGCATTTTGATACACAGTCGGTGATACAAATTCAAGACGGATAAGTTTCTTTCCATCTCCCTGCATCTTTACTTCGCTTGATACCTTATAGATGGTGAATTCCTTTGTGAGAAAATCCTTATCGGTATCCTCTCCTGGTGTTGCGAACCGAATCCTAAGTTTTTCTCGTCCTGTAATTTGCAAATAACGAATTAAGTTCAGCGAGTCAACCAAAACTATAAATCCAGATAATCCGTTTGCAAAGATATCCTCATAGATGTTCATAGAAACAAATTGCGAACGCACATCAAGTATCGCACCTGGCGCAGATTCGATGGTGATGGAATCAATGAGTACATCACCAGGATTGAGGATTTTGGGATTAGGTGTTGTCATCTTTATTCAAACAAAGATCGGAATTGAGTAATGATCGTACCCATGAATTCGGGTTTGATTACTCGAATTGATCGCTTACTGTCGTTATCCTTGAACTCTTGTGTCCTGTTATCTATGGCAAGAGATTCAATGAAATTTATATTGGTAACATATCTGTTCAAAATTGATGATGGATTTGTAGGATCACTAGGAGTCCCGCTACGAGGATCTAGAACATTTCCATCGCTATCTTCGAAGTGATGTACTGCGTATTCATAAGGAACTGCTTTTGTAAATGAAAACAATTTTGAAGTATCTCCATCCAGATATGCCCATGCAGATCCATCGTAAGTCGAAAGTGGTGAATCTGAAGTGGGATCAAACATCGAAGCCTGCTCACCATCAATGATTATGCAATTGTAAGTAGGATCCCATTTTATGATATTTGCGGTGACAACACTACCATCCGCCATCATCTGACTAATTGTGGTTGCCCCTTTTAGTAATAGAATATTTTCTTGATTTTGAAATACATTAGGAGATCCGATACCATCGGGATAATATAAAGCATATCCTTTGTATTTTGCTTGCAACTTGCTTTCAAGTTCCGCAGAAGACAATGGCCATTCAAATGTCGGATCATGGATTTCATTAAACATCAAGATTGTCCAATGCAAATCCGAACGATCATAAATTCTGTGTGCAAGAGTTTCGGGTCTTTCGCCATCTTGAATGTCATACGGCAAGGAAGTCAATGCCGTGTTTTTGAAGTAATCATTGATCTTTGCACGAACGGTGATATCCTTGACCACCATGATCTTGGTTAGGTTTGTAGGATCGGTTACATATGAAATTGATGGAAAGTATGTGAAATATGGCATAGATTAGAAGCCTTGATCTACTCTTTCCTGTGTGAGGATTTCGAGTTCGTTGAACTTGAGTGCCAACTTAATTTGTGTTGGGGCTGCGCCGCCATCATCTGGCTTGAATGTGGTGAATGGGTTTGTACCATAATCCACATCAATACCTACCAATGCACAACGAGCCATTCTGTACAGATAAAGATTTTCCTTATCTGTATTGACATAGGTCAAGCGAAACTCTGCGGGGAAGTCCAAGAAACGACCTCCAAGAGATCGTGAAGGCAATGCATATCGCTTGAGTGTTCGGATGATTGCGTAGATTTCGGCAACTTCCTTTTTGCTTTTGGGTATGAATTCAAAATCATATTCAAAGTTTCTTCGATCAACGCTTTCGAACAGTTGGAGGACGAATGGGTTCTTTGCCTTGCGGTGCTGCCCTGCCTCAACCAATGCATCAAGATTGGTCTTGCCTTCAAGACCCATGCTGTCACCGATCTCATCCAATTTTTCGCCAAGTTCTTTGACAACACCCATAGCCAATTGTTTGCTTACGGCTTCCGATGCTGATTTCGTTGATTCATCCAAACTGCCATTGGTAGCCATGCTTGCAATATTTTTCATTCCACCCTGAACCAAAGTAGACATTTGGGCAATTTTAGTGAAATCGGTTTCTGTATATTTGGTATTGTAGTTTGTTTTAACGCCACCAGGCATATACAAGCAGATTGTTTTGTTTGATCGTTTCATGGAACCCGCAATACCAAGAGCCTCTTGGACAAATCCTTCCTCACCTTTTCCGAGGGATTCGATGTTTTGCTGTCCTGCTTTGATCACTTGCCCAAGTGTATCTTTAGCAATACCAGAAGTGAGAAGATTGGCTCCCTTTATAACTGTTCCCGCAGTTCCTTGCAAGAAGTCTTTTCCGCCAAATACTCCACCAAGCAATCCTCCAATCATACTTGCCTCTGGTACTAAAGCCTTAGCCGCATCTAATTTGGATGCTGCTCCTTGGATGGCTTTGTCCACTCCTTCAATACCTGTATTAAAGAATGGTTGTTCGCTATGCTCTCCGTGAAGACCCTGACCCTTGTTTTCAAATATATCAATTACGATAAAATTTTGATGTTCGGGTGAGTCTCCTAAATCAAAGGGATATCGATAAAACGAACGCTCTTCCGTGGAGTACGGTATCGGAGCAGTTCGTTCCATGATTCGATCTGCCTGTCCATCAGGTGAACCTGTAAAGACTCTTCCCTGACCATTGCCATATAGCCGTTGAATGAAGTTGGATGATTCCAAGTTGGGTCTCCTGTCTAATCTTATTTAGCGTAATCTGCTAAATACAAAATTGAGGAGAACCCCTATTCCTAAAGGCAGTTACAAAGGTTTCTACACCCCGACCAACCCGCAAAAGTATCGCGGCGATCCGAAGAATTGTGTCTATCGGTCGCTATGGGAAAGGCGGTTCATGGTCTTCTGTGATACCAATCCGAATATTACGGAGTGGTCATCTGAAGAAGTAATCATTCCCTATCGTTCTCCGTTTGACAAGAAGATTCATCGCTATTTTGTGGACTTTTGGATCAAGACCAAGAATAAGGATGGATTAGAAGAGAACACTCTGATAGAGATTAAGCCCAAGAAGAAGACCGTGCAGCCCTCCATGCCCTCGGGCGCGGGTGCGCGTGTGAGCAGGGGTAAGATGACCGAAGTAAGGGATTGGATGGTCAATAGTGCAAAATGGGAGGCAGCACGGGAGTTCTGTGCCGACCGCAAGTGGAAGTTTCAAATTCTGACAGAAGATGACATCTTCGGAGCCAAGAAATGAGCCAACAAGATGCCATACAGATTTTACGGAGAATGTTTGCAGAGGGAATAGAAATGACCTCTCCGCAGGCTACTTCGTGGCTTCGTAGGAACCTGAAAAACATAGGACCAATAAATCCAGCCAGTATCATTAAAACATCTGGAACGGAAAGTTCTATTGTACGGTTTAAACCAGGCAGCATTTATCTATTTGGATATAGTCCCAAAACCAAGGAAGTGCTGCCCTATTATGATTTGTTTCCGATGGTTCTGATCCTAGATTATGCAGAGAATGGATTCATAGGATTGAATTTCCACTATCTGAATCCTATGGATCGACAGATATTTTTCAATACACTAGTCAAATATCTCAATGATGAAGATTTTGATGAAAACCCCAAGGCTTATTTTGATTTGGCATATGCGACTCTTAAAGCAACCAAAGATCTAAAATACTATAAGCCCACTATCAAGAGATATTACTACAAGAATATTGTAACCAAAGTAACAGAAGTTCCCCCTCTTTATTGGAAGTTTATGCTGTTTCTACCGCTTGAACGGTTCAAAAAAGAAATCAAAGAAAATGTCTGGAAAGAATCCAAAAGGAAGATCTAATGCCAACTTTTATGGAAAACGCATTGTCCGTTGCCCCGAGTTTCAAATCATTTCTATTTCCACCAAATGAAGGAAAAACCGAGTTCAACCCAAAAACTCTCGTTGGAGATTTTCTGTCAAATGCATCGTTGAACGGATTTGGAAAATCGCAACGATTTGTTCTGTACATAGAGAGTCCGTGGTTAGATGAAACTTTTGATTTTAGAGGATCAGGGTGGGACAAGAGAATGATGCTGCGTGCTTTTAGCGTAAATGTTCCTAGCAAGTATATGTCTACTTTGGATCGGGATATTGGTGGACCGAAGCGAAAAATACCATACACTACTACATTCGATGATGATTTGACTATTCAGTTCTATAACTCTCCTTTTGCCGGAGAGTATATGTTCCTGCAAGAATGGATGGATGGCATCATTGACCCAGTTACAAGATATGTTTCGTTTTACGATGATTATGCAAAACATACCAAGATTACCTTACTTTTTGTTCCAAACAATGTAAAGAAGATGAGTAAACTTATATCATTGTATGAAGATAATCAATTAAATGGTATTCGATTTACAGAAGTTTATCCGAGGTCATTCAATGTAAATGGTGGAACTCTAGAATGGGGACCAAACGAAAAACCATCTTTTACCAATGTGTCGTTTGCATTCAGAGAAGCGGTCGATATATCCACATATGATGATAGACTTTCGAAGGCATTGAAAGAATTGAGTGCTATTGATGCTGATATTCAACAACAAGTAGAATACGATCAATGGGCAGCCACCCATCCCGAAGAAGTAATGCTTATGAAGGAAATCACAGTAAACCTAAAAAACAACAAAATATCCCAATTTGGAGGGGCAGAGAATTTGGGTATCGATAATCTACCCGCTAATGGTGCGCCTATTGCAGACCAAGGTCGGGTCATCAATTATCAGGATGCAGGATTACCCCCTCAAAACAACATTGCCTAATTTGACATAAATACCATGATCCAAGGAGATTACTATGGCTATACCTATTGTTGCTACCCCAACCTATGAGTTGAAACTCCCCTCTTCGGGCAAGAAGATCAAATATCGTCCATTCTTGGTTAAAGAGGAGAAGGTTCTCCTATTGGCTATGGAGACCAAGGATCCAACACAGATTCAAAGCACCACAAAGACCGTCATCTCCGACTGCACTTTCGGAGCCGTTGATGTGGAAACCTGCCCTCCTTTTGACTTGGAATATATTGTTCTTCAACTACGCATCAAGTCTGTAGGCGAGAAGATCTCTCCAAACTTCAAATGCTCCGAATGTCAAACTCAAAATTCCGTTGATATCGATCTCACCAAGGTTGGAGTTGTGCATACTCCAGATCACAGCAACACAATTAAGTTGACTGATCAGTTGGGTGTAATCATGCGTTATCCCACAATTGAAGATACGGTCGGCATGGAGGGCATGGACGAAAAGGACACAGGGAAAAATACCGAGCGTTCGATGAACCTAATCGCTTCGTGCATTGAAGTAATTTTTGATAAAGATAAGACCTACAAGACAAAGGACTTCTCACGAGAAGAGGTTATTGATTTTATTGAGAATTTGTCGCAAGGTATGTTTCAGAAGATCGCAAAGTTTTTTCAAGACATTCCTGCAATTAAGCAAGAAGTCACCTTTACTTGCTCAAAGTGCAACCATGAGAATCATTACACTCTGCGAGGAATGCAAGATTTTTTTACCTCATAATGCTACATGAGTCGCTTGCGAACTTGTTGCAATGCCATTTCGTAATGATGAAAGACCATAACTTCAGCCTCACGGAAATCGAGAACATGATTCCGTGGGAAAGGCAGATTTATATGGGTCTATTGATTAACTATGTGAAAGAGCAGAAGGAGAGAATGGATCAAGAACAGGCTTCCATGCGAAGCGGAATGTAAGGAGCCATAAGTGGCAGACAACACCGGAGATCAATTCGAAAATAATTTGAGTAAGTTGACTGAACAAGTCAACAAACTTGCAACTGCTTTGGGTTCTGTAACCAAGGACAGTACAGATGCCCTTACTCAAATGAAGAAGCAGATTCAATTTTGCACCGATGAACTCAAAAACATGGAGAAGGCTACTGGTGGGAATAACAATTCCCTGAGCGGACTTCGCACTCAGATCACTCAGGTGACACAGAAGTTCAATGAGATAATAGATAGCGAAAGCGATAACGGAAAGACGCTAGGAAAACTTGCAGCCGAGGCGAACGATACGGGCAAAAAGATTGGAAATCTTCTCAAGACCGATCAAACGATGTTGAAGTATACTGAAGACATTGTTAAGAATGGTGCCGCAACAAACAACATAATGAAAGGGAACACACAAGCCCTTATAGAAGCCGCAAGAGAAAAGAAAGCGGGTGGAAAGAGCGGAGCAGAGCATCTTAATACCAAAAAAGCAGGCGATCACGACAGTCGCCGCAAAAAGGAAGAAAAGGAAAAAGGAGGCATAGGAAAGTTTCTTCTAGGTCTTCCTACAATGCTTGTTATGATTGCTGGAGTTTTGTTTGGATTCGTTAAAGGTGCAGCACAATTGTACATAAACTTTTTCACGCAAATGTTTCAAGGAATTAAATCTGGCGTACAATTGTTCATAGATGGACTTGTTTATGTTGGCAAATCAATTAAAAATTTTGGACAGAGATTTGTTGACGGAATATTCACTAGCGAAGGCGCACTCTTTAGACCGCTAATAGATGCTCTAAAATCAGGAATGAAGACTATTGACAATTTTATGGGGTTTACTGACTTCTATAATATTGTGATCAAAACCCTATCCTCAAAAATTGTTAATTTTGCAAAAGAGACAGTAGATCTTTTTAGTTTTATCGGAAGGAGTATAGCCAAGCCTTTTATCAGTTTTGGAAAAGATCTTGGTGAAATTTTTGGTCCTATAGGTAGAAAATTGATAGGGTTCTTTAAAGAGTTGGACAGTTTTGTACAGTTTGCATCTAAACCACTAGCAGGGCTTGGTACCAAAATATCAAATATGTTTAGTGGTATTGGCAGATTGTTTGGAGGTGGAGCAGCGGCTGTAGAAGGAGCCGAAGTTGGCGTAGGGTTCTTTGCTAAAACCTTTTCCAGGATTGGTGAGTTTTTCTCAGGGAAGTTTCTAGCAACTTTTGAAAAAGCATTTGTTTTTGGCGAAAAACTAGCAGCAAAAATTCCATTCCTTTCACTCATTCCCACAGTAATCGATACGGTAGTGTCTGCATTCAAGAAGTTTGATACCGAGGGTATGAAGGGTGTATTTAAATCAATCATAGTAGGACTTCTAAAAGGTCTTGCTGCTTTCTTTACCTTCGGTCTTTCCGATTTGGCTTTGGATTTTGACAAAATGTATGAGACCATCTCAAAACCACTTGATGGGGTATTTGATCAAGTTATGGGCATTGTCAAAATCTTTGGTGATGTTTTTGGATGGATCATCGATACCTTGGTTCAAGTTTATAATGGATTCCTGAAACCACTAGTTATGTCCTTGTGGGAAAATGCACTAAAGCCTCTTATGGGTGCATTGGGTGCATTAGGAGATTTTCTAGTTAAAGTAGTATCGCTCGTATTGAAGTTGTTGACTCCCGTATTCAGTATCGTCAAGTTCATATTCAAAATGATTTTCGAGGTAGTAAAAGTAATATGGGATTGGGTAATATGGCCAATTATGAAAAATCTACTTCCTGTGTTTCAAGTAGTGTTCTCGGTAATAGGTTTCTTGTTTGATAGAATGAAGTTGGGATTTGGCTATATGTCAGAGGCATTGGACTTGGCTATGGAAGGAATCGATCCTTTCATAGAAGGAATTACTAAATTCTTCGATGATGCGACTACCTCATTTGATTACCTTGGACAATTGGTAAATGATCTTTTACAGCCAGTCAAAGATGTGTTTACAAATATTCTTGGTGGGGTAATGTCGATGTGGGATGCAATCAGACCGTATCTTGAAAAGATAGGAAGTTGGCTTGGTATTGATGTTGGTCCTGCTCCTTCCAATAGGGGAATGATGGGAATTCAATCGGCAGCAGTAGCCAATCCTGCAATCTCCAAGAGCGAATCGGGTTTATCGCCATCAGCAGCAATGTCATCGCCGTCTTCTGCGGCTACTTCTCCGAATCAAATTAGATCGGCAGCAGGAGCAGGAGGCGCAGCAAATGCTACAGTCATGGTTACCAATGCACCAACTACAAACAATGTAGTCAATGGTGGCGGTGGTGGTAGCAGCGCACCGATAATTCTATCGCCAACTCCTGTTCGTCATGCTGATTCTACACGCGCAATGATTGCTTGCTAAAACACAACCGCCACCCTTTCGGATGGCGGTCGTTGCGATTGACTGGGATTTTGTTCAGTCCTCTTCTGCCAACTTGCGGAAGTAGGCGAGAGCATCGTCCTCTCCTTCATCTGCCGCTGCTGCCTTTGGAGTGGGCTTCTTGGAAGCAGGCTTAACTGCCTCCTCGGTAGCCTTGTTGCTCTTGGCAAACTTCTGCGACAGAGACTCGCGCACAGGCTCTTCGTCAGCCTGCTTCTCGGGAGCCTCGGTGAAAAGAACCGTGTGCATACGATCCTTCAGTTCGTCATAAGACTTGAATTGAT
>Ga0114958_10003049_pt1 | contig 12196 bp, 15 predicted proteins | sample C_130208_EF_Meta_FD_89577 | JGI IMG/M metagenome (GOLD analysis project Ga0114958, IMG submission 89577) | Freshwater microbial communities from Lake Croche, Canada to study carbon cycling - C_130208_EF_MetaG | ecosystem: Environmental > Aquatic > Freshwater > Lake | place: Lake Croche, Canada... | reverse complement strand
TTTTTTTTTTATTTTTAAATTTTGTTTTTTTTTCAATGTTTTATTTTTATACTTGATATTTTTATTCGTTTTTATTTAAAATAAGATAATAAAAAAAATTGAAATTTATTAAATGATAAATAAATTTCAAAATAAAAGAAAATGTTGTCAACTTTGAAAAATCAAAATGTTCATGAGCGAGATTCTCATATCCAGTTTTTTGAAAGATATCATCAATATAAAATTTTGACCGATCCTGGATCAAAATATACGTCGGTGACAACATGGAATCACAGTCATTTCCCAAAATTTAATGCGGATGAAGTTATTGCAAATATGATGAAAGGTAAAAATTGGAATGAATCTAATAAATATTGGGGATTAACCCCGACCCAAATTAAAGCGATGTGGAATTCAAATAGTTCGAGTGTTGCTGGCGCAGGGACCGATTTGCATGCAGATATTGAGACATTTATGAATCTTGAAATGCCCGAACCGCGAACGCATGCGGAATTGTTGCAAGTATTTACCGAAACAACAAATACATCGGAAGAATGGGGGTTTTTCATGGATTTTGTCAGAGCGTTCCCTGAGTTAAAACCATTTCGCACAGAATGGATGATTTACGATGAAGAGTTGAAATTGGCTGGATCGATTGACATGGTTTATGAAAATCCAGACGGAACGTTGATGATTTATGATTGGAAAAGGAGTAAAGAAATTTCAAAAACAAATGGTTGGAATAAATCTGCGATTACGCCATGTATAGATCATTTGCCAGATACAAATTTTTGGCATTATGCGTTGCAATTGAATACGTACAAGACAATTTTGGAACGAAAATATGGTAAAATAGTTACATGTTTATATTTGGTGAGGTTGCATCCAGACAATCCTAAAAAAACGTTTGAATTATTGAAAGTCCCTATTTTAGAAGATGAAATGACCGAGTTAATAGAACATAGATTGAAATTGATTTAAAAATTAATTGATAATGATTTATAAAATGATGTTTTATATTTTTGGTGCTTATATATGTTGTACGTTATATTTTTTTTTGAGTGAAAAAGAAAATAGAAGATTATTTAAATTATTAATGAATTATATAAAACCAGAGCAAAAGTGTATTGAGCCTATTAAAGAGATAAAACCCGAACCGATCAAGGAAAGATATGAAGATAAATATTTGGATAAATATCGGATGTTAGAAGTTGTAGAATTGACTGACGAAAAGATCGAATCCTTAAATTGCAATTTTATAATGGAAAAATGTCCAATTGGTAACGTAATTATGAAATACGATTTTAAGAAGGAATCATTTGTGTATTTTTCAGATCATGTTATACCTTATCGATTTTTAGAGCCAATTGGGCGTAAATATGTACTTACATTTGATTGCAAACAGCTTTTTGTTGATATGAAAGATGAATTGGAAAAGACGGGTAAAAATGTTGAAGTTGACAAACCCGTCATCGAAAAAAGTAAAGTATTTGCAAAATTTAAGAATTATAAAAAAGAGGCAAAACAAGTGATAAATTCTCACTTAATTAAAGAAAAAACGAATCGATATACATGTGAAGGTAAATTTTCAAATTTCAATTTATTGAAAAAAGTTGATCGAAAAGCGGTTGATAAAAATTATAATGTGAGTTTTGCGCAATTTAAAGCGATGCAAAAATAATAATACGTTAATATAAAATGGCAACAACGCAAGTAGAAAAAAAACAAGAAAATGGTGATGTTATGAATCAGATGGCAGAGTTTGCAGGAGATACGGTAACGTCTGGATTAAATACTGGTATTGGCATGTTAAAAGATGCTGTTAGTAAAATCGACCAACCAACTGCTGCAGAAATAGGTAGAAAACTTGGTATATTATTAGATGCGTTGCCATTAGATAAATTGATTAACCTTGGTACAAAAAGTGCAGGAGTTTTATTAGAAGATGGAATAAATGTTGGATTAAATGCGGTTGGGGTTATACCAGGCGCGGGGGAAGTTATAGAACTTATCAGAACGCTATCAAATATGGTGCACGCTGGATTAACCATCGCAAATACTGGTATTGAATTGGCCGACACCGCCGCCAGTACTGTAAAAGAGGTGAATTCTAAAATAACTGCGACTGTTGGTAGCGCTGAAAGTGGAATAAATTCTACCGATAGCGGACATCCTGTCAACGTTATGAAGGGTTTGTGGGACACTCATGGTTCAAAATTAACGCAAATGACTGGTTATAATTCAGCGAGCGATTTTATTAATAAATCCAAGCAAGCAGCGACAGGTTTATTAAATACGTCCAAACTTGCTCCTACTTTAGCACCTAAACGAATTACATTTGATGAAATTAAAAATAGTACAGATATGGAGTCTTACATTAATAAAATATTGGCTGCGGCTGGAATTAAAAAAAAACAATACACATCAAAACGTATAATTACTGAAAAACCCCTCACGATTGCCGATATTAAACTTGATGCACAAAACAAAACCCCAATATACACCGAAGATTATTTAAATAAAAAATTGGCAGAATCTTACTTGACAGGGACAAACGGAAAACTGCTTACTATAAATGATATTATAAATAACCAAAAAGTGTATACCCCTGATTATTTAATTAAAAATTTGGCCATACCTATAAAAGACAAACAGAATGCCAATATTAGTATGACCGATAAATTGCTAGCTGCGACTGGTGCTACGCAAAAGCAAGGAATGGTAGAATCCGTATTTTATAAGAAAAAACCAATCACAAGTGATTATCTTTTAAAAAATCCTGGTGTCGCAATTGATGCTGCTACAACAGGTGCCCATTCTGCGATTAATGCCGCAGCCAGTTTATATCAACCAACAACGGTGTCGGGTAGACTTGCTAAAAGTATGGGAACAAGTATGATGCGGACTGGTGTGTCTACATTTGGACAGGGCACAAAGATGGTAGCAAATACGTTAAAGGGGGGATATACTAGAAAAATGAGAGGCGGGATGAAAAAAATAAAACGTCGTACTAAACGTCGGGCTTTAATTGGTGGTAGAATTTTAACATCAATAAATGAATTTAAGACTGGGATAGCCACGCGATGAATCCGTTGCTTTTTGCAATATTAAAAGACGACCCTAAATGATTTTTGGCAATATTATATGCTTTTATTTCGATCGGACTTAATTGGTTTAAATATTTGGCGATATTTTCGGCCAACGTTGATTCTATTTCTTCGATTTCTTTGTTTTGTTCCATTTTTTTTTTGATTTTTAATCTTTTTATTAAACATCAACATTTTATATCAATTTTTTTTTAATACATTGCTTTGAACTTTTTCTTTTGCGTGTTTTACCTTCATGGCATTTTATAATACATTTGCCTGTGTAATGTCGTTCGTATCCAGGTTTGCATCGTTTTAAAATAGCAATCTTATTTTTTCTGCAATGATGGGTTTTACGATTTCGTGTTAATCCATTTTTACATTTTCGATAACTTTTTCCTAATAATTTTCTACATCTATGAGTTCGCCTGCCTCTATGTAGTCCATTTCTGCATCTTTTTTTCTTACTAGAATGAGATCTGCGAGATGATTTTGGTCCAGAAACCGTTTTTCTAAATATTACTTGTCCAAAATTGGGTTGTTCAGACGCAAATTCTTCTTCAAATTCTTCTTCAAATTCTTCTTCTGGTTCTTCTTCTTCTTCTTCAAATTCTTCCAATCCTTCGGGTTTTAATACAGATTGTTTAATTACCGTTTTTAAATTATTGTATGCATCATTTGCAGCTGGTTCAACTCTAGATTCTTGGTTTGATGCTGTTTGTTTAATTGCCATTTTTAAATTATTATACGCATCAGTCGCTTCTTTATCCAATTGTTGAAACTTGGAGTTATTTGATATTTCATTTAAAATGGGTTTAGTCATCCGATTTGAACGAGCAACATAATCATTAATAATTTGCATATTCATTTTATTATATTCAAATATTTTAAAAAAAAAATTGAATTGTTTTTTCTTTTTTAAAAAACTTATTAAACTCAAACTAAAAAAAATGAATAGAGAAGACGTATCCATTTATAGATATAAAATGTCGGATGACATCGTTGCAGAAATCAATATTTTTGCAAAAATTCATCAATATGATGATCGTCACGATTTTAAAACTGCATGGAACGCGTGGATTGATGAAAAATCGGAAATCGTTGCAATCGAAGTTGCCCGATTAACGAATTTGGGATATGAAGGTGACGTTATCAATAAAATGTTTAAGAGTGCGCGATATTATTTCCGTAAAAAAAGTAATGAAAAGACTGAGCCAAAACAAAGGCGTGTTTATGTAGGTGTTGAACAAGAGATGCTTATACAAATGGACACGCATATTGCAGAGACGTTGAAAGATTTGCAGCCAAAAGATGGATTCGCTGACTTTTGCAAAAACAATTTAGAATTAATACGAGCAAATGTGGTAGTTATTTGCGAAAAAGGCATAACCGATCCAGTAATTGTCCAAGACAAAATTAAAAAAACATATAAAAATCGTTATTTCATGTTGACTAATAAAGTTAATATTAAATAAAATAAACTAAATTGATGTTATGTATATTTATTTTTCCCCGCCATTAGCTAAAAAAGGGTCCATCACAAAAATTGTTAAAAAACAGACATGTCAAAATGAAATGATGATGTTATCGATTTTAAAAAATATTAATTATTATAAAGAATATTTTTTTATTTTTGATACGTGTCAGCCTTTAAATATTACAAATTCAACGGTAAACGCAACCGATTTTATGGTATTAACATATAGAAATGTGGAATTGTGTCCTTTAGAAATGTATTCATTTTCAATTAAAAATTTGGTGCATGCATATAAACATTCGTTGCAAGCAATATCATTATTATTGTCTCAAAAAATAGTTCATGCCTCACTCAATCTAACAAATATTGCATTTGAAAATAATCATCCATATATATTAGAATTCAATAATGCATTTAGTATGGATAACGCTAATATAAATTTAAAATATGATCCAGGAAATCAATATTTATCGCCAGAATTGCATTTTGTTAGTTATATACAATCTAACAAAATTGAAAGGTTGACATTAAATGATGTTTTAAAAATATGCAAAGAAATATGTTGCGATGAAATCAATTATTTTAAAAAATTCGTGGGCGGATATGCGAGTGATATTATTTGCGAAATTCTCCAGAATTACGCGTCATTCGATAATTATAGTTTAAGTAAGATATTTTTATTTATTATTAAAGATGAAAAGTGCGATTTTTTCGAAAAATTTGCTGCGATTTTGTTAGATAATACTCATTTTGATTTTGCAAAAAGATTATCAATTAAAGAAACGATTCAGAAATTTGATGAAATTTGGTTTTGATTTAATTCCAAATATTTCAACATATAATCTTCGAATTCAAATATTCCATAAATTTTGCCACAATTTACACTAATCACATTTGGCTCAATTTCTTCAATAGTAATATCTCTGCTATCTGTTTTAGATAACATTTTGGTTTTTTTGGATAAAAAATATGATTTATATTCAAAATTTTCTTCAAATAATGGATAATAATGATTCATTTTAGCCACCATTTTTTCGCGAATTTCGGCAATTTCTTCAATATCTGGAATATAAGAATTAACATCCGCGTAATTATTTGACACCATAATAGGGGTAAATTCAACGTCAGTTAATGTATAAATGCCTGCGCCAATATCGCGCGGATAAAGGGAATTGAATTTTCCATCCATAATTGTTAATGCACCAAAATTGACGTTTAAAAACTTTTGATAAATTAGTGAAAGAGTTAACTCATAAGTATATGATTTTTTAGATAATTCCAATTGATTATAAGTACAATCGATTAATAAATCACATGCATATTGAGCATTATTTCCATAAACTATAATTTCATCATTTTGTTTAATATATTTAGACACTTTGGTATTTAGTATTAAGTTGATATCCGATAATTGGGTTTTAAAATGGGCGACAATTTTGTCAGAATTAATAACTTTCTCCTTTGTTAGTATTAATTTATTATGAACATTTGCAAAGTTTATATTATTGTGAATTTCAAATTCATGTTTTTCAAATTCATATATATGTGAAAATGTTTGAAAATCTATTGTTGAATTGTCGGCAATCGCATAATAATTATCATCGATATTATCAACACAATCAGCATATGTTTTTAAGAATCTATTATAATTATTTTGACACAATTTTCGTGTATTATAATCTCTACAATAATGAAATCCCAGATGTAGCCTATTTTGATTATAATATGACGAATTTATGAAAATATCGTTATGCTGTTCTATTATTGTTATGTCATGCGCCGATTTTAAGATTGTTGCAATATGACACCCGTACCATCCACCGCCAATTATTATTATTTTCATGCAATAATGATATATTATTTATTTGGAAAAAAAATAATATATGTAAATTAAAAATGTCGGCAATTGTTGGATATAGTGGATTTGTTGGTTTAAATTTATTGAAACATGTTAAATTCGATTATTTATATAATAGTAAAAATTTTAAAGAGGCGCAAAATAAAACATTTGATACGATGTATTTTTGCGGAATTCCTGCAGTAAAATGGTATGCAAATAAAAACCCACATGAAGATATTGGAATAATAATAGAGATCAAAAATATTTTAAAAACAATACAAGTTAATCGATTTATCTTAATTAGCACAATTGATGTGTATGAAGATAGTGATGTAAATGTAGACGAAGATTACGATTGTGTTGAAGTTTTAAACAATCATTATGGGCGAAATCGGCTTTTTTTCGAATTTTTTATAAGAAAAACATTTACAACTCATCATATTATAAGATTGCCCGCTTTATTTGGTAAAGGATTAAAGAAAAATATTATATATGATTTGATGAATAGTAATCAAATTGAAAATATTCCGTTGAATTCATCATTCCAATGGTATGATTTGGAATGGTTAAACAGAGATATTGATAAAATTGTGGATAATAATCTTCCAATTTGCAATTTATTTACCGAACCAATACCCACAATTAAAATATTGAATTTGTTCGACAATCCGTCGTGCAATATGGATAAAACAATCAAGTATAATATACGAACGAAATATTCAAAACTATTCAATTGTTCAAAGAATGGTTATGTTAGAAGCGCAGATGAAGTTGAAACTAGTATTAAACGGTTTGTTAAATTTGCCAAAATAGATAAATCGCGATTGTGTGTATCGAATATTTGCATGAAAGATATATCGCATGTACAATTTGCAGGCATTTTGAAATTATATGGAATACCAAATGTTCAAATTGCACCAACTATGCTCATAGATTGGGTAAATATGGATTACATCAATATGTCGGCATATAAAGATTTAAATATATATTCGTTTCAATCGATCACCTACAATTTGAATGAATTGAATATTTTTTCAGATAAACGGATAGATTTAATGGTGCATCTAACAAAAGTTATAGATTTGGCTTCAACAAATAATATCAAACTATTAGTATTTGGGTGTCCTAAAAATCGACGAATTAACACAATTGATGAAATAGAAATTTTCATTCAGTTTTTCAGAGATTTAGGGGATTATTGTAGTACTAAAAATGTTGTCATTTGTATTGAGCCAAATAGTAAAAAATACGGATGTAATTTTATAAATACTATTGAAGAAGCTGGAAATATTGTTAGACAAATAAATAATCCAAATATTAAAATGATGGTTGATATTGGAAATGTTATAATGGAATCTGATAATTTACAAACTATGAATAAATTTGCGGATATTATACATAATATTGATGTATCGCAAGAAATGATGCGATCTTTTATAACACCGCATCCACGACATTATACGTTTAAATTAATGCTGAATGATATAAAATATGATAAAATGATAAATTTGGAGATGTGTAACGTAGATTTGCATTATTTATGTGAATCTTTGGACAATTTTATTAATATTTACGGGAATTTATGAAAAATGCGCATTCAAAGTTTCATTTAATTCGTTATATATTGGTTCATTCGAAAAGAGTGTAGTTGATAGTTTTATATCTTGCATATAATAATATTAAATTATTAAAATGATATTATTTGCCGATTATTCTAACAAAATTGTTTTTATTGTTCCCCCAAAATGTGGAAATCACACCATATCAAAATGGTTGAATATAGAATTACACACCCCAATAGATAATGATTTATTGTTGGATGATACGTTTACAAAATTAATTATATATAGGGATGATATTATAGATCGATTTTTATCGGGATTTTACGAAGATTTATTAAATAATAGTTGTTATGATAATATGGATATAACATTTGATGATTATTTATTATTTTTATATGAGTGTTTTAATAATAAAATACCAAATGTCGACAATTTATCTAATTATTTAAATAAAGACGCACCTGTATGGTTTGGAAATTGTCACGAAAAATCCAGTAATATAACTGACGCGAATGGTTGCTTTTGTTCACATATTCAAAGTCAATCGTATACGATTAATATTTTTTTAGATCATATTGACTCGAATGTAAAAATAATCGAATTGAATGATATTTCAAAAATTACCAATAATAACAATAAATATAATGAGAAAATAAAATGCAGGATTGATGTTGATTTATCAATACTTAAATTATGTGATATAAAAATGAATAACATAATTATATCAAAAGAATGTTTGTCAGACGATCATAAATCGCTAATATTATTGATGTTTAATGAAGATCGAATAATAATCAATCAATTGATTGATAAATTCGATTATTATTGAGTTTTTGTTTTTGTTTTTGTTTTTGTTAGTTGTTTTTGTTTTTGTTAGTTGTTTTTGTTTTTGTTAGTTGTTTTTGTTTTTGTTAGTTGTTTTTGTTAATTGCGTTAGATAGTTACAGTTATTGAATTGATTGTATTAATATTAATATTATTATTTTTGTGCAAAATGATTACAATACGTAATTTATATGTAGATATAATTTTTCGAAATAATTCAATAGATTCATGTTCGTACGATTTTGATTTTAAAATATAGACATTTGCATTCGGTTTAAAATAAATCATATTTGTCATTGCTCCACCCCATGTCATTACTATATTATCCGCATTTTTAACCATATTTATAAACACGTCATATGCTACTATTTCGGGATTAACAATCGTGAAATCTTTCAAAACTAACGCGTCGATGATTTCGTTTTCGTTATTTAAATTTCTATTTAAATGTGTTGCTTTTCCCCGACCAATATAAATATTTTTAAAATTAAATAATTGTGATGGTATTGAGTTTAAAATTTTGGTAGTTGCATATATTGGGAAAGCGTGAAATGATTCATCGGTTATATAATGTTGCATCAAATATAATTTATTTGTTTTTAAAACGCGTTTCCGATAATCGTATGCATTTATGCTGTTATAAAATAAATAATTATCAATAGTATTATAATTTTTAAAAACAGGATAATTTTTTACAATTTCATTATCTGTATGATATTCTAATAATACTTTATTGTTTGATATATTAAGGTTATTTTGAAAATCGCATAGTGCAAACGCCTCATCTTTAAAATGTCCATAGGTGACAAACCATTTTGTGCATGAAACCAGAGTATGTAACCGAATTGCGTTGGCAAAGTCGCTAATACTTATTGAATTTAAAATTTCTAATATATAAGGGATATATTTGGGCAACTGAAACATATCATAATGACGCCCGCCATATATTATTTTTTTGTCTTTATTTATAAAAAAAGACGCGTTTCCATAAAACATATTTATATAGTAGATATCATCCACAACTTCATAATATTTATATATACCTGTTGTTTTTAAAGGCACGTTTTGCAAGAAAATTGATAATTCTTTAAATCTACCATTTTTTAATAAAAATTCGTCGTGCTCCGTTAATTTAATCATTATGTTATAATTTTATAAAAATCTTTCAACTCTAAATTCAAAAACGAAATCTGGATTTATTTCATTTATTGCTTCAGTATTATATACACTTTTAATCATATAAACTTCATTAAACATTTCTAAATATAATGCAAGTGTCGACAATAAAAAACTATCATAAAATATAAGTACCCGATGCTTTTTTAAATCATTCTTGACAAAAAGCGTACATTCTGAAATAATATTCCAGTCGATAATTGTATTTATTTTTTCAGTCGTAATATCTTTCATATTTTTCAGTAATCTAATGTTACCATTTACGCTATGTTTGGTATATATTTGTTCAAAATCCGTTGTAAAATAATAATTATCTTGGGTGTTTGTTAATATTTGATTGCCCAGATTTTGCTGCCAAGTTAAATCGCCTATTCCACAATTTAATGATGATAATGTGGTTTCCATTTGTTGAATATTCACAATTTTGGAGATTATATTTAATTTAAATAAATTGTTTATTTTTTCGATAAAATTTAAATAAATGGCATACGATCCTTTTAAATTTAAATGCGTGTCCGTTTTATAAAAAGTATCGGTTTTATTTATAATGACGTTGTATCCATCAATTATATTATTTTTTAAATAATCGGCATATTTATTGAATGTGGGTCTATATTGTAAATCATATCCGTCTGGCAAATATTGTTTACATATTAAACTTTTGTTTGGGAAAACTACTAACAAAAAGTTATTGAACGTATATTTTTTATAAAAATCGGCGCTTAATTTGCATACATTATTCTGATGCGTATTTATCTCATCACATGAATCATTTATTAAAAACAAATATCCGTTTTTGCCAATCAAAGTTTTTGACATATTATAACTCTTCTAAATAATATTTTATGAATGAACTTGTATCTACAATATTTGAATTATACCTGGACGAACAACAATCGTCAAATTTGCAATTATAATATTTTTTAACACATGGCAATATAGGCATAACCCAATCATTCAACATATTATTTAAGACGCTAATATCTTGTTCATTTTCAATATAATCTAATTGTAAAATTGCAAATACCATCTTACACATTTCATTCAATAAAATTCCAGTTGGATGCCATCGGTTGTGAAATAATCGGGTTTTAATGAAATTCGTTTGAATAAAATCAAATAAAGATGGGGCACTACTAGACAAAATTTTCGTTTTTAAATATTCGAATGTTGTTTCATTATACATAATTATCTGGTCGATTTGAATCGCGTCATCTAACATAATTTTAGTACTAATTTCTATTTCATTTATACCCTTTTCATATAAATCGTTCACCGTGCCAAAACCATAAAAAAATTTACCATGCGGAAATTCGCTACAAATGGATTTTGCATTATTTTTATTAATATGATTATAACAAAAATATGCGTCAAATTGTAAAAAAGGGATGCATATTTTAATGCAATCGACTGGTAATGCATTTAAAATGTGTGACAAATTATATTCTGAATCGAATTTGTCGTTGTAATTTTGATAAATAAATACATCAGTTTTATAAAATTCTTCGGGCAATTGTGTATTATTTTTCATATAAATATAATTTGGAAATATGGCGATTTTAAATAAATGTGAATAATATTTTTGTAACATGTAATGTATTGAATTTCCCTGACAATTGGTCCATAATATTATATTTTTCATAATATTATTGTTTATTATTATTTAGCGCTATTTTTTTTATGATCTTTTGGCGCGTCTGGATTTGCCAGATCGTCTAGATTTTCTTGATCGTCTAGATTTTCTACGCGTTTTACCATCAGATTCACCATCTGAAGCACCTTTACCATCCTTTTTATAAGATACAGCTGCATCTTTCATAGCAGATGAATATTTATATGATGGATCTGATTTCTTTTTAGTATTATAAAAATTTTTCAAATAAGACATCCACGACATTTTTATAATATAAGTATATATAAAAAAAATTGACGTTATATTTTTATATAAATTATTAAAAAAAAACAAAAAATTTGGGACAAATATGATATTTACGCGCTATCTTTATATAAAAGATGAAGTTAAACAAGCACTCTTTATTTCACTTTTGGAAAAAAGTGACGATTGTCTTTTCTGGGCGTATGAACTATATTACTCGGGATTTGCAACCGAATTGTTTGAACTTATTTGGAAAATATATTATGAATTTTACGCGGTTTTAAATCCTAAATTAGAATCATTCATCCATAAAAATATACAACTTATGTTAGGAAAAACATGCTTTGAACCAGGCGATCATCATTTAATCGTTGG
>Ga0114958_10003047_pt1 | contig 12201 bp, 10 predicted proteins | sample C_130208_EF_Meta_FD_89577 | JGI IMG/M metagenome (GOLD analysis project Ga0114958, IMG submission 89577) | Freshwater microbial communities from Lake Croche, Canada to study carbon cycling - C_130208_EF_MetaG | ecosystem: Environmental > Aquatic > Freshwater > Lake | place: Lake Croche, Canada... | reverse complement strand
GCGCGGGCGAAAATTGTTGGCAAATGTCATTGCATCAAGCGTCGAAGAACATGCCCGCTTCGGCGGCGTCGTCCCGGAAATCGCTAGCCGTGCACATCTAGAAGCAATGTTGCCCAGCATTGAAAAGGCGGTGCGCGAAGCGGATATTTCACTCAAAGATATTGATGCCGTGGCAGTTACTGCAGGTCCCGGTTTAGTTGGTGCACTTTTAGTTGGTGTCGCATCTGCCAGTGGACTGGCGCTGGGTTTAGGTAAGCCTTTATATGGTGTTAACCATTTAGCGGCTCACATCAGCGTTGATTACTTGACTCATGATCGGCCAACTGATCCAACGATTGCATTGTTAGTTAGCGGCGGGCATTCATCACTGCTGCAAGTAGATGACATCACATCAACTATTACCAAACTTGGTGCAACTATGGATGATGCCGCCGGCGAAGCCTTCGATAAAATTGCTCGAGTCATGGGACTTGGTTTTCCGGGAGGTCCGGCAATTGAAAAAACTGCGCAAATTGGATCTCCCGATGCAATTGATTTTCCACGTGGTTTAACAACTAGTAACGATTGGGCTACACGCCCTTACGATTTTTCATTCTCTGGTTTAAAAACTGCTGTTGCTAGATATTTAGAAAGTACTCCAGATTATAAAAAGGGCGATGTGGCAGCTTCATTCCAGGAATCGATAGTTGATGTGCTGCTGTTGAAATCTTTGGCGGCATGTAAGGAAACCGGGATCAATTCATTGGTAATTGCTGGGGGAGTTGCCGCTAATTCCAGGCTGCGCCATTTGGCCGAAGAGCGTTGCGCTAAAGCCGGGGTTCGCCTGCGTATTCCAAGCCCAGCCCTTTGCACCGATAACGGTGCGATGGTGGCAGCTCTGGGCTCGCTGATGGTGGCCGCCGGTCGTTCCCCAGGCCCACAGGCCTTTGACGCCGATTCTGCCCTCCAAGTTGAGCAGGTGGCTCTGTAGAACTACAGTTAGCACTCTCAGCCCCACACTGCTAATTGAAGGAGAAAAAACCATGGCAGTAGCCATTAAGCCACTCGAAGATCGCATCGTTGTTAAGGCCTCAGAAGCCGAGACAACCACAGCTTCAGGACTCGTTATCCCTGACACTGCAAAAGAGAAGCCACAGGAAGGCACAGTCGTAGCCGTAGGTCCTGGTCGTTTCGATGACGGCGTTCGCGTTCCTATGGATGTCAAGGTCGGCGACGTTGTTCTCTACAGCAAGTACGGCGGAACTGAAGTTAAGTACAACAACGAGGAGTACCTCGTACTTTCAGCTCGCGACATTCTCGCTGTAATCGAGAAGTAAGTAATGGGAAAAATTCTTGAATTCGACGAGCACGCTCGTCGCGCAATGGAGCGTGGAGTAAATATCCTCGCTGACACAGTAAAGGTAACCCTTGGTCCTAAGGGACGTAACGTGGTTATCTCCAAGTCATTTGGCGCACCAACTATCACCAACGACGGTGTAACAATTGCAAAAGAGATTGAGCTCTCTGATCCAGCTGAAAATATGGGCGCACAGCTCGTAAAGGAAGTTGCGACTAAGACCAACGATGTTGCCGGTGACGGAACAACAACTGCAACTGTTCTTGCCCAAGCAATGGTTAAAGAAGGTTTACGTAACCTCGCCGCTGGCGCACAGCCAATGGATCTAAAGCAAGGGATTGAAGCAGCGGTTATCGCTATCTCTGCACGCCTTGCCGAAAATGCAACTGTCGTAAAGGACAAGGCACAGATCGCAGATGTTGCCACTATTTCTGCCCAAGATCGCGCTATTGGCGAACTCATTGCTGAGGCAATGGATAAGGTCGGCAAAGATGGCGTAATCACCGTCGAAGAAGCATCAACTACTGCGCTCGAACTCGAATTCACTGAAGGTATGCAATTCGATAAGGGTTACATCTCTCCATATTTCGTAACCGATCAAGATCGTATGGAGGCAATCCTTGAGGATGCCTTCGTACTTATCTCAGGTAACAAGATCTCTGCGCTCGCAGAATTGCTGCCAGTTCTTGAGAAAGTTGCCCAAGCAAATAAGCCACTTTTGATCATCGCCGAAGATGTAGAAGGCGAAGCGCTTTCTACATTGGTCGTAAACCGTATGCGTGGAGTATTTACTTCAGCTGCAGTTAAGGCACCTGGCTTTGGCGATCGTCGCAAGGCTATGTTGCAAGATATTGCAATCTTGACCGGTGGCACAGTGATCTCTGCTGAAGTTGGTATGAAGCTAGATCAAGTAAATATTGAAGATCTCGGCAAAGCCCGTCGCATCGTTATCTCAAAGGATGCAACAACGATTGTTGATGGCGCAGGAGATAAGGCAACTGTTGCCGCCCGTGTATCTGAAATCCGCAACGAGATCGCAAACACTGACTCAGATTGGGATCGCGAGAAGCTACAAGAGCGCGTTGCCAAACTTGCAGGTGGCGTATGCGTAATCAAAGTTGGCGCACATACTGAAGTCGAACTAAAAGAGAAGAAGCACCGCCTAGAAGATGCAATTTCAGCTACTCGTGCAGCAGTTGAAGAAGGCATCGTTATCGGCGGAGGCGCAGCTCTTGTGCACGCAGCAGATGCTCTCGAAGGTGACCTTGGTTTCACCGGAGATAAAGCAGTCGGTGTTCGCTTAGTTCGCAAGGCTTGTGATGAGCCACTTCGTTGGATCGCAGAAAATGCTGGCCTGGAAGGCTACGTCGTAGTCGCAAAGGTGCGCGCACTGAAAGCCAATGAAGGCTTCAATGCTGCAACTGATGTATACGGCGATCTTGCAAAAGATGGCGTAATCGATCCAGTTAAGGTAACTCGTTCAGCACTTGCCAATGCTGCCTCAATTGCAGCGATTTTTATTACAACTGAAACAGTTGTTTATGAGCGTCCAGCAGAGGAAGTTGCAGATGCTGCTGGTGGACATGGACATTCACATGGTCCAGGTGGGCACAGCCACTAGCCACTAATCGTTTAGATAAAAAAATCCCCCGCACAGATGCGGGGGATTTTTTATTACTAGGATGGTTAAAAAATTAGGAAGCTTCGTAGACTGTTGGCAATTCATTATTGAGAATTAGCGCGCGATCATCTTCAGAGAGACCGCCCCAGATTCCGTAAGGCTCTTGCACTGCCAAAGCGTGTGCGCGACAAGCAGCGATTACCGGGCATGATGCGCAAACAGCTTTCGCAGCATTCTCGCGATTGCGACGACGGGGACCGCGTTCGCCATCAGGATGAAAGAACATCTCTGCTGGTAGCTCGCGGCAAGCGCCCTCGTACTGCCATTCCCAATGATCTGCGATTGGAAGCGGTAGACGTGATGTTTCGGCCATTGCCTTCTCCTTGCCTTGTTATAGCGGAAGCCTACAACCGCGCCATAGGTTGTTCAAGCATTTACCGCGCCATAGGTTGTTCGTTTCGTCACTTGAATCCTGAGAGTTGAGCGTGTTTCAAGTGGTGGGATCTCTCAGATACCGCCACGATTACCCCATGGAAGAGCTACTCACGGTCGCGGCGGTCGCGCGCCAAATCGGAGTAGCGCCAGCCACCCTGCGCACCTGGGCTCGCCGCTATGGTCTTGGGCCTTCGAGCCACGAAGCTGGAGAACATCGCAGATATTGTCCGAGCGATCTCGCCAAGTTAACTTTAATGCGACGTTTAATCTCAGCCGGCGTCGCACCCGCAGATGCAGCAGAGCAAGCTTTATCCCATAAAGGTGAAGTAAAAGTAGAAAAGATTTTAAAGAAGTGCGAAATTCGTGAGGACGTTGTTTTAGCGATCGTTAGCGCTGCAAACTCGTTAGATCGTATTTTTGTGGAAGAGTTATTGCGTAAAGATATTGCAAAATATGGAGTAATCGATAGTTGGCAAGAAGTCATGGTGCCGGTTCTCGTAATCGTTGGAGATGCCTGGGCGGCAACTGGTACTGGTATCGAAGTCGAACACCTACTCTCGGAAACGATTATGGGAATTTTGCGCGACAGAATCAAGCAGTTGAAGAGCCCAATAAATGCTCGCCCGGTGTTAATCGCCTCGGTCGGCGAAGAGATTCATAGCTTGGCAATACATGCCTTGCACGCTGCTCTTGCAGAAGAAAAAGTTGAATGTAACTTCTTGGGCGCGCGTACTCCACTTGCAGCTTTATCGAGCATGATTTCGCGTAGCGCCCCGCCTGCGGTATTTCTTTGGGCGCAGTTACCAAAAAATGGTGACCCTAAATTCTTCCGTGATATCCCGGCAGTGCGTCCATCACCGCGCGTTATCTTGGGTGGCCCGGGCTGGGACCGCGATCAATGCGCAGATATGCCATTTGCTGACGATTTAACGCTGGCTTGCGAGCAGATCAAGCAGGCAATCGGCGCCTAATTCTCAAGTTAGACTAGGGCGCTCAACCACAGTACGGAGGGCTCATGAGCGGCGATAACGACAAAGTCGCGATGCTCGGGCTGACTTACGACGATGTGCTCTTACTGCCAGATGCCTCTGAAGTTGTTCCCAGTGAAGTAAGCACCACCACCTGGTTAACGCGCAATATTTCGCTAGCTGTCCCAGTTATCTCATCTGCAATGGATACCGTCACCGAATCAACAATGGCAATTGCTATGGCTAAAGCCGGCGGTATCGGAATCATCCACCGCAACCTGCCAATTGATGAACAAGTAACGCACGTTAAATTAGTTAAGAACGTTGGGCTTGCTGGCGCGGCTGTTGGTGTTGGCGATGATGGATTTGCGCGCGCGCAGGCTTTAATCGAAGCCGGCGTTGACGTTGTCGTAGTTGATACCGCACATGGACACCACCGAGCTGTCTTAGATGCGATCGAAAGAATTAAAAAGTTTTCACCAACCACCGAAGTTATCGGTGGCAATGTGGCAACTCGTGCAGGTGCGCAGGCTCTAATTAACGCCGGTGCTGATGCGGTAAAAGTTGGCGTTGGTCCAGGATCTATCTGCACAACACGTGTTGTTGCCGGCGTTGGCGTTCCACAAATCACTGCAATTATGGAAGCCAGCAAAGCTTGCAACAAAGCTGGCATTCCATTAATCGCAGATGGTGGGCTGCAATATTCAGGTGACATTGTTAAAGCAATTGTCGCCGGCGCAAATTCGGTAATGCTGGGATCTCTTCTAGCCGGTTGTGAAGAATCGCCAGGACAACTTATTGAAATTGATGGCGTTAAATACAAGGCTTATCGCGGCATGGGTTCACTCGGTGCGATGCAATCGCGCGGTGAACAAAAGTCATATTCCAAAGATCGCTATATGCAAGACGATGTTTTATCTGAGGACAAACTTGTTCCGGAAGGCATTGAAGGAAAAGTTGCTTATCGCGGCCCAGTTGCTGAAGTTGTTCACCAGCTAGTTGGCGGGTTACGCAGCGGAATGGGTTATGCCGGCGCCCCTGATATCGAAACCTTGCGCCGCGAAGGTCGTTTAATTCAAATTACTGCAGCCGGTCTGCAAGAGAGCCATCCTCACGATGTGCTGCATGTAGCCGATGCCCCTAACTACAGCAAGAAGAGCTAAGGAAGGCCGCCATGGATATAGAAATCGCACCTGGAAAACGCGCCCGCCAAGCTTTCTCTTTCGACGACATCGCTATCGTCCCAAGCCGTCGTACTCGTAACCCCGAAGATGTTTCAACTGCCTGGCAGATCGATGCTTATAAATTTGAAATCCCAATGATGGCTGCTCCTATGGATTCGGTTGTTTCACCGGAGACTGCAATCGCAATTGGCAAGCTTGGTGGGTTAGGTGTTTTAAACCTAGAAGGTCTGTGGACTCGGTATGACGATCCACGTATTCCACTTGGTGAAATCGCATCTATGCCAGATAAGCACGCCACCCGACGCATGCAAGAGATCTATAGCGCACCTATTCGCCCCGAACTAATTAAGGAACGTATCAAAACTATTCGCGATGCCGGTGTAACAGTTGCCGCATCCCTTTCGCCACAACGCACCGCCGAACTTCATAAGGCAGTTATCGATGCCGGCGTTGACATCTTCGTAATTCGCGGCACCACAGTTTCAGCAGAACATGTTGGTAATGATGATTCTGCACTTAACTTAAAGAAATTTATCTACGAACTAGATGTACCTGTAATCGTTGGTGGAGTCGCCACATCAACCGGCGCACTGCACTTGATGCGCGCTGGCGCTGCTGGTGTATTGGTTGGCTTCGGCGGGGGAGCAGCCCACACAACTCGTAAAGTTTTAGGGATTGAAGTTCCAATGGCATCTGCTGTTGCTGAAGTTGCCGCTGCGCGCCGTGAATATTTAGATGAATCTGGTGGACGTTACGTTCACGTTATTGCAGATGGTTCAGTAGGCCGCTCAGGTGATATCGCTAAGGCGCTGGCGTGTGGCGCAGATGCGGTCATGATGGGATCTCCTCTTGCTAAGGCAGTTGAAGCACCTGGACTCGGTTGGCACTGGGGTTCAGAAGCCCATCACCAAGAGCTACCACGCGGAGAACGCGTAAACGTTGGCACAGTTGGTTCAATCGAAGAAATTCTGCTCGGCCCATCACATACTTCAGATGGATCAATGAACTTATTCGGCGCACTTCGCCGCGCGATGGCTACATCTGGATACTCAGATGTGAAATCTTTCCAGCGCGTAGAAGTCATTATTCACGGGGCTTAAACGATTGAACTCTAAAAGCGGTGTTTTAGTAGTCGACTTCGGTGCGCAATATGCGCAGCTGATTGCACGTCGTGTGCGCGAAGCAAGCGTTTATTCTGAAATAGTTCCATCACATATAACTGCCGCTGAAGTCACCGCAAAGAACCCGGCTGCAATTGTCTTATCGGGCGGCCCATCTAGTGTTTATGCAGATCATGCACCGAAATTTGATGGCGAGATATTAAAGCTCGGTATTCCTGTCTTTGGTATCTGTTACGGATTCCAAGTAATGGCAGCTGCCCTGGGTGGTGTTGTAAGTCAGACCGGTAAATCTGAATTCGGCCGAACTGAGATAAAAGCTGAATCAACTTCTAAGATCTTCTCATTACTTCCTGCAGTGCAAAGTGTTTGGATGTCACACGGTGATGCGGTAACGCAAGCGCCTGCTGGGTTTTCAATCTGTGCAGTAACTGCCGATACTCCAATTGCCGCATTTGAAGATGCATCAGGAAAAATTGCGGGTGTGCAATTTCATCCAGAAGTTCTACATTCCGAACATGGCCAAGCGATATTTAAGAACTGGTTAATTAATATCGCTGGCTGCCAGCCAGATTGGACCACCGGCAATATCGCAGAAAATGAGATCGCTAAAGCCAAGGCGCTAATCGGCAGCAAGCGCGTGATCTGCGGTTTATCTGGCGGCGTTGATTCAGCGGTTGCGGCAGCGATCATTCAACGCGCAGTTGGTTCACAGCTCACCTGCGTCTTCGTCGATCACGGCCTTTTGCGCAGCGACGAATCTGAGCAAGTCCAAAGAGATTTCGTAGCAGCCACCGGTATTGATCTAGTTGTAGTTGATGCCGTTGATCAATTCTTAAACGCACTTGCTGGTGTTACAGATCCTGAAACGAAGCGAAAGATTATCGGCCGTGAATTTATTCGCTCCTTTGAAAAGGCGGCGCGCGATATCGCAGCTGGTGGTGACGTCGAATTCTTAGTACAAGGCACTCTTTATCCAGATGTTGTGGAATCAGGTGGCGGTACCGGTACGGCCAATATCAAGTCACATCATAATGTGGGTGGCCTTCCTGATGATCTGAAATTTACTTTAGTCGAACCACTTCGCACGCTCTTTAAAGATGAGGTACGCCAAGTTGGATTAGAACTTGGGCTTCCTGAAGAAATTGTTTGGCGCCAACCTTTCCCAGGTCCCGGCCTAGGTATTCGCATCATCGGTGAAGTAACGAAAGAGCGCTTAGATTTACTGCGCCATGCAGATTTAATTGCGCGCGAAGAGTTAAAAGCCGCTGGTCTTGATCGCCAGATCTGGCAATGCCCAGTTGTCTTGTTGGCAGATGTGCGCAGCGTTGGCGTGCAGGGTGATGGCCGAACATATGGCCACCCAATTGTTCTGCGTCCTGTATCTAGCGAAGATGCGATGACCGCTGATTGGTCACGTATTCCATATGAAACTTTAGAGAAAATCTCAACTAGAATTACCAATGAAGTGCGCGAAGTAAATCGAGTTGTGTTGGATGTGACTAGTAAACCGCCTGGGACTATCGAGTGGGAATGAAATGAACACTCGCAAAGAGATTGAATGGGAGTAGGAACTCGACTATGAAGAGGATTACTGCGCTCTGTGCCCTGGCAATCGCCGTGACACCTTTAACTTTTATTCAGGCATCTGCTGCCGACCGTCCGACTACCGTTGCTGGTTGCGCCAAGCCAACCTCTAAAGCGCATGCACCCGCCACCGTGAAACAACCAACTTCAGTCGATAAGAAGTTAGCAACCACGATGACGATCACAACCAATTGCGGTTTGATCACAATTGCCTTGGACCCAGCTGCCCCGCAAACGGTTACCAATATGGCCGCTCTTGCGCGCGCTAAATACTTTGATAACTCTTTCTGTCATCGCTTAACGACTGAAGGGCTTTATGTTCTGCAATGTGGTGATCCATCCGCCCAAGGAAACGGTTCTCCTGGTTCTTGGCAGGGATATAAAGATGAGAATCTTCCAACTAAAACCATCCTTACTTATCCGGCAGGCACCGTTGCGATGGCTAACTCTGGCCCAAATACCAATGGCAGTCAGTTCTTTTTAGTCTATAAAGACACAACTCTTCCAGCCAGTTACACCATCTGGGGCAAGATCAAAACTGGCCTGCCATTGTTGTTGCGGATTGAAAAAGTTGGTGCGTATAAAGTCGATCAAACATCAAGTAAGGCGTATTACGCAGGAGATGGTTTTCCAGTACAGCCAATTGAGATTAAATCGGTAACTGTCCGCTAAAAATAGTTACAGTTAATTGGTATTAACTAATTGGTATTAACGATCTTAAAAGCTTCGGCGATTCGACCTTCTGGGAAACCTGCAACGCCAGCGTTGCGTTGACCCCACTCGCGAACCATATTTTCCAACTCTTTATTATGTGCTGTTTGTGATGCGTGTGCGTGAAGCGCCTTCATCTTTAAATCAAAGGTATCGGTGATATCTACCCAGTGATCGGGATTGGCAAAGCCCATTACCCAAACTTCTTTAACGCGATGCGGTTCTAGACCTTCATCTTTTAATAAATCGGTAAAGGCAAATGGATTTCGTGCATCAGGGTAGACCGCTTGGATCGCTGCTTCTCCTGCTGCTAAGTGATCAGGGTGGCTGGCACCGATGCGATCCCAATTACGTTCTGGTGATTGGCAGACCATGCGGTCTGGTTTGCTAATACGAATTTGGCGAACTAGATCCTTGCGCAAACCAAGTGTTGCTTCGAGATGGCCATCAACATAATTTAAAAATGTAATATCGGTTACGCCGACTGCAGCGCCAGCGGCGCGTTGTTCGCGCTGGCGGATTGCGGGCATTTCTTCTTTAGTGAAGCCTGACTCTTCTCCGCCTTGATCGCCATTGGTACAGAAGACGTAGGCGACTTCAATTCCAGATTTAACCCATTGGGCGATAGTTCCGGATGCGCCAAAGTCTGAGTCATCGGGGTGGGCGTTAATTACGAGTACACGTTTAATTTCAGAATTTGGTAGCGGCTCCATGACAGTCAAGCCTAATAGACTCCGCGCCATGGTTGATACAGATTCACTGCTGGACGGACTTAATCCGCAGCAGCAGAAAGCTGTCATCCACCAAGGCGCACCATTATTAGTCGTTGCCGGTGCTGGATCTGGCAAAACACGCGTTTTAACGCGCCGCATCTCTTATTTGATGGCCGCTCGTGGCGTGCGCCCATATGAAATTTTGGCGATCACATTTACCAATAAAGCAGCCGGGGAAATGAAAGATCGCGTCACAGATCTAGTTGGACCGGTTGCAAAATCTATGTGGGTCTCAACTTTTCACTCTGCGTGTGTTCGTTTACTGCGCCAAGAGATTGAACGTCTGGGCTATAGCAGCACCTTTAGTATCTACGATTCGGCAGATTCTCAGAAGTTAATTTCGCGAGTGATGGAGACGTTAAACCTTGATGCCAAGCGCTATCCACCGCGCCAATTTCAATCGCTAATCTCAAACGCTAAGAACGAACTACAAACTCCCTATCAGTATCTATCGGCAGCCCAGAATCAATTTGAAACTATCGTCGCCGATGTTTATACGATGTACGAAAAGCGCTTACAGCAAGCCAACGCTCTAGATTTCGATGATTTGATTATGAAGACCGTTCAGGTTTTGCAACAATTTCCTGAAACTAAGGCGCGCTTTAGATCACGCTTTCGCCATATCTTGGTCGACGAATACCAAGATACAAACCATGCTCAATATATGTTGGTGAAAGAGTTAACTGGCACCGAAGGCGATGGTTATCCACTGGCTGAACTCTGCGTGGTTGGCGATGCCGACCAATCTATCTACGGTTTCCGTGGCGCGACGATCCGTAATATCTTGCAATTTGAGGTTGATTACCCAAACGCCGCAACAGTGTTGCTTGAACAAAATTATCGCTCCACTCAAAATATCCTCAACGCTGCAAACGCAGTTATTACCCAAAATGAATCTCGCAAAGAGAAAAATCTCTGGTCAGATGCTGGCTCGGGCGCACCGCTAATCGGATACGTTGCCGAATCAGAATATGACGAAGCTGAATTTGTAAAAGGTGAAATTCGCTCCCTGCAAGATATGGGCCATTCCAATCCTGGTGATACCGCAGTCTTTTATCGCACAAATGCACAGTCCCGAATCTTCGAAGAAATCTTTATGCGCGCTGCCATTCCCTACAAAGTCGTTGGCGGGCTGCGTTTCTACGAGCGCAAGGAAGTAAAAGATCTATTGGCTTATCTACGAGTCCTGGCCAATCCAAATGATGAAGTCTCGATACGACGCATTATTAACTTTCCAAAACGCGGCATCGGCGATCGCGCACTAGAAGAAGTAGAAATATTTTCACAAGCCCAAGGAATATCTTTCTGGCACGCGCTCTTGCGAGTATCAGAAGCCAGTGCTGTTCCCAACAAGGCCGCTCAATCAATTGCGCAATTCACTTCAATGCTCACCGCACTGACGGTGTTGGTTGAAGCCAAGACCAAACCATCAGTCATTATCGAAGCAGTTCTTGAACAATCGGGATTACTAACCGAGCTAGAGGCGAGCACAGATCCGCAAGATGAGGTTCGTGTAGAGAACTTAAAAGAACTTGTTTCCGCTTCCATGGAATATGAAGAACGCCCCTTTGAAGAACTCGGTGAAGATGAAGAAATTTCACTCTCCGGTTTTCTAGAAAAAGTTTCACTTGTTGCAGATGCTGACGAAATCCCAGATGGAGAAGATCACGGGGGAGTAGTTACCTTGATGACTCTGCATACTGCAAAGGGTCTGGAATTTCCTACGGTATTTCTAACCGGCATGGAAGATGGCATCTTCCCGCACGCGCGCACACTCGATGATCCGAAAGAGATTGAAGAAGAAAGACGTTTGGCATATGTCGGTCTAACCCGCGCCGAGAAGCGTTTATATATCTCGCGCGCGGAATACCGATTAACTTTTGGTAGCCCAAAATATAATCCGGGCTCACGATTCCTAGATGAGATTCCATCCGAGCTAATTGAATGGAAAGATGAGACGCGTTCTAAATCTTCATCTGGCAGTTCTGGTATTCGCAGATCACGCATCGCAACAACAGCGCCACCGCGCGCAACCGGAAAGACTTCTTCAGCGATGGTTCTTACAGTCGGCCAGCGTGTGTCACATGACACATTCGGGCTCGGCACGGTTGTAGCTCTTGCAGGAGAAGGCGATAAATCTGAGGCCACCATCAACTTTGGCCAATATGGAGATAAGCGTTTACTACTGCGTTATGCGCCTGTGGTGGTTCTGTAACCCGCTCTTGCGATTAGGATTACCCCTATCCGCTAGCGCAAAGAAGAGCTAGTAATCGTCGAAACGGTAATAATCAAGTGGATCTCTTTGAATATCAAGCTCGCGATCTCTTTGAAAAACATGGCGTACCTGTTTTAGCTGGTGCTGTGGCGACCACAGATGAAGAAGCCTTTCAGGCAGCTAGCAAAATGGGTGGAAAAGTAGTTGTTAAAGCTCAAGTTAAAGTTGGCGGACGCGGAAAAGCTGGCGGTGT
>Ga0114958_10003045_pt1 | contig 12207 bp, 15 predicted proteins | sample C_130208_EF_Meta_FD_89577 | JGI IMG/M metagenome (GOLD analysis project Ga0114958, IMG submission 89577) | Freshwater microbial communities from Lake Croche, Canada to study carbon cycling - C_130208_EF_MetaG | ecosystem: Environmental > Aquatic > Freshwater > Lake | place: Lake Croche, Canada... | reverse complement strand
GCCTAGTGAAGGTTTGCCTGCGCCAGCGGGCGGTGCGGTTAGATCATCTGCATAAGTATCGTCGTACTTGGTTTGCTGGCGCAGGGCGTATTCTTTTGATTGCCTTACTACATCGCGCATTTGCTCATCTAAATTGCCCGCTGCGGGGTCAATTTTTTGCACGGCATCGCTAACAAATTTCCATTCTTGCACTGCCATGTTGCCAAGTTTGCCTTCTTGAGATGCAAGTTGGCGACCCAACGCCATAATTTTGCCCTTAAAAGTTTCAAGTTTTTGCAACGCTTTTTTTGCATCACCAGAAGGTAATGCTATTGCGTTAGTCAGCGCGTTAAATCCCGTAATACTATTTAACCCCGGAGCGGGCGCAATCTTTTTATCCGGGTTTCCAACCAATTCATCAGTTAGCTTTTCTAACTCGCCAGTCACCGCAAAAGCACCCGTTACTATATCCTTGTCGGACACTTTGCCTTTGTTATATTTCAGCCTTTGTCCTTCAGTCATAGGCTTTTCAATCATATTTGCTGGCTTTTTATTTACCGCATTTTCGCGGCTAACCAAAATTGGGTTGCCATCCGGCCCCTCAATAGCAACTAACGGTGATTCTGCGCGAGGTTGCGCGGGCGTTCGAGTTGCTTCTTTAAGTTTACGTTCGTACTCAAAAATGTCGCCTTTAAAACCTTGCTTAACCGCAGCGTTGTAATTTCGAATCAAATCTGTGTCTTGACGTTCTGGCGCGGTAAACACTGCGTTACCGCCGCGAACCAAAGAACCGCCAAGTCCAACTACATGGCCTTTTTGTAATTCTTCCAATTCCTTAGTAAGGAAAGAAATTTCAGTATTTGCAGCGGGTACGTTAGGAAACGAATTTTTTAAGTAAATAATTCGTCTTTGAATATCGCCAGGCGTTTGCGCTTGCCCGATAGGGCTATTGGTTGGCGCAACTTTAGCCGCAAGCATATTACCGTCAGGCGTAGGTGTAGGTGCAACTTTAGCCGCGAGCATATTACCGTCAGGCGCAGTTTCACCACCAAACGCAGCGGCAGGCGCGGCTGCTGGTGCAAACCCTTGCTCAAGGTTATACCGCTTACGTTCTTGAGCCGCCGATACAGCTTGTTGAGCCTTTATCATTAATTCGGGATTACCCGTATTATTTGCATATTTTTGGAAACTTAACGCAAGAGCTTCAGGCTCACCTGTCATGCCATGTTTTGCAGAATAAGCTATAAATTCATCTAAACCAGCTTGACTGCGTTTAAACCGCTCCATTTCCATGCCAATTTTTTCTGTCTGCTGTTGGCTTGACAACAGCTGCTGTTGAGCCATCTGTTGGCGTACAGCATCTTCACGCCCGCGCTGTACGCTGCCCGCAATTTCGCCAGGTAAGTTTTGGTTTATAAGACCGAAATTAAGTTCTGCCATGATCAGTCCTTATGTCCAATATCCTGGGTCTGCGTATTCGCCTATTGCCAAAGGATTACCCGCAGCGCCGCCATTTACGCCTGTATTTCCGTAGTTAAATATTTTTCTAAAGTCAGGTGTATTTTTGCCATATGCGCTGCCGATACCTGCAAAAGCGTTGCCGTAGGCGTTAGACCCGATCATGCCTGCGTTAGCTACGTTACCAGCTTGGCTGATCAAAGCATTGCCAATCGTGTTGGCATTATTTGCGCCCGCAGCATTGGTCAAATTAGTAGCGGATTGGCCTATGCCAGCCATATTCGCTTGACGGTTGTACAGTTGATTTTTGCTAGCTACGTCAGTGTTGTAGCTATTAAACGCCCGGTTGTACGCATTGCTGTACTCGCCAGATGCGGCGTTTTGTGCGTAGTCCTGCATAGCCTTGAGCGAAGTGCCCGAAACCAGACCGCCACGCCCAGCGTTGTTGCCATGCGCCATAGCCCGTTGTCCTTCTGACAATCGGAACTGGTAGCCTGGGTCGCTGTACATGGCATCGCCGTTAAAGCTAAACGCGCCCGGCAAGTCACGCGCTGTTCGCTGCATTTCTGCCAGCGCGTTATAACCTGCTTGGCGGTACGGCGCTTGATCTTCGCGCATCTGTTGGTACTGCGCGTTTTGAAGCTGGGTTGCCCGGTCAGTAGCCGCGCCAGTTATGTTGGCCGCGTTTTGAGCGGCATCTGCTTGTTGACCTGCGCTAAATAGACCAGCAGCAGCGGGGACGATAAACGACCAAGGCATAATTTACTCCTGAAGGCACTGAGCCAATTCACGGGCTTGCGTGTCATCGCCAGCCACTATTAATACTTCATCAATTTCGTCAGTATCGGTGCAATCGGTGGCGTGAATACAGTACCACACAATGTCTGTTAACGATTTTACGCCATGATGTTTATTTGCTTTGATGGTCAAACAAGCCGGGGCATGAACAATTGATTTGACATCATCAACCATTAGCTCAATTGAACCGCTGGCAAGAATAGATAGGTGGTCAAACTTATGTTTGTGTTGCACAAGGATATACCCCGCAGATATCCGCGTTTCTTTGGTGTACACGCCAGCGCTGAAGTGATGATAAATCATTCGTTAATACCCTTTTACGCCGCTTGCATGATGACCCAATTAGTGCCATCTGACACCATTGTCGCCCACTTTCCAACAACAGCGGAAAGAATTGCCGTGCCAGGCGTTGCGCTGTTAATTGGCGCAACATTACTTGATGCTGACACCAGCAACTGAGCTTGCAAATTTTTAAACGCAACTTGCCGCCCAACATAAGCAGATGCAGCGGGCAAGGTAACAGTGCAAGTTGAGCCTGACTTGTTGTTGATTACCCAATATTCAGTATCTGCCAAGGTAAAGTCAGCCGTCTTGGTAACTGGCGCAGAAATAGGTGATGTTGCCCAAGCAGGCACACCAGCCGCAACGGTCAGCACCTGGCCCGTTGTGCCTACTGGCAGCTTTGCCAGAGTGGTCGTGGTGTCTGCATACAGCACATCGCCAACAGTGTAGGAAGAATATCCAGTACCTCCGTAGGCGGCGGCTAATTTGCCGCCTAACGCTACATTACCAACAGTACCTGTTGATGGGGTTAACCCTGTTAAACCGCCTGAAAAACTTAAAACGCCGCCGTTGGCAATAGAAATTGCGCCTACTCCGTTGACAATGGTGATGCCAGTGCTGGCGGTTAAAGTTCTTAACGTGTACCCGTCCCCGTTGCCGATCAGCAATTGGCCGTTGGCTGGGATGGTGGTTAAGCCTGTACCGCCGCTATTGACGGGAGTAACGCCTGTGCCTGAACCCGTAAGAACAAACTGGCTGTAAAAAAATAAGTACCATTCTCGCGTCACCAAACCCGTTCGCTGGTCAAGCAGCGGCACTCGCGGCGCTGTGATCTGATTAGCGTTTGGAGCTGTGGCCATCAGGCATTCGTGGGGCTAATGATTAGCTCCGCGCCCATAATGACTGCCTTGACCGGATCTGTTTGAGATACCTCATAAACCCGGTCACGCAACTTGACCGTCATGCCTAACTTACGCCAAAAGACGCGGCGGTAATACTCGCCAATTTTGCCCATTTTGGATAAATGCTCGTTAGACCAAGTGTGGCCGCCATCGTCAGACCAGCGCAGCATGATCTCAGGATCGCTGCCTTGACCGTCGTTTAAGCCAGTGCCTGACTCACAATTGAGCTGTAGGCTGTGTTGGCTTGAGCGTTTAAGGTTGTTTGTGCCTGTAGGCAATGCCCTCCATGACCGCAGCCACTTCTGGATGCTGCCATTGTCAGCGTACACGTTAAGGTCAAACGTGTAAATGTTGCCGTTTGAATAGTCACCGACTACTGTATTGCCCCCAAAATTGCACTGGCAGTTGCTGCGATGACGAGTAAATTGCCCCGCCACAGTGTCCCAGCCTGCACGCTCATGCCAGGCTTGGGTGGCCACATCGTAGACCCAAGTGGCGTTAGCTGACGGGAAAGTCAAAACGTAAAACGAATGGCCTTCCTGTTGGTAGGTGTAAGCTAAGGCATCCGAGATGTTGCCGTATTGCGCGATGGCGTACTCAATGGCGTGTGTCGATACCCGCTCCGCAGTGTATCCGTTAGCCCGGTAAACAATACCTTGCCCACGGGCATCTGTTCCCAGCCAGAATAATCTATTGTCTAATTTGGCAACCGAAAATGCGGCCACGCAACCAGTCTCGTTAAACGCGCCTTGAATGGGCGACAATGGAAAGTTGGCCAACCCTGCGTTGTACCAGACCTCAACAGAATCTGTGCCAAACACCCACATCTGGCGGTGATCGGCGTTGACCGCTACCACACCGTCCGGCGAACCATCAGCAGACGCAAAATCCAAGGCGTTAAACACCAGCGGATAGATGTAGTCGCCGTTGGCCGGGTTTACCGTATCCACGCTCCAAATCCGCTGGGTGTCTGGCTCGTTAAAAACAAACAAGTTGTCAATGTACGCCACAGTTGCAGCGCCGGGGAAGTTGGCATCAGTAATCTGATTAAACGTGTTTGTTGGCTCGTAGTACGTGTAGCTAGGGCCATTGCAAGCAAAGAAGATGACCGCGCCGTTGTCGGCAATGGATACCGGGCCAGTGCCTGACACATCACCAATCTTGGTGGGCGTAGCGGTTAAACCAGTCAGTTTGTAGACCTCAGTGCCCGATACCACGTAAAAGTCACTGCCATTGGTCTGGTGCGCCCACAAGCCTCGGATAGGGCCTGTGCCTACGGTCTGTTGAAACTTTAGCCCTGGCGCTCGATTAAAGAACCCGGCGGTCAGACCGTTATCGGGTGTGGCTTCGGGAAAAAGATTGACGAGCCGATTGTCCGCAGCGTTGATACTGCGTGCGACATAAGACGCGCCCAGAATCGGTGTTTGCATCAGTAATTCCCGGCGTACACGTTAAAGCGCTGACGAGTCGCCACAATTGCATACGGCATCGACATAACATCGTCAGGGTTGTTGATGCGCTTCAGATTGCGCTTGCTGGTCATGGCAATCCGCTGTACTTGAGGGCTTGGCTCAACGCCAAACTCAGGCGCAATTTCCATTGCAAGGTTGTAGACAAACGCCCGCAAATAACCTGGTGGAAACAGCAATTCAGTTACCAAAGAAGCCGGGTTGCTCAACTCTTCAACTGAAATAAAGTGCCACTCCAACTCCCGTGTAGGTTTTGGATAGATATACATATCAATATCAGGATATGTCATGTTGATAAACAACACTTGTGGATACGTGGAAGTGACCGTTTTTACAGCAATACCGTCATACTGCTGTTGATTAATCATTTTTATGCCGAACGACACATTGGTGCTGGGGTCGCGGAAGTAAGTTGCCTCATCAAGCAAAACGGGGCGATTGCCCACAAAGTTACCCGATGGCCCAAGCGTGCGGCTAATTGAGCCTGACGGCCATGTAAACACTTGATCTTGCGTAGAAAAGACAGACAAGCGCTCAGTATTCCAACTGTCGGTCATCTGGTTCAACGCGGTCAACGCATCTTGCGATGTGGCCGCAGATGGCGTTTCACCTTCAGCTAGCACACCCAGCAACCGTAATGCTCGATTGATCTGGTCACCAGCCGTAAAAGTAGCCATGCTCAAACTCCTTCAGTTTCACCTTTGCGGGTGTATTTGCGCTTTACAACCAGTGTATTAACCGCCGCTTCTTCAGAGTTTGAAGGCGTGTCTGGATTGTAGCGTACCCATCCATTTTTTTCGTCCGCTTCAGCTTCCTGCTCCATTGTGGCAATCTTAGCCCCATGAACCAGGTGAGTCATAACAATGTTCATGTTTAAAGACGGGGGTGATTAGCCCCCGTTTAATTAAGACGCGCCGTGAATGATGGCGTAATTAATGATGACTGCTTCAGAGTAAGAAGTAGACGCTGTTAAATTTCGCAACGTGATCAAAGCAGATCCAGCAGCCAAATACGAAACGTATGTGGTGTACGCCCCAGCCGTAGTGCCCGTAGTATTACTAGAAATGCACACAATGATCGTGTCATTGATAGAGATCAAGCTATTGGTCAAAATGAAAGACACTGCGGTGGCTCCTGCCAACGCTGCATTGTTCATTGTGATACGGCCAACGCTGTTATTCAGCGTCACGCCTGTGGATTTGCTTGTGGCTTGTGTCACAGCACCTTGAGCTGCTGCGCTGTAGCCAATTTCTTGGCTTGCGTAGCAAGTAGTAAATTCAGGGTCGCTATACGCAACGCCGACTGCTTGTGTATTTGACATGATGTTTATCCTGTTAAAAATGGGAGCCGAAGCTCCCATTTAATTACATACGATACAAAGACCAAGCAGCGTCACCTGTCTTGCGTGCGCGGAAAGCTGCCGAAGTGCCAGCAGTTGCGGCAATTGTCATCAAACCTTGCGAACCAGATGAACCGATTGACCAACCAGTAGCCGTAGTTACGGTAATAACGCCAGAACTAGAGCCATCGACATTAATGATATTGAAATCAAAACTTGCATTGACGGGCACGCTTGGGAAAGCTGCGTCCATTAAAGCGCAAGTTGGCAATGTGTATGCCGCTGCGGATGTGCCTGGTGAACCAAGAATAATCTTGGTAGCCAGTTGAGCCGCTGTCAAAGTTGCAGCGCCTGCGGGGACAGTTGCAGGAGTAGCTTGGGGCTGGAATTGAATTTCAGTCAGATTGCCGTCACCGAGTTGGTAACCGCCAGAACCATTAGGTAAAGCCATGATAATTTCCTTAAAAAGTGTTATGGAATGAAGCCCCCGAAGGGGCATTCAATTAGCCCCAGAGACGCACGCCCATTTGTGGGCGAATGACGCTAAAGCCGTACAGAACGTCGATACGGCAAGGCATACGGTCATTGTTGATGTCGTACTGACGCACAACACGCAAGCTGATACCGTTGTGAACTGCGCGAGCAGCCATGTCAACACCTTGGGGCAGCAACAGGTCAGCCGTAGCAAACGTGATGGCATCCTTGTGGTAGATCATGTTCTGTGGGTACTGGGTTGAAGCAGCACCAACAAACACAACAGCCGCGCCGTTAGCAGGCAGAGTGTCAACGGTAGCGAGGGCGTTAGCAGCCGAGTAAATCGCAGCAACAGTCACAGTGATAGCAGTGCTAACAGCGGTAGCGTCAGCAGCGGCAACAAACTGGAACAAAGAACCAGTTGATTCACGGGTTTGCGGGTTTACAGAATAAACGCCAGCAATCGTAAATACATCACCTTGCTTGACGGTCACGCCAGAACCAACGGTCATTGCAATAGACGTAGCGCCTTCAGCAGTCACAGCAGCGGAAGTTGTGCCGCCAGTAGCAGCACGCGAACCAGTTGTGAATTGCTTGATTGACTGAGACATATTGATCTCGTCATAGCCCAGAACGCCGGTGCCCATCATGCCGTTTTTGAATTGCTTGCTGATGGTTTCCGTTGGGTTGAACAGACCTTTCAAACCTTCAACAAGACCAGCGTTAGCGGCAGGGTTGACAGTAGCAAAGCGCGGATTCATTACAGCGGCGTTTTCGTTCAGCTTCTGTTGGGCTTGGAGCAGCACCAGCGAAGTTGCTGGGGTTGTACCAGGTGTACCAACGGTGTTACCAATGTACTTGTAGCTGTTGGCCACGTCAGCGTCGATGGACGATGCCAACTGGCTGATACGGGGTTTCAGTACGCGCTCTGCAAAGTCGTCCAATTGCATGGTCAGTTCAGCAGATGTGAAGTTGACACCGATATGCTTTTGGGTGGAGACAGTCAGGGTGGTGTATTGTTCGTTGTCGTCCTGAACTTGCAGGGCAGCACCGTCAGTTACCAGAGCGCGGTCAGGCAGGCGAATACGCAGCGTAGAGCCGATTTTCGCGCCTGCAACAGCAAAGCTGTCGTCGTACTGGCGGTTTACGTTGCGGGTGATCACCAGGTTGTTCTCGAGGATTTCGAGACTTTTCCGCGTGATCATGTCAATGGTGAGAATACTATTAGCCATAAAAAGTCCTTAAAAAGATTTAGCGGTTCTGCGCTTCCCACTTCTTTTGCTGGCGGCGGCGTTCAGCTTCAATCCATTGCGAATCAGTCATGGTCTTGATAGACCGTGGATCCGTAGTGTCATAAGCTGGCGATCCCGAAGATCTTGCAGTCACTGGCGAAATAGGCGTTGGTGCAGAAGTTGTTTTCCTAACTGGAGGCGTTGAAACCAATTTGGCTTCAATTTTTCCAATCTCTTTCGCCTGGCTCAAGGGTGTCATCCGTGAGATACGTTCCGCTTCCTTGGGGTTTGAGCCGAGATAGTACGCTAACTCAGGCCCAATCTCAGAAGACTGGATCGTTTCAGCCATCACGTTCGTGACTGGAAGTTTGGGGTTATAGGCGACTTGTTCAAAATCGTCGTACTTAGTCCGAGCTTCCTCTTCAAGATCGTGATAACTTTCAAGAACCGCTGATTGCTGCTTGGCTGCTTCACGTCTAGCGATCAGTTCTTCAGCCTTTGAATATGCCAGTGCTTCCGCATAGGCTTCAGGGGTTTCAAACTGGTCAACGGATGCGGCTGGTGCAGCTTTCATCACCTGCGTTTCCGCTTGGCGATTTGCTTGCTCTCGTTCCCACTTACGTTGCTCTCTTGCAAGGCGTTTGCCGATGGCAGCGTCAAGTTCCTCTTGCGAGAATGTCTTGGTTGGCTGTTGTTCAGCTACTACTTCCGGCGTACTTTCAACAACTACAGGTGTGGCCGTCACATCCGGGGTTGGCGCGGAGTCTACTTCCGCTAGGTTTTGTTGGACTTCTTCAGTCATTTCGGTGAATCCTAAGATTCCCTGGTGAGCGCACCAGTACGGTTTTTACTAATATTATGCACTTAATGCAGCGACTTTATCTTGGAATGCTTTAACGCGGGCTTGCAGCGACGTTTCTTGTGCATTCAAATCAGCCGCACGTTTATCAATATCAGCTTGTTGGCTTGCCAACAAAGCAGTTTTTGCATCTGTGGTTTTTTCGCGTTTAGCCACGTCAGACTCGCGTTTGGATAAAGCCAAATTAACAGTTTTTTCTTGGTCAGCAACTTCTTTTTCTTTCGCTACCGCGTTGCTTAATGTAGCTTTAGCGTTGGCAAGCGTTTCAGCAGCTGCTGCTTGAATTGAAGCGGCAGTTTCTCTGGCTTTTGCAAGTTCTTGTTTGGCTATTTCGCGGTCAGCTACGGCGTTTTCAGCCGCAGACAAAGCGCCTTGACGAACAGCCAGCTCGTCCCGCAAAGCGGCCATGTTAGCCAAATCTATAGGCAATTGTTTGGTGAAATACTCAACGTAATTCACTGAAGCGGCATCGTTAGAGACTTGCATTTTGACCTCTTAAGAATAGTAAGTGATGTTAAGTTTGGCGCTTGCGGCCTGTTCAATAAATTGAATCTGCGACAAATCCCCGTCGTACTGCAAGGTAACACCAGCGGCCAGCGGCATACCAACAGATGCTGTTGGCGCAACATTATCATCGCGCCAGCGAACGCCTTGCGTTTCAGGCGTAATGATGGCAATCCTGGGCGTGCCGATCAAACCGTTCAAGTCACGCTGAGGGACGGTCAGCCGGGTAGCAGAACTCAGACTTGTAATTTGCTGGTAGCCCATTACCGAAGTAATTGCTTTAAGGTTAATTGCCATCAGAATCTCCTTCTTTCGGTAAATGACCGAAGTTTAATCAATAATTGATCTACGTAAGCCGCGATGGATTCAAAAAATCCACCGTCAAAAAATCCACCGCCAAAAAATGGGCCGGGTGTCATGCGTCTTTTGCACCCTCAAATTCTGGTTTTTGCTTAATGATAGCGTATAAAGCCGCACGGTCAGCACCAGCAACATAGTCACCACCAGCAATCTGCACTTTGCCTGCACTTAGGGGCTGCTTGCCTGCGTCACGGGCTTGCTTGGATGCGTAGCCGTAAATGGTCACTTCAGTGCCTTTGCCTTTGAAGTCTTCTTGGACAGCGCCGATGTTCCAGTATTCAGCGGGAATGCCGTAGTCTGTGTCGATTGATTTGATGAGTGCCATGTTTAGCCTACGAGTAAGCGGCGGCTTGTGCCGCCAGAATCTTTAATGGTAATGTAGCCTGCAACTGCAAGCAAAGCACTTGCTGTATATGTGCCAAAGCGCACGTTACCCGCGCCTTTTGGGGTTAGGTTTAGGTCAATGTCTGCGTCTGTACCGGCTACACCAAATACCGGGCCAGCGCCAGCAATAGCCCCAACTACCGTTGCATAATTTACTACCGTGGCGGCGTGGTTGACTTGAAACTGGCGAGTTGTGCTGTTTGTGCGAAAAACATGAGAGCCGCCAGTTCCCTTGGCGCTGTAAAGCATGTCTACGCTTGAGTCACTACCTTGAGCAGAAATATTAGGACTAGAACCACTTATGTTGCCCGTCACCTGTACGTAGTTCACAGCATTGGTTGTGTTAGCTACCCGTAATTGCTCGTCAGCAAGCGAGTTTGTTAAAAAACGAATTGACCCAGTGGATTGACTGCCCAGAAACAAAGATACGGCTGCATCAGAGCCAGCGCCACGAATTGAAGGGCTGTTTCCCGATATTTGCCCTCTGCAAAGCAAATAGTTAACACCCGAAGTAGTTGTTGTTACTCGCAAGCCTTCAGCCCCCGCCGCGCCACCTAAACTTGTTTGACCTGTGGCGGTCAGTGTAGTAAACGTACCCGCAGCAGCGGTGGTAGCCCCTACGATAGTTCCATCAATTGTGCCGCCCGTAATAGCTACAGCATTGGCATTCTGAGAAGCAATTGTTCCAAGATTTGAGGTTAGGGCAACAGTTCCAGAGGCATCTGGCAGCGTCCATGTGCGGTCAGCCGTAATGCTTGTGGCGCTAAACTGGCGAATAAAACCGTTTGTACCTTTCCAACTAAACATCCCTGTGTTGGATGCGTACTGGGTAAAACCAGTCGCGGGAGTTGCTGGGGCAGACCCTTGAGCGGGGAAAGAAACGGTTGTGAATGCCCCAGTGCTTGCTGTTGTTGCTCCTACTGTTGCGCCATCAATTGTGCCGCCCGTAATTGCTACGGTATTGGCATTCTGCTCTGCCATAGTCCCAACACCAGACAGCGTATGGTCAGCATTCCACGCGGTCGCGCCAGTGCTGCTAAACGAACCGTCTGCTGGGGTTGAATGATTGACTACAACTGTCATGCCAAGAATTTAAGTTTGTACAACGTGCGTAAATAAATTTCAATAATGTTGTCGATCAACTGTTGCAACGACATATCGGTTTTATCAACCACTTCATACCGATTCTCTTCAATCTGACTCAGCGAATCTTCCAAAAACTCAATAATGTTTGATGTTTTTTTGGCTGAATGCAACGTGATTGGCCCGATTAGACCGTGCCGACCTTGGTAGGCTTCCGCAAAATCATCTGCCGCATCAATGATGCGGTCATAAAAGATATTAAGTGCCGTGTGCTTGGAAAAGCTGCGAGTATTCAGATGAACACTGTGCGCTACATCACGAGCCAAAAATAACAGACCTAAAAAATCACAGGCTTTCATTGCGGCATCCTCATTTCTGGTTGCTGTTCCAGCATTTCTGGTGGCATCATTTGCTGTTCCATCTGCATTGGTTCTTCACGCATCTCAGGCATCTGGTTCATCATACCTTGCGACTCCATTGCGGCTGCGACTACACCCATCGCAATATCTTGAATCTGTTCTTCAGACATACCCGCTTGAACAGACGCAATGCGCTTGGTTTCAGCTTCGTACATCTTGATTTGCGCCTCAAAATCTTTGCGGTGCATATCCTGAACCTCAACTGTTTGACCCATGCTTTGAATCATCTGGTGCATCTGCCCTAGTTCTTGGTTCATTGCTTGCAACTGCTGTTCAGCGGCCTGCAACTCTGGCGACTTGTCGCTGGACTCCATAAACTTGGGGTCGATGGTCTTGGCAAAGCGTTTGGCCATCTCTTGTGCGCCTGGCCAATCCATGTTCTTGACAAACAGATCGCCAGCCACCGCCCACAAGTTAGGATTACCCTGCAACAGTTGCGCCATCGCTTCCAGCGCCTCTTGGCGCTTGGTTGCGTAGCCTGGGCCAGTGGTGGCCACAACATCGTACTTGCCAACGCCGGGGTTGTAGATTTTTTCGATCACAATGCCGTTTTGGTCAACAATTTTATTGACTGGTTCAGGCTGGTCAGGGTTAATCTTGACCATCTTGGTTTCGCCGTCTTCACCAATGATCCGGGCAATACGCTGGGTGTCGTAAATCTTGGG
>Ga0114958_10003043_pt1 | contig 12209 bp, 10 predicted proteins | sample C_130208_EF_Meta_FD_89577 | JGI IMG/M metagenome (GOLD analysis project Ga0114958, IMG submission 89577) | Freshwater microbial communities from Lake Croche, Canada to study carbon cycling - C_130208_EF_MetaG | ecosystem: Environmental > Aquatic > Freshwater > Lake | place: Lake Croche, Canada... | reverse complement strand
TTTGGATATCGATGCAAATGGCAAAATTCTTTCCGCTAAGGAAATGAAACCGATGCCGACCATCACCGAAGCCGACATCACCACGTTACCAGCGGCGATTAAAACGTATTTGGATGCCAATGCACCCGCTGGTTGGACCTTGAAAAAAGCGATCTCCATTTCGTCGGATAATGTGATTATTCATTACCATGTTTTGGTCAACAGTGGCACGAAAGTCTTAACCTACATGTTTGATAAAGACTTCAAAGCCATTGTAAATGCAGGAAAAGAGCCAAAAGATAATCCTAGTTTGCCGAAAGCAACAATCACTGAAATCCCTAAAGAGCAAATACCAGCCGCAGCTATTAGTTATTTAGTTGCCAATTATGCGGGTTACGCATATGGAAAAGCACTCAGTGTAAGTTTAGATGGGACCGTGAAAGAAATCGAAGTGTTTATATCCGTGGGCGATAAAAAATACAAAGTGGAATTCGATGCCACTGGTAAATTCCAAAGTGCAGTTTTATTATAGCATAACATCAATTTAATCCCAAAAAGGCTTGCTTCGGCAGGCCTTTTTGCATTAATTTCGAACATGCAAGAAATCGAACCCTCCTTCCAATGGGAAAATGAATATACCGCGGCACATGACAAAAAATCACCTTTTTATGGCCGTTCCTATTCCCAAACCGAATATGAGCATGATATCTACGGATATTACATCCATCCGCTTTGGGATGAAATAGAATCCGAAACACTTTACTGTAAAATTCTATTTAGCGATTATGAGTTACATTATTCGATCATCGAATTATTTGGGGAATGGAATGACACATTACACAACGACATCATGTGGTTCAAGCGCCACGTAATCGATCATCTACTTGCCCAAGGCATACGCCATTTCATTCTTTTAGGGGAAAACGTATTTAACTTTCATGGTTCTTTTGAGGATGATTATTATGCGGAATGGTTTGAAGAAGTGGAAGATGGATGGATTGTCGGCATGCATTTTCCGGAATTTATCGAACGCGAATGGGAAAAATACAAAATCGACTATTACGTTAATTTCGGAGGAGCACTTTCCATTCCGAATTGGAGAACCCTGAAACCGGAACAAATATTTCTCTATTTAAAGCACGTGATAGGTCGTCGATTAAATTGATCAACCCCATTTCAAGGATAGGATTTTACATTTTTTAGTTTAGATTTGTGGCCGATAAAAAAACCTACCAAATGAAAAAAGCATTAACCTTACTCCTCCTATTTGTTTCTATGATAGGATTTTCAAAAAAACCAGACAGCCGCTATTTTGAAATGCGGATTTATTATTGCCATCCAGGGAGATTGGATGCTTTAATTCAACGCTTTACCAATCACACAACGAAAATTTTCGAACGCCATGGCATGACGAATGTTGGCTATTGGATTCCAAACAAAAACGACGAAAATGCCCTTTATTACATTTTAGCGTATCCGAGCCAAGCTGAACGCGATTCATCTTGGAAGAAATTTGGCCGTGATCCGGAATGGAAAGACGTGGCTAAAAAATCGGAGGAAAGCGGCAAGATTGTTGCCAAAGTAACGAGCATTTTTATGAACGCAACGGACTTTTCACCTAAAATTAAGCCTTCTAAAGGTGCCGAAGATCGTACATTTGAATTACGTACTTATACCCCTGCCCCAGGTAAATTAGACAATGTCCTAACCCGATTCCGGGATCATACCACCAAACTTTTCAAAAAGAGTGGCATGGAAAACATTGCCTATTTTACGTCCATCGACAAGGACCCGAGTAAAGAAGGAAAACTAGTATACATCATCGCACACAAAAACGAAGACGCAGCTAAAGTCTCTTGGGATATTTTCAGAAAAGATCCAAAATGGCTTAAAGTAAAAGAAGCTTCTGAAGTCAATGGTAAAATCGTAGACAAAGTAGAATCTGTTTTCATGAGCCCGACGAGTTTTTCAACGATTCGGTAGTCCTAGCCATATTTTTAATAAAAAGGCCCTTGAAATCAAGGGCCTTTTTATTTTATCTCGATTAAAATTTTACAAAGTTTTAAACACATTAGGATTTTAAAAGGATTTCATTGAAATTTAGGTTTATTGAAAATAAACCTAATATCTATGAATTATCGTCGACGGAAGTCCTTGTTGGCCTTTTCTGTATTTGCTTTTGCTTGTATCGGTTTTAGTTTCGCCTTTCAAAAAAATACGCATCAGATTTGGGGTCAACGATTAGTAGACTCACTCTCAGAAACCCAAAAAAGAGAAGCCCAACATGCATTAAAAGGGCTTGTAGTACATCCCGAATTAGAATTAAAAGTATTTGCCACCGAACCGATGTTGCAAAATCCAACCAACATCGACGTAGACGCCAAAGGCCGCGTCTGGGTTCTCGAAGCCTATAATTACCGACCGGGCATTAACGGAAACCCAACCAATGCGGAAGGCGACAAAATCCTCATTTTGGAAGACAGCAATGGAGACGGCTTGGCTGACAAACGAAGTATATTTTACCAATCCAAAGACCTCAATGCTCCCTTGGGAATCGCCGTATTAGACAGCATGGTCATCGTTTCACAAAGTCCATACATGTGGAAAATGTTTGACGATAACCGCGATGGAAAAGCAGACCGAAAAGAAATATTATTTCAAGGTATCGGAGGCGAACAACATGACCACGGCGCCCATGCCTTTATTTTTGGACCGGATGGGAAATTGTATTTCAACTTTGGTAACGAAGGAAAACAACTCCTCGATGCCCATGGAAAACCCGTACTCGATCAAGATGGGGATGCCATCGGACCCAAAAAATACAAACAAGGCATGGTTTTCCGTTGTAATCTAGACGGCAGTCAAGTCGAATGCTTAGGACATAATTTTAGAAACAATTTCGAAGTGACGGTGGATTCCTATGGGGCTATATGGCAATCCGATAATGACGACGATGGCAACAAAGGCGTGCGCATTAATCATGTCATGCCCTATGGAAATTATGGCTATACGGACGAATTGACAGGAGCAGGCTGGTCGGTGAACCGAACAAATATCGAACCAGAAATTCCCCGTCGGCACTGGCATCTAAACGACCCAGGTGTGGTTCCAAATTTATTGCAAACCGGATCTGGAAGCCCGACAGGTATTATGATTTATGAAGGAAGCCTTTTACCCGAAGTTTTTAGAAATCAAATCATCCATTGCGATGCAGGGCCAAATGTCCTTCGATCCTATCCTGTAAAACCGCAAGGAGCTGGATATTCGGCTGAAATCGTCAATTTAATTGAAGGGAAAAACGACCAATGGTTCCGACCATCAGACGTGGCTACTGCGCCAGATGGATCCCTTTTTGTAGCCGACTGGTATGACCCGGGCGTAGGTGGACACCAGGCAGGCGACCAAATGAAGGGCCGCATCTACCGATTAGCACCTAAAAATCACGCCTATAAAATTGAGCCATTGGATATTTCGACTGTCTCAAAAGCGCTGAAAGCCTTAGAAAATCCGAATTTAGAAACGAGGTATTTGGCATATCGCCAATTACAAAAACAAGGAACCGAAGCTTCAAAAGCGGAGGAACTGAGTTTCCTTACAAACCCAAATCCACGTTTCAGAGCTCGATCTTTCTGGTTACTGTCACAAGGTAAATCAAGCTTAAGCTATATCGAACAAGCTGCCAAAGACCCGAATCCTGATATTCGGATGATGGCTATTCGCGCGATGTCGCGGAAAAGTTTTGGTCTATGGCGGGCATTGGCTCAAACGATGGCGAGTGATACGGATCCACAGGTTCGTAGGGAATTAGCTATTGCCCTACGCCATCATGCGAGCCCGAATGCAGATAAAATTTGGGCTAAATTGGCGGTCCAACATGATGGCCAGGACCGTTGGTACCTAGAGGCGCTCGGAATCGGCGCGGACGGTGCATGGGAAGGCCGAATGGACGCTTATTTGGCAGAAATTAAAACAGAAAAGCCCCTTGGTTTTCAAGATATTATTTGGCGAAGTCGGACCGAACAAGCACTTCCCTACTTAGTGGAATCGTTGAAATCATCCATTCCTTTGGAACAAAAATTACGTTATTTCAGAGCTTTGGATTTCATTCCAGGAAATAAAAAATCGGAAGTTTTGGTTAGTTTGATCAACAAAGAATTCAAACAAGATCAAAAAGCGCAATTACTCTCCATCCGCCACATCGTGCCTGCCTACATTCAAACGAATATAGCTGCGCGGAAAACGCTGATTGCCTTATTGGCCAAAACCACTGAAGTTGACTATTTAGAACTTGTGGATAAGTATGAATTAGCCGAAGAAGGCCCGAAAGTCCTCGACTTGATACTAGCTGGAAAACAAGCAAGAAAGGCGGGACAGATTATTTATAAGCTTCAAGGCGGGGCTGATTTAGTAGCCAAGAGCGCCAAAAACGGAAATGAGAAGGTGCGTCGGGCGATCATCGAATCCATACGCTGGCAGGGAAGACAAGAATCCTTGGCCTTGTTATTTGATATGATGACGAATCCAGTTTATCCATTGCCGATTCAGCGCGAGGCGGCGCGTTCCCTAGGAAATTCAGCAGCCGGTGAAGATTTTGTTTTGGACATCTTAAAAAACAAAAAGGTACCAGCAACCTTTATTCCTGGGGTGGTGGAAAGCGTGAGCCGCACTTGGCGGAAAGCAATTAGAATGGAAGCCAATAGCTATTTAGGGGCCAGTGCAGAAGGTTCTAAAACGAAACATCCGCCACTGAATGAGCTGGTTGCCCTGAAAGGAAATGCCAAAGAAGGTATCAAAAGCTTTATTAATCAATGTTCGATGTGCCATCAAATTGATCAAAATGGAATAGATTTTGGACCGAAATTATCGGAGATTGGCAGCAAATTATCGAAGGATGGGCTTTATTTATCAATTTTACATCCGAATGCGGGCATAGGCTTTGGCTATGAAACCTATGAAATTAAGACGAAATCGGGAGATACCTACCAGGGGATCGTGATTTCAAAAACGGAAACGGATGTGATTTTGAAAATACCTGGGGGGACTATCCAAAACTTTAAAACATCGACCTTAGCGTCTGTAAAACAATTGCCAGAATCTTTAATGCCGGAAGGCTTGGCAGATCAAATGAGTACGGCTGAATTGAGTAATTTAATTGAATATTTGACAACTTTAAAAAAGAAATAAGATGAATCGTAGAAACTTTACACAAATGGTAGGGGGGAGTTTTTTAGCGGCTGGCATGACGAATAATACCCTAGCTTCTGAGACACATCGTGTTTCCAAGGCTTCCAGCCTTGCACAGGCACCGTATAAAATGAACTATGCGCCGCATTTTGGTATGTTTAAAAATCATGCGGGTGCGGATGAAATCGACCAATTGAAATTTATGTATGACATGGGATTTCGGTCCTTGGAAGACAATGGACTGATGGGTCGGACGCCTGAAATGCAAACGAAGATTGGAGATACGCTCGCAAAATTAGGCATGACCATGGGCGTTTTTGTGATTCAATACGAAGGTTTTTTTGATAAACAAACCATGACTACGGGGAGTAAAGAATGGGCTGAAACCTTCACAAAATCTTGTAAGAGCGCGGTGGAAACTGCAAAGCGTGTCAATGCGCAATGGTGCACCGTGGTGCCTGGAAATTTTACAAGAAAATTACCGATGGGTATTCAAACTGGCCATGTGATCGATAATTTAAAAAGAGGTGCAGAAATATTGGAGCCTGCTAAATTAACGATGGTATTGGAGCCATTGAGCGATAATCCAGATTTATTTTTGCGTTATTCGGATCAAACTTATGCGATTTGTCGGGCCGTAGGAAGTCCATCCTGCAAAATCCTTTTCGATATGTACCACATGCAACGCAATGAGGGAAACATGATTGCTAATATGGACCTTTGCTGGGATGAAATCGCTTATTTCCAAATCGGCGATAATCCAGGTCGTAAGGAACCGACCACCGGAGAGGTAAATTATGCAAACATCTTCAAACATCTTTACGAAAAAGGCTATAAAGGCGTTTTAGGCATGGAACATGGTAATTTCTATCCAGGTAAAGAAGGGGAAGTGAAACTGATGGAAGCTTATCGCAAATCTGATGTATCCATTTAATTTGGATATATCAGATTTAAATTAGATATTCGTCTAACTATTTAATTGTACGATGGATATCACCTTTAAAGCGGTTAATGACCCTACACGCCGTGACATTTTGGTGTTTTTAACACAAGGACCCCAAAATGCCGGAGAAATAGCGAAGCAATTTGCGATGACGAAGCCGAGTATTTCGCATCATTTGGACTTATTAAAACAAGGAGAACTGATATCGGCTGATAAAAAAGGGCAATTTATAATTTACTCCTTGAATCGTTCGGGTTTCGAATTAATACATACTTGGTTTCAAGGATTTTCTCAGCATTTTGAATTTCCAAAACCTAAAATTAGATTACCTTTGTAAGTAACCGCTTTATAAACGTCTATTCAAATGTCGAATTCGCCCATTCCTGCTTCCTTATCCTTCTTGCAATCCTACATTCCTGCGGATTGTGTTGCCCTTGGCGTAAGTCAATTGCCTTCGCGGAACATTTTCCAATCCATTGCTGATTTTTTTGCATCAAAATCCGGTAAAAATCGAATTTGCTATGTAGCGGTGTCGGCACAGGAAATCAAATTACTGCAATTTCAGGGCGACCAATTATTAACCGAGAAAACATTTCTCATTGACAGTTTGGAACATTTAGAGCTCAGCGAAGGAAGCACCGATGATGGATTAATTCATCTATTACACATCCATGTCGGAGAAATAAAATCTGTTAACAAAAAGGGCATTAAAAAAATAGCTTCGCATTATTTCAAATGCATGCCACCTTTATTGGGATTAAATACCTCCCCTATTCAGGCAATTCACGAAATCCAATGGGCGCATCAAAGTAAAAAATTAGTGCAAGAAACCCTGAGTTCCTGGCCAGCCAAAATCGAAGCACGCCTAGCCGAAGAATTCAGAATCGCTGAAGAAATTAGACGCCAAGAAGAAGAAGCGAGACGGTTAATCGAGGAAGAAAAACGCTTAATCCGAGAGGAGAAATTAAGGGTAAAAGAAGAATTAAGACAACAAAAAATAGAAGCAAAACGCTTAAAACAAGAAGAAAAAGAAAGGCTTCGTGAAGAACGAAATCAGCAAAAAGCGGATAGGAATTAGAAACATTTGAAAACATTAAAATAAGAGGCTCAGGCCTCTTATTTTTTTAGTTCATCTTCTATTTTTAGCGAAAATAAATCACCCGATTTTATCGCGACCCAAGTAACCAACACTAAGGTTAATCCTGCGCCCATCAGAACAGAAGGAACCGTTCCAAATAGTTTGGCTGCCACGCCTGACTCAAAAGCTCCCATTTCATTGGACGTACTCACAAAAACCCCATTCACAGAAGAAACACGTCCCCGCATTTCATCGGGCGTGTAAAACCGCAAAACCGTTTGTCGGATTACTACACTCACCGAATCAAATGCACCTGTAAAAAATAGCGCGATGACGGAAATCCAGAAATTAGTAGACCAGCCGAAAACAAACGTCGCAATCCCAAAACCTGCAATCGCCCACAATAAATTCCGCCAAGCATGTTTCAAAGGCGGATAATACAGCAACGTAACCATCGTAATAACAGCACCCACGGAAGGTGCCGCACGTAAAATCCCTAAACCTTCGGCACCCACATGCAAAATATCTTCCGCAAAAATGGGCAATATCGCAATCACCCCACCAAATAAAACGGAGAACAAATCCAATGAAATCGCGTATAAAATAATCTTTGTCTTAAAAACATAGGAAATCCCTTCCTGCAAACTTTGCCAGATGGACTCGTGCTGAACATGTTTGGGGGGAATGGGGCGACTTTTAATTTGAAAAATACAAATCATCACGGCCACTAATAAAATAACAACCGTCCATAAAGAACCCGCTAATCCCGCAAATACATATAAAAATCCTGCCACCCCAGGGCCTATGATAGATCCAAACTGCCAAAAAGAACTATTCCATGTCGCAGCATTTGCGAAAACCTCTTTGGGAACTAAAAAAGGATTTAAGGAAGATGCCGCCGGACTAAAAAATCCTTTGGCCAGGCCAATCAAAAAAATGACAAAATAGATGATATAAATGTGGTATTGGGTATCGGAACTGGTCAATTGCGTCCCTGAATACAATAAAATCAATGAACCCAGCATGATGATGGAAAGCGTCACTTGCATAATTCGCTTCTTATCATGATTGTCTGCAAAGTGACCACCAAACAAAACCAAGGAAATATAAGGAACCGCTTCCGCCAAACCAATTAATCCCAAAGCCAAAGGATTGTGCGTAATTTTATAGATCTCATACGATAAAATCACCTCCTGAATCAGCAAAGCAATCGTAAATAGTGTATTGCCAATCACATAAGCTCGAAACTCCGGAAATCCTAAGGCCTTATAAGGTTCCTTATTTTGAAATAAACCCATAAATAATGTACAAGAGTGGACTAAAAAAGGCTATTTCGCCAATCATTCGACTACGCGATGATAATCCAAAAACGCGCAGTGCCACATGTATCCCAAAAGTAAGGAAAAATGGCACAACACGCATGACGTCCTGCAGGTAAATGGTCAAAAAAATCAAATATAAGCCATTCCAAATTTCCAAACCCCTTAAAAATCCATCCACCCGAGTAAACAAATAAAGATTTTGGAACGCGATGAAGAACAAGGCGAAAAAATAAAAACAAAGAGGACCATCCAGGGAAGGAAATTTAGAAAAAATAGACGCAAAAATACCCAAGGAATACAAAAATGCTGTGCAAAATTCCTTCAATGCGCGAACGCTAGAAAACCAGGATAGGCTATACACCAACCAATACACCAAAACAAAAAATCCGATAATCAACGAAAACCGAATTAAAGAAATAGGCAAATAACAAAGACAAACGATCCCGAGTATCAACCAAAATCCTGCCAAAATAAAGGCATGACGACGATTTTGCTCGTAAAATAGATGTCGATCATCCGTTGCTATACACAAACGATTATCCAGCCAGCGATCCAAAATATAAATCAACCCTACCGACGACGCCAGGGCACCCATCACAAACACAGATGGCCATTCATGTAGAAAAATCAGATGAAAAAAGATTTGAAAAAACACCGCCCCTAGCACGACATCAAGGCTTAAAAAATGGGCTAATTTAATATACCGCATCTTTCATTTGAATAGGCCTAACGGGATCACCCACCTGAATTTTACCCATGGAAATGGGCACAAATTGCTGTCCAAAATACACCTTATTCCCAAAGCTTCGAAAACTAGCCAAGGCCCGAAGCGTGCTGTCGTTCTTGGTGCCATCGGCCGGATTTACATTAACCAAGGAACAACGGGCACAGGGTTTTGCTCCTTTCCAATATTGCGATTCCCCAATTTGAATCTCAGCCCAAGTATCCTCTTCAAAAGCCTCGGATCCCGAAACAATGACATTCACCCGAAAGCGAAGGGGATTTAATTCCTCCGCTAATCGATCAGCCACCGCCACAAAAGATGCCTCCGAACTAAGTAAAATGGGCAAAGCATCCGCGAAAGAACTTTGTTGGGAACCCTGTGTTTGATATTTTTCTGAAATAGATCGAATGTGCGCAGGATCTTGTAAAACCAAAAAACAAGTTTCCCCAATAAGAGCCGAAAACCAGGCGGACCATTCATCCAACACCTCCGAAGCCATCACTTCATCATCCCAAATTTTTACTTTCAAAAGTGAGCCCAAAGGAACCTCATGCGCTAAAAATTTATGACTTTGACTAAGCTTATCTTTGATCAAAAAACCGCCTTCTTGTTGCTCAATCGTAAATCGAGTGAGTTCAGGCCGTGTCCGTTGGGTAATAAACTGGTGCTGGGCATCGACCAACATATACCGCCGATCTCCCCGAAGCCCGGCAGGTTCTACCCAGGCCTCTTGCAGATGAACTGGACCCAAGGATTTGATCGGATATATCGTAATGGATTGTATGCGCATCCTGCAAATTACTAAAAAGCAAGAAAAAACTACTATAGGTTCTTGTAGGGTAAAACCATAGAAATTCTAAGCAAAATCGTTATGTTTGCTATTAATTAGAAAAAATCCTATTTGCAAATGAAAGTTAGCGGCCTAGTAATTAGCCTTTTTATTGGATGCATGTTTCTCGGAGCACCCACCCAAGCCCAAAAAACCATTACCTTAGAAGAATCCATTCAGCAAGCCTTGCAGAACCACTATTCGATCCAAATATCAAGGAAAAAAGAGGTACAGGCTCAAAATGATAATACGCCGGGGAATGCAGGTTTTCTCCCGACCATCACCGGTACACTTACTAAAAACTACACCATTTCAGGTTTGGACCAAGAATTTTTTGGTGGCCTTCGTGCCCCATTAATCCAAAGTGGTGTCAACTCAAACAATAGTGCAGCCGGCGTAGCCATGGCTTGGACGCTCTACGATGGCAAGGGGATGTTTGTTTTAAGGGATCGATTTAAAGAATTACAAAATTTAGGTGCCAAACAAACCGAAAGCACAATCGAAAACCTGATCGCCCAGATCAGCAGCTCCTACTACGATTTAATTCGCCAAAACCTGCGCGTGAATAATTTCAAAAAGGGTCTTGAAATCTCGAATGACCGACTTAAACTCGCCAAAGACCGTTATGAAGTGGGTCAAGGTTCTAAGGTCGATTATTACTCAGCTCAGGTTGATTACAATGAAGATAAAGCACTCCTAATCGCGCAAGAACAATCCCTTTTAAATACGAAAATCAGTTTTAATACCCTGCTGATTCGGGACCATATGCAGGATTTCAATGTGAATCCAGTCATTGAATTATTGGCCAAATTGAACATGAATGACATCAAAGAAACAGCCTTAAAACAAAATCCAATCCTTATTTCCGCCCTATTGTCGAAAAAAATCAGTGACTTAGATACGAAAAATTTACAGAGCCAACAAAAACCTCAAATCGATCTTGTAGCCGGATATAACATGAGCAATGTCTATAATGGCGCTGGTTTTGGAGTTCAAAAAGGAAGCAGCGATGTCCTTAGTTATGGCCTTCGCGCAACGATCAATATCTTCGATGGCTACAACCAAAAACGCCGAATTCAAAATGCTAAAATCACCTCTGAAATTGCCCAATTGCAAATCGAGGATTTAAAAAATGTATTGTCAAGTTCAATCGAAAAGGCCTACATTACTTATGAAAACGCATTGAATTTAATCCAATTGGAAACAGAAAATTACGCAATCGCAAAACAAAATATCGATATCGCCTTTGATCGATTCAAGGTCGGAATCGCGACTTCCTATGAATTAAGAGAGGTTCAGCGAAATGCGGTGGCGGCAGAAACACGTCTGATTGAAGCTAAATTTGCAGCTAAATCTGCAGAGATCGAATTAGTCCGATTGAGTGGAAATTTGTTATAAATTCTAATCTAGGTTCACATTTAGGGATGCTCCGCGTTCGACGAGTGAGGACTTATTGTAAATTTTGTTGCTCTTCCTCGTTGAGTTGTTGTTGATATAAATCAAAATAATACCCTTGATTTTTCATGAGTTGGGCATGATTCCCTTCCTCCACGATTTCCCCATCCTGAAGAACGAGAATGCGTTTGGCCAATTTAGCTGAAGAAACTCGGTGGGAAATAATCAAGCTTGTTTTATCCACCATGATTTTCTTTAAATTTTTCAAAATCTGATGTTCTGTATGCGTATCTACGGCGGAAAGGCAATCATCTAAAACCAACATACTCGGTTGTTTCGCCAAAGCCCTCGCCAAAGAAACCCGTTGTTTTTGACCTCCGGAAAGTGTCACCCCGCGTTCACCCAAAATCGTTTCAAATTGATCTGGAAATTCGACGATGTTCGCATAAACATCCGCCCATTGGGCCGCCTGTTCAATCGCTTCCTGGCTCATCCCATCCTGTCCAAAACTGATGTTTTCAGCGATGCTGCTCGAAAACAAAAACACATCCTGAGGCACAAATCCCAATTCTTTACGCACCTTTTGCATATCCCAATCCCGCAAAGAAATGCCATCCAATAAAATTTCACCGTCTGTAGGATCATAAAATCGAGCCATTAATTGGGCCACGGTCGACTTACCCGAACCCGTCGTGCCTAATAAAGCAAGCGATTCCCCTGCATCAATTTTAAAATTCAAATTTTTAAGAATGTGC
>Ga0114958_10003042_pt1 | contig 12215 bp, 10 predicted proteins | sample C_130208_EF_Meta_FD_89577 | JGI IMG/M metagenome (GOLD analysis project Ga0114958, IMG submission 89577) | Freshwater microbial communities from Lake Croche, Canada to study carbon cycling - C_130208_EF_MetaG | ecosystem: Environmental > Aquatic > Freshwater > Lake | place: Lake Croche, Canada... | reverse complement strand
GGAGTTTGAAGAAGATTGGTTGACATTTTAATTAATTTAATCAATAGCGAAGATAGTTTTTTAATTTGAAAATTTGAAAATGAGACAAATAGAAAATGATTATATTCGTATCAAATAATTGACACAGATGCGCCAAATCTTTTTACTACTTTTTAGCATTTTTTCTTTTGCCCAACAAACCCAAAAAGTGGATTTCAAAACCGCTTATGGAAACATTTCTATTAATGCTGTAGAGAAAAAAGTTTATGGTTCAGTTAAATATATTTTTGAACTTAAAGAAGCCCTTGATACTATAAAAATTGATGCACAGAGAATGACTTTTACCGATGTTAAAATTAACAATGAAGAAGTGAATTTTATTAATTCGGGAAAAACATTGAATCTTTTTGAAGGTTTTAAAAAAGGTAAAAACACCTTGGTTTTTTCATATGAAGCTTTTCCAAAACAAACCATGTATTTCAATACTCAAATAAACAATCTTCAAATTTGGACACAAGGACAAGGAAAATATACCAGTCATTGGTTTCCGAGTTTTGATGACGTCAATGAAAAAGTTGTTTTTAATATGAATATCACTTTCGATAAAGAATATAATGTTTTATCAAATGGAATTTTAAAAGAGGTTTATAAATTTAATGACAAAAAGATTTGGAAGTATGAAATGCAAAAACCAATGAGTTCTTATTTATTGGCTATTGCTATCGGCGATTTCAGAAATAAAGTTCTGGCTTCAAAATCGGGAATTCCGTTACAATTATTTATTCAACCTAAAGACACAGCAAAGTTTGAACCTACCTATAAATATTCCAAAGAAATTTTTGATTTTTTGGAAAAAGAAATAGGAGTGAAGTATCCATGGAAAATTTATAAACAAATACCTGTTGAAGATTTTTTGTATGCTGGTATGGAAAACACATCGGCTACTATTTTTTCAGAAGATTTTGTGGTTGATGATATTGGTTTTAATGATAGAAATTATGTCAATGTTAATGCCCATGAGTTGGCTCATCAATGGTTTGGCGATTTGGTTACTGCAAAATCAGGGAAACATCATTGGCTACAAGAAGGTTTTGCAACCTATTATGCTTTGTTAGCTGAGAGACAAGTTTTTGGCGATGATTATTTTTACCATCAGTTGTATCGTTCTTCGTTGCAAATTAGGAATGCTTCCAAAACAGACACTATTCCGATGATGAATGAAAAAGCAAGTTCATTGTCGTTTTATCAAAAAGGTGCTTGGGCATTGCATTATATAAGAGAAACTATTGGACCAAAATTATTTCAAAAAGCAGTTCAGAATTATTTAAAAAAATACCAATTCAAAAATGTGGAAACCGAAGATTTTTTGGATGAAATTAAAAAAGTAGCATCAATATTTGACACCGAAATTTTCAAAAAAACATGGTTGGAAGATTACCAATTTCCAATAGAAATAAGTAATGCTTTATTAAAAAAAAATCAATTTCTTCAAACACTTTTTGAAACACAACAATTACGCGATAACTCATTTGCAGAGAATAATGAGAATTATAAAGCAATTTTGAATTCGACTGCTTTTTATCCTGTGAAAACCGAAATTATTTATCAATTGAAAGACGTAAAATTTGAAGAAAAAAAGGAACTCATAGAACTAGCAATGCAAACCAATGATCTAAAAGTACGTCAAGCAATCGCTGAGTTTACCGATGAAATTCCAATAGAATTCAAGTCGAATTACGAAACACTTTTAGACGATGCTTCATACGAAACTAAAGAAATTGCTTTTATGAATTTGTGGAAAAACTTTCCCGAAAGTAGAAATGAATATTTACTAAAAGCACAAAACTGGATAGGCGGAAATGACAAAAGTTTACGAATTTTATTCCTAACTTTTTCTGTACTTTCCTCAAATGTAGAAAGTCAAGATAAAACCAATTATTATAATGAATTAGTTGAGTATACTTCTTCAAAATATGAAACCTCTGTTAGAGAAAATGCTATATTAAACGCTTTTACTATAAATGATAAAGACATAATAGTATTGAGAAATTTAGTTACTACAACCACACATTATAAATGGCAGTTCAGCAAATTTGGACGCGAAAAAATAAGAGAATTATTAAAATTTGAAGTGCATAGGAGTTTGTTTCAAAATATGTTGCCTACACTTTCAGAAAATGAAAAATATCAATTGCAAAAATTGTTAATTGAAAAATAAAAGTTAATTATAAAATTATCTTATTTTTTTAATATTTTTATGTTTCAAAAATAAATGCCATGTTAGTTAAAGTTTATGGAAGCGCAGTATTTGGAGTAGAAGCCACCACAATTACAGTTGAAGTTAATATTGATAAAGGGGTTGGATATCATTTGGTTGGTTTACCAGACAATGCTATAAAAGAAAGTAGTTATCGTATTGCTGCAGCTTTAAAAAATAATGGATACAATCTCCCAGTTAAAAAAATCACAATAAACATGGCGCCAGCCGATTTGCGCAAAGAAGGTTCTGCTTATGATTTGACTTTGGCGATAGGAATTCTTGCTGCTTCCGGACAAATAAAAGCAGATGAGGTTGATAAATACTTAATCATGGGAGAGCTTTCCCTAGATGGTGGATTACAACCCATAAAAGGGGCTTTGTCTATAGCTATTAAAGCAAAAGAAGAAGGTTTTAAAGGGTTTTTTCTACCCATTCAAAACGTAAAAGAAGCAGCAATTGTTACTGGTTTAGATGTTTATGGCGTTGAGAATGTGACTCAAGTTATTGATTTTTTTGAAGGAAAAGGAACCTTAGAGCCCACTGTTATTAACACAAGAGAAGAGTTTTATAAAACATTAGATTTCCCAGAGTTTGATTTTTCTGATGTCAAAGGACAAGAAAGTATAAAACGTTGTATGGAAATTGCCGCTGCTGGTGGACATAATATAATTTTAATTGGCCCACCAGGTTCCGGAAAAACCATGCTTGCCAAAAGATTACCAAGTATTTTGCCGCCAATGACCTTGAAAGAAGCTTTGGAAACTACTAAAATTCATAGTGTTGCGGGCAAAATTAAAGATGCTGGATTAATGAACCAACGCCCTTTTAGAAGTCCACACCACACAGCAAGTTCTGTTTCTCTTGTAGGAGGTGGAAGTTATCCTCAACCAGGAGAAATTTCTTTGGCACACAACGGCGTATTATTTTTAGATGAATTACCAGAATTTAAGAGAGAAGTTTTGGAAGTAATGCGTCAACCATTGGAAGACAGAGAAGTAACTATTTCCAGAGCCAAATTTACGATTACTTATCCATCCTCTTTTATGTTGGTGGCGAGTATGAATCCGAGTCCAGGAGGCTATTTTAACGATCCTGATGCACCAGTAAGTTCCTCACCAGCGGAGATGCAACGCTATTTGAGTAAAATATCGGGGCCTTTGCTAGACCGTATCGATATTCATATAGAAGTGACGCCAGTTCCATTTGAAAAATTAACAGAAACGCGTCCTGCTGAAAGTAGTGTAGCCATTAGAGAACGAGTTACTAAAGCCAGAGAAATACAGTCACAACGATTTGAATTGTTTGAAAATATTCATTATAATGCCCAAATGAGTTCGAAACAAATTAGAGAATATTGTGCTTTAGATACTACGTCGTTACAACTTCTAAAGACTGCTATGGAACGATTAAACCTTTCAGCTCGAGCTTATGATAGAATTTTAAAAGTCTCAAGAACTATTGCTGATTTAGAACAATCGGAAAAAGTGAATTCAAATCATATTGCTGAATCTATTCAATATAGAAGTTTGGATAGAGAAGGTTGGTTGGGTTAACAAAACTTATAATATCTAGCTCCGATTAGAACTGGATTTTCTTTTTCTATACGGTCCAAATAAAATTCGTTTTTTGGTTTGATTACGGATTGTTTCAATTCCTTTTTATGTAATTTTTCATACGTAGTAAAATCAATTGCTTGGCAAGTTTCAAGTGTTTCAAATAATTTAACTTTCTTGATAGCATTTTTCCAATTTTCTTGAACTTCCGCTTCAAAAACTTTAGATTTTGACCCGCTTCCATAAGCAATGAAGCCAAATTTCGAATTCACGCAATCGGTATCTTGTTGAAAATGATAACACAAAGTAGATAACAATCCTAAAAAAATAGAACCAGTATAAATATTTCCTATTTGTCCAGAAGCCACTTCGGAGGGTACTATTTTTTCATTTATTAATTCTAAATATTCTGGACTTTTAGCCAATGCTTTAATTTTATCTTTTAAAGTTTCTCCTGATTGAATTGCCACTAATTCAGGATTTTCTTTTGAGAAAATCTCAATAAAAGTACGTCGCCCTTGAAAACAATAAGGAAGATGCATAAGGATATTTTCCCAGTTTTCATAGAGTTTTCCAGTTTGATTACTCTCTGATTTATAATGTTCGTAAGCTTCAGTTATTCGATTAATATAACATTGATTAGAATATTGACCATCAAAAACAGGTTGCTCTTTATAAATACTGATTTCACTTTCAAGAACACCATTCCATACAGGATTATTTTCTAATTGAAGTGATTCATCTTTTGAAAAATATCTTCTTGGTTTGAAAAAATCAAAAACACCTTCGGTTGCAACTCCTACTTCATTTGAGAAACTTAAAATACTTGGATTAGAAGTGATTAACATGGCAATTGAACCAGCTCCTTGAGTATATTCCCCAGTAGAATCTAAATCATATTTGGCATTGTCAGAGGCAATAACAATGGCTTTCTTTGTGGGGTTTAATCTAATATAGTCTAAGCAATTTTGTAACGCATCAATAGCACCAATACAAGCAAAAGTCAAATCGACAACATCACAATTTTTAAAACTTGCTTCTCCAAATACACTTTCTAAATTAGATAAAACAAATGATGCAACAGGTTTTGAACTATCAATCCCGCTTTCGGTTCCAATGTATATTCGGTTTATTTCGCTTGGTTTTAAATTTTCTTGTTGTATGAGTTTGTAGGCTGAATTTGATGCCATAGTAACTACGTCTTGATGCGTATCAAGGAAACTCATTTTGTGTAAACCTAAACCTTTGATAAGCTTATCGGTCTCTATATTTCGGTTTTCGGCTAAAATATTTATGGGAAGATAAATTTTAGGAATGTCAAACGATATACTGTCAATACCTACTTTCATATTGTGATTTTTTGCTCTGCAAAATTAAAAAAGGTAATTGCATTTTTACTTTAAATCACCTTTAAAATTAATATACTAAACAAGATTTGTGATAAATTCAATAAATGATAACTTTAATTTTTAAATTATAATTTTAGTCTAATATTATTGTGATTATTAATCTATTAGTGGATAAAATGTTACTTCTTGTTTAATGTTAATTGTTTCATAAACCTTTAAATTGTTTATGAAAACCATTTTAATAAATTTTTGATAGATTTTAATTTCCCCTCATAGGGTGCATATCGGGTGGGAATATCTAGCCAATTTGCTTTTTTAACTATTGATTTATGATGAGAGAATATATCAAAACTTAATTTACCGTGATAGCCGCCAATACCACTGTGCCCTACACCACCAAATGGCAGCTTTTTGTTGGTAAAATGTATTAAAGTGTCATTTATACAACCACCACCAAAAGAGTAATCCTCAATAATTTTTTTTGCAAATGATTTATTATCGCTGAAAACATATAAAGAAAGTGGTTTTTCATAATTATAAATTATTTGTTTAAGTTCTTCTTCTGTTTTAAAACTCAAAATAGGAAGAATTGGACCAAAAATTTCATCTACCATAACAAGACTATCTAATTTTGGTTCATCTAAAAGGGTAGGAGAGATATAGTAATCGATTGATTTTAAATTTCCTCCCATTAAAATTGTTTCATTTTCTAACATAGCAGTTAGTCTTTTCCAATTTTTTTCATTTATAATTCTAGCAAAATCAGGAGAAGTTTCTGGATTTTCTCCATAAGCATTTGTAATTTCTTCTTTCAGATGTTCTATTAATTTTGATTTTATAGAATGATGAACTAATAGATAATCAGGAGCAATACAAATTTGACCAGCGTTTAGAAATTTACCCCATGCAATTCTCTTCGCTGCTAGTTTTAAGTTAGCACTTTTATCAACAATACAGGGACTTTTTCCTCCTAGTTCAAGTGTAACGGGTGTTAAGTTTTCGGCAGCAGCTTTTGCAATTATTTTGCCAACAGGCACGCTTCCTGTAAAAAATATATAATCCCATCGTTTAGATAATAATTCTTGTGTAATAGCGACACCACCTTCTATGCAGGTAACATGATTTTCCACAAAAGTTTCTTTAATGATTTTAGAAATAATTTTGGAGGTATTTGGTGTTAATTCTGAAGGTTTTAAAACCACTTCATTTCCTGCTGCTACAGCAGCTATCAAAGGACAAAGCGCTAATTGATAGGGATAATTCCATGGTGCAATTATTAAAACTTTACCAAAAGGTTCTTTATAAATAAAATCAGTTGAAGGAAAATTTAAAAAAGAAGGCAAAACAACTGTAGGTTTTGCCCATTTATGAATATTTTTTATGGTAAACTTTAATTCAGCTTCAATATAACTTGTCTCAGTTGCAACTGCTTCAAAAGCTGGCTTTTTGAAATCATCATATAATGCTTTTATAATTTCTTTTTCGTGAATTTGAATAGTATTTAAAAGCTTAATGAGTGTTTGCTTTCTATAATTTATATCGGTTCTATAATTCATTTTAAGGTAGTTTAATTTTTATAAATTAAATGAAAATCAATGATTATAAAAAGGCAAAACGAAATCCTGTATAAACATCAGCTTGTTTGCTATCGCTTGTTAATGCAGTAAAAATGGAACTTGAACCAAGGTAAAATCCACCCAATCTAAATCCAATACCAATGTTAGTTCCAGCAATATCATTATTGCTTATTGGGATATAACCTTCAAAGAAACCTAAATTAACTCTCGGGGTAACACTAATAATATTCAGCGCCGTAATTTGATTATCTCCAGTATCTTTTTTCATTTTTTGTTGCAAGTAGCCAGTTATGTATACTTTTGGAATTATTTTAAAATCACCATATAAAGTAAAAAGTGTTGGTAGGTTTACTTTGAAGTCGGTTTTGTTACGAGGTTGTGCTACTAAATATCCATTTTGAATTAAAATATCTTCAACGTCTTGCAAATTATCAACATTACTGAATTGACTCAAATTTAATGGATTGTTTAAAGGAATATTCAAAGTATAATTAGTTGAATAATTATTATCGTCTTTAAAAGTCATGTTGCCAAAATTTTTAATAGCCATTCCGCCTTTTATTTTGTATTTTGATTTACCATCTTTCCATTGGTAAGTAACACCAATATCAGTAGCAACGCCATTTAATCCACCAAAAATAGATTTTGTATAATCATTGAAATTAGAAAAACTATCAGCAAGGCCACCAGAGTAAGCAATGTTTAAATTTGCCGTTTGGTCTGTAGTTAAATAGGCGCCATTTACTGTCTGAGTAATAGTTCCAGATAAATTTCGTAAACCAAAATTAGAATAGGAACCAGGAAATAAAAATTTTACGGTTATCCCCGCATCAAATTTATTTTTGTCATTTTCAAAAATGGTTCTTGCAACAGATAAACCCACTTCACCATAAGATGTTCCAGCAAACCTTTGATTTCCGGATTTATTTAATAATGTAATAAAAGCTATGTCGTTGTTGTTATATATTGCATTTCCTATGACAGGATCAACATTTATTACATCAAATTTTATATTGGCTTTTGTAGTAACTCCAAAACCCCATTTCATCAATTTCAGAGCAAAACTTGGACCGAGTATTTGTCCATCAATGCGCATATTTACGGGTTCTGTCCCTTTAAAAATTAGATCTTCAAGATTAGTATCTGATGTCAAGTCTTTAAATCCAATTTTGTTATTACTTACATTAAAACTTAAGCCATAAATATTGACTTCAATTTTTTTAGAAAGATTAGAGAATTCAGCAGGGTTTATAACGCCATTTAAAATACCAACACGATTTGAAGTGCTAATACCAGAGAAATGATCTTGAGCAAAAACACCAAAACCAATAAGCAATCCGAAGGTTACAATGATTTGTTTCATAGTAGAAAATTATTTGGTTTAAAAATTAAAAGTAAATATACAACTTTACTTTTAAACTAAATTCCAAATAACATCTTTGGGTGTAGGGGCAATAAGTTTTATAGTTTCTTTTGTAACAGGATGATTGAAAACCAATTTTATTGCATGAAGATGTATGCCACTATCTGGATTACTTCGGTCAAAGCCATATTTTAAGTCGCCTTTTATTGGACAACCAATTGCGTTAAGTTGTGCTCTGATTTGATGATGTCTTCCGGTATGAAGATTTATCTCAAGCACATAATAATTATCAAGTTCTTTGATGATTTTATAATCTAAACTTGCTTTTTTGCTTTCAGGAACCTCTTTTAAGTGGGCTTTTGAGGTATTATTTTTTTCATTTCTTTTCAGATAATGCACTAAAGTATCTTCTGCTTTTGAAGGTTTGTTTTTTACAACTGCCCAATACGTTTTTTGAGTTTCACGGTTACTAAACATAGCATTAAGTCGTTCCAAAGCTTTGCTAGTTCTTGCAAAAACTACGATTCCCGTAGTCGGCCTGTCGAGTCGATGTACAACACCCAGAAATACTTCACCAGGTTTGTTATATTTTTCTTTGATAAATTCTTTGACTATTTCTGATAAAGGTTTGTCACCTGTTTTATCTCCTTGAACAATGTCGCCTACACGTTTATTGATGACAATAATATGATTGTCTTCATGAAGGATTTGGAGGTTTTCTTTAATGGATACTTCTTTCATTTTTCAAATTTTCAAATCATTACATTTTCAAATTTGAATTAATACTGCTCATTGGTATTAGGAAAATCTTTGGATTTAACATCTGCTACATAATTTCCAATAGCCGAAGTCATTTGTTCATAAAGGTTTAAATAACGACGCAAAAATCGTGGACTAAATTCATTATTCATACCTAACATATCATGAATAACTAAAACTTGTCCGTCAACACCGCCACCAGCACCAATGCCTATTACTGGAATAGAAATGGTCTTGGCCACTTTTTCTGCTAATGTTGCTGGAATTTTTTCTAATACTAAGGCAAAACAGCCAAGTTTTTCTAACAATTTAGCATCTTCAATCAATTGTTCGGCTTCGGCATCTTCTTTAGCACGAACTGTGTAAGTGCCAAATTTATATATGGATTGTGGGGTTAGTCCTAAATGCCCCATTACAGGTATTCCTGCATTCAAAATTCGTTTAATACTGTCTTTAATTTCGCTTCCACCTTCCAATTTTACCGCATGTCCGCCACTTTCTTTCATTATTCTAATGGAAGAGCGCAACGCTTCTTTTGGATCAGATTGATAACTTCCAAAAGGTAAATCAACAACAACTAGAGCTCTTTCTACAGCTCTTACTACTGAAGAGGCATGATAAATCATTTGATCAAGTGTAATTGGTAATGTAGTTTCATGTCCAGCCATCACATTACTAGCAGAATCGCCAACTAAAATTACATCAACGCCAGCCGTATCAACAATTTTTGCCATTGTAAAATCATAAGCAGTTAACATCGATATTTTTTCACCATTGGCTTTCATCTCAAAAAGTGACTTGGTTGTTATTCTTTTGTAATCTTTTTTTGCTGTTGACATAACAATTGATTTAGAAGCTGTAAAAGTATAAAATCTATTTTTGATGCAACAAAAGTAAACTCTTTAATGTGAAATTACACTACTTTTGTCAAAACTGATTTTAGTAAAATGGTTAGAAAATTACTTAACCATTTTCTAGTTGTCTGCGACATATGTTAACATGCTTATATGATGAATAAATTCAAACTACATACTAGTAAAATATTCGTGCATTTGTGGCAAACTAACCCAGAACTCGAAACATTTAACTCGAAACATTAAGTTATGCCAAAAATTTTAATAATTGAAGACGAAGCAGCCATCAGAAGAGTTTTGACAAAAATACTTACTGAAGAAAGCAGCACCTATCAAGTAGAAGAAGCTGAAGATGGTAAACAAGGCTTTGAAAAAATAAAAAATACCGATTATGATTTAGTATTATGTGACATCAAAATGCCAAAAATGGATGGAGTAGAATTACTAGAAGCCGTAAAAAAAATAAAACCTGAAATTCCCATGGTTATGATTTCTGGTCATGGCGATATGGAAACAGCTATACAAACCATGCGTCTTGGTGCTTTTGATTATATTTCAAAACCACCCGATTTGAACCGTCTTTTAAATACTGTTCGCAATGCTTTAGACAAAAAGCAATTAGTTATAGAAAATAAAATTCTGAAAAAGAAAGTTTCAAAAAACTATGAAATGATTGGCGAAAGTGAACCTATCAATCAAATTAAGTTGATGATTGAAAAAGTAGCTCAAACAGAGGCCAGAGTTTTAATTACTGGACCAAACGGGACAGGAAAAGAATTGGTTGCTCATCAATTACATCAAAAAAGTGAACGTTGTGATGCACCAATTGTAGAAGTAAATTGTGCCGCTATACCTTCTGAATTGATAGAAAGTGAGTTATTTGGTCATGTTAAAGGAGCTTTTACTTCTGCCGTAAAAGACCGAGCAGGAAAATTTGAAGCTGCAGATGGCGGTACCATTTTCTTGGATGAAATCGGTGATATGAGTTTAGCTGCTCAAGCCAAAGTACTAAGAGCATTGCAAGAGAGTTTGATTCAAAGAGTAGGAGCAGACAAAGACATTAAAATAGATGTTCGAGTAATTGCGGCTACCAATAAAGATTTAAAAAAAGAAATTGCTGAAGGTCGTTTTCGTGAAGATTTATACCATCGTTTAGCCGTGATTTTAATAAAAGTGCCATCATTGAATGATAGGAGAGATGATATTCCTCTATTAATAGAACATTTTGCTGTAAAAATAGCTGAAGAACAAGGAAATACTTCAAAATCATTCTCAAAACAAGCAATAAAACTTTTGCAAGAATATGATTGGACAGGAAATATTCGGGAGTTACGAAATGTAGTGGAACGTTTAATTATTCTTGGTGGAAATGAAATTTCAGAAACCGATGTGAAACTTTTTGCCAGTAAATAATGAACTTAAAAAAAATAAACCCAAATCTCCAAAATGCTCTTATAGAAAATGGTTTAATACAGGCCAATGAGATGCAAATGGAAACCTTTTCTACCATTAAAAGCGGAGCTGATGCAGTTATACAATCTCCTACTGGAACTGGAAAAACATCAACAATTGTATTAAACGTAATTCAAAGAATAGAAAAATCAATCGGCGAAAGTACTAGAGTATTGATCATTGTTGATAACAAAGAAAAAGTACTCGAAATGGAGGAATTATTTTTAAAATATGGTGTTTATCATGATTTAAGTATACTCGGTGTTCATGATAAAGGTGATATTGACTATGATAAAAATATCATTTCTTTAGGTTTAGATATCCTAATTGGTACTCCTAATAAAATCAACGCTATGTTCTCTTCAGCCGGATTTAATATCAATACAATTAAAATGTTTATTGTTGATGATGCCGATATTCTTTTCAGAAACAGAATGGATGCTGTCATTTTACGCCTTTCTAACAGTATCGAAAAAACGCAACGATTATTCTTTTGTTCTCAAATTACAGAAAGAGTAGAAGTGTTAGCAGAAAAAATTATGATTGAACCTCTTTTCTTTGAATATGAAGAGTAACAAAACTAAAAATTCACTATTTAAAATTTAAAACATGGGACTCATAAAAATATTCTCTGGGCAAGAAATCCTTGCCATTAACTTAAAAGAAAAACTAGAAGAAGCCAATATTAAAGTTGTACTTAGGAATAATAATCAAGCTAACGTTTTACCAAGTGTACAAACTGAAAAAGCTGTTGAGTTATTTATTCAAGAAATTGATTTTGGAAAGGCAAATCCTGTTATTGAGGAATATAGATTAAGTATTTAGTTATTTAAATAGTTTTGATTGGCTTGCCAAAAGAGTAATTTTTTCAAACAGTGTCTTTTCTAATTTAGACTATCTTTGCACCTTTAAAAAAAATAAATGATTACTGTAAACGATATATCAGTCCAATTTGGCGGAACCACACTTTTTAGCGATGTTTCATTTGCTATCAATGAAAATGACAAAATTGCCCTAATGGGTAAAAATGGTGCGGGAAAATCAACACTTTTAAAGATAATTGCAGGTG
>Ga0114958_10003041_pt1 | contig 12221 bp, 12 predicted proteins | sample C_130208_EF_Meta_FD_89577 | JGI IMG/M metagenome (GOLD analysis project Ga0114958, IMG submission 89577) | Freshwater microbial communities from Lake Croche, Canada to study carbon cycling - C_130208_EF_MetaG | ecosystem: Environmental > Aquatic > Freshwater > Lake | place: Lake Croche, Canada... | reverse complement strand
CCAACAAGCATAACATGCATAGTCCCACTGAGGAAGAAATTCAATCCATGGGAAAAGCGGTTGTGAAAGAAAAGTATGGCAATCTTTTTGACATGTACAAGCAGATCACTGGAGAAGATCCATATGAAGTTCCCATGCGTATTTATCCGGCTGTTCACTACACGATGGGTGGACTTTGGGTGGACTATAATTTAATGACGACCATTCCTGGCCTTTATGCGTTAGGAGAAGCTAATTTCTCAGATCATGGAGCGAATCGCCTAGGTGCTTCTGCCTTGATGCAAGGATTAGCCGATGGTTATTTTGTTATTCCATACACGATTGGTGCTTATTTGGCCTCCGAAATTAGGACACCGGCTATGTCGACCGATTCTGAAGATTTTGCTTCCGCCGAAAAAGCTGTGCGTGATCGCTTAGAAACATTAATGAACATCAAAGGTTCTAAGCCTGTGGATTATTTCCACAAGCGTTTAGGTAAAATCATGTGGGATGAATGTGGAATGGCTCGAAGTGAAGAAGGCTTAAAAGCATCGATTAAAGAAATTCAAGCGCTTCAAAAAGAGTTTTGGTCTGATGTAAAAATTCCAGGTGACATCGATAATTTAAACCCAGAATTAGAAAAAGCAGGTCGCGTGGCCGACTTCCTTGAACTTGGGGAATTAATGTGTATTGATGCCTTAGACAGGAATGAAAGTTGCGGTGGCCACTTCCGACTAGAATACCAAACGGAAGATGGAGAGGCCTTGCGTGATGACGAAAAATACGCCTACGTAGCCGCTTGGGAATACGAAAAACAATCAAGTTTCAAACTTCATAAGGAAGAATTGAAATATGAAAATATCAAAATAGCACAAAGATCTTATAAATAAAATAATACCATGGAAGGAAATTTAAACCTGACACTCAAAATTTGGAGACAAAAAAATGCCCAAACGGCTGGTAAATTCGAAACCTATCAGGTGAGTGGTATTTCAACCGATATGTCATTTTTGGAAATGATCGACGTGTTAAACAACCGTTTGATCCAAGAAGGAGATGATCCAGTAGCTTTTGACCATGATTGCCGCGAAGGTATTTGTGGCATGTGTTCCATGTACATCAACGGTCGTCCCCATGGTCCGAACCGTGGAGTGACCACATGTCAGTTGCATATGCGCTCATTTAAAGATGGCGAAACGATCACGGTGGAACCGTGGAGAGCTAGTGCTTTTCCTGTTATCAAAGATTTAGTCGTGAACAGATCTGCTTTTGATCGAATCATTGCCGCTGGAGGCTTTATATCGGTCAATACAGGTAATGCACAAGATGCTAATAACTTACCGATCAATAAAGATAATGCCGATGATGCTTTTGCAGCCGCCGCATGTATCGGTTGTGGTGCTTGCGTAGCAGCCTGCAAAAATGCCTCTGCCATGCTGTTTACCTCAGCGAAAATATCCCAATTAGCTTTACTTCCTCAAGGTCAAATAGAAGCGGCTACACGGGCACAAGCCATGGTTGCACAGATGGATGAGGAGGGTTTTGGTGCTTGTTCAAATACGGGTGCTTGTGAAGCAGAATGTCCAAAAGGCATTTCGATTGAAAATATTGCTCGAATGAACCGTGAATATTTCTCGGCAACTTTCAGCTCCAAATAATCTTCAACTAATGGCCCCTGAAACGTATTTCAGGGGCTTTTTATACCCTTGTTTCTAGAACCCAATCACTCAAAATCGACCCAAAAAGCTAGCTCATCAGGCTGGATTGAGGTGATCTGTGGGTCCATGTTTTCCGGTAAAACAGAGGAACTTATTCGAAGACTTAAACGAGCTAAAATAGCTCAATTGCAAGTCGAGATTTTCAAACCTGCATCCGATACGCGGTATCACGATGAAGATATCGTTTCTCACAATCAAAATACCATTAGGTCCACCCCCGTTCATAGTGCGGTAGAAATTCTACTGCTGGCAGGAGATTGCGATGTCATCGGATTAGATGAGGCGCAATTTTTTGATCAAAGTATTGTTGAGGTTTGCAATTCGTTGGCCAATCAAGGCAAGCGAGTGATTGTAGCCGGTTTAGATATGGATTTTAAAGGTTTGCCTTTTGGCCCTATGCCTAATTTAATGGCCATTGCTGAATTTGTTACCAAAGTACATGCGGTTTGTGTTTCCTGCGGGGGCGTAGCGCAATATTCCTATCGAACGGCAGCCAATCAAGATACCGTCATGTTAGGGGAATCCGATACCTATGAAGCCCGTTGCCGTGCTTGCTTTCCGCTACTTTCCTAAATTATGCCCAAAGATCCTTCCTTTAAAAAAGTATTTCAAAAAATTATAGCTAAAAAGCCAAAAGACTTAGATAAGCAATTTGGGGAGGCTCATGAGGAAGTTTTTGATCAAATGGATTGTTTGACTTGTGGAAATTGTTGCAAAACAACCAGTCCGATGTGGAATGAAACTGATATCCAGCGAGTAGCTCATTTATTTAAAATGAAGGTTTCTGCTTTTTTAGATACCTACCTAGTTCAAGACTCCGAGGGAGATTGGGTATATCCTGCAGCTCCTTGCCCTTTTTTAACGTTAGCAGATAATAGTTGCCAAATTTATGATCATCGACCGAAAGCATGCAAAGAATACCCGCATACAAACCGAAAAAACATGATGGGCATCATTCAACTTACGGCTAAAAATGTCCTTATTTGCCCCGCAGTAGGCCAAATTATGGAAAAACTAGAACAAGTATATCTGATCTCAAAATAGAATTTGAAAATCACGGTAAAATTGAGGAAATTCGTGTGTTCAATAAAAATAGAATTCAATGCCAGCAACTGAATACCTTGGAATCGATGTCGGAGGAACCGGAGTTAAAATGGGGATTGTACATGCAGATACAGGCCAAATAAATAATTTTCAAAGTTACGATACCGCTACTTGGCGTGAATCAAACCATTTTTTAGATCGATTAGCCGATGCGATAGCTTTACATTTATACCAACATAAAAATGTTCAGAAAATAGGCATAGGACTTCCTGGGATTTTAACCAAAGACCGAAGAACATTAATTGAAATCACGGCCATCCCCGAAATTGACGGATCCCCCATGATTGATATGTTGGAAAAACGTTTTCCTGAACACACATTTTTTATGGAAAATGATGCCAATGCCGCAGCTTTAGGCGAATTTTATTTCTCTCCAGAAAAGTTAAATATGCCTGAAGATTTTGTATTTATTACCCTTGGGACGGGAGTAGGTGGAGCGGCCGTCATCGATCGGAAAATATTTTTAGGAGGAGATGGAAATGCCATGGAACCCGGACATGTGCCTTCTAAAAATGGTAAAGTATTGGAGCGGAATGTAGGCAAGAAAGAATTACTACAAATGGCTAACCAAATGCGGGCTGAATTTAAGGGAGAAACAAGCTTACCAAGCGATGGCTCCATCTCGACCACTGCACTTGTCGTTGCCGCTGAGGAAGGCGATGTCTTAGCCCAAGCCATATGGGATGAAGTAGGTACACTTTTAGGCGATATGCTCGTGTCATTGATCCGCATTTTGGATATTAAAAATATATTTATTGGAGGTGGCCTATCCGCATCCTTTGATTTTATTATTCCAAGCATGGAAAAACAATTAAACTATTGGCTTACTCCAGCGTACTTAGAAAAATTGACCATAAAAAAAGCATTACTAGGAAATGATGCAGGATTATTAGGTGCGGCTTCCTTGTGTTTTTAAGAAAAAAAAGGTGTAAAATTTAATTTTTTAAAAATTTAAACACCGAGAGTTGTATTATTTATATAAATTATTTGTAAAATTCTATTTGGAATAAAAATTGTTTGATAATCCAATTTAAAATTCTAATATTTGCATCGTTTTTCAACCCCAAAATTTTTAATAAAATGTCAGATATTGCAGAAAAAGTAAAAAGCATCATCGTAGAGAAATTAGGTGTAGAAGCTTCAGAGGTTACTCCAGAGGCATCCTTCACAAATGATTTGGGAGCTGACTCCTTAGATACGGTTGAGTTGATCATGGAATTTGAAAAAGAATTTAGCGTTTCAATTCCGGATGACCAAGCTGAAAATATCCAAACAGTAGGTCAAGCAATTGCCTATTTGGAAAACGCGAAGTAATCGAATCAAGATAATTAAATATGTCAATTAGTACTAGACAAAGAATGAGGGATTTATCCTACATGATTTCTAGGACTAATTGACTTTTTTTTTGAACGATTTAAAAAAAATCACATGGAATTAAAACGAGTTGTAGTCACGGGGCTTGGTGCCCTTACTCCCATTGGAAATACCGTTGGCGACTTTTGGGATGGTTTATCTAAGGGTAAAAGTGGTTGTGGTCCCATTACGAAATTTGATGCCGAAAAATTCAGAACTCGTTTTGCCTGTGAATTAAAAGATTTCAAGGTTGAAGACTATATTAATCCCAAAGAGGCGCGTAAAATGGATCCATTTACCCAATATGCAGTAGTGGCATCTGATGAGGCCATTGCTGATGCTGGTTTTGATATGGAGACTTTAAACAAAAATAAGGTAGGGGTTATTTGGGGTTCTGGGATCGGTGGATTAAAAACATTTGAGGATGAAATGATCTATTTTGGTCAGGGAGATGGGACACCTAAAATCAATCCCTTTTTTATTCCTAAAATGATTGCTGATTCAAGTTCAGGACAAATTTCAATTCGAAATGGATTTAGAGGCCCCAATTATGTAACCGTTTCAGCCTGCTCCTCGGCAAATAATGCCATCATCGATGCATTCAACTATATACGGACAGGTAGGATTTATGTCTGTGTTACAGGTGGTTCAGAGGCACCGGTGACCATTGCATCGGTTGGTGGTTTCACTGCGATGCATGCCATGTCGACTCGAAATGATGATCCTGCGACTGCATCTCGGCCTTATGACGTAGATCGTGATGGCTTTGTTGTAGGCGAAGGAGCTGGTGCCTTAATTTTAGAAGAGTATGAACATGCTAAGGCAAGAGGTGCTAAAATATACGCAGAATTAATTGGCGGTGGATTCTCTTCAGATGCACATCACATCACGGCTCCGCACCCTGATGGATACGGCGCATTATTATCCATGCTTGACGCATTGGAAGATGCCGGAATTAAGCCGGAAGAAGTAGACTATATTAATACGCATGGAACATCCACACCGATTGGAGATCCACAAGAGATTAAAGCGATCATCGATTGTTTTGGCGAACATGCTTATAACATGTCAATCTCGTCAACTAAATCAATGACGGGTCATTTGCTAGGTGGTGCAGGAGCTGTAGAAGCGGTAGCATCCGTCTTAGCTATCCAAAACCAATTTGTTCCACCTACCATAAATGTTTTCAATAGAGATCCTGAAATAGATCAACGAATTGATTTGACAGAAAACAAAGGGAAATCAAAAAAAATTGATATCGCATTAAGCAATGGATTTGGATTTGGAGGTCACAACGCTACCGTCATTTTTAGAAAAATATAATTCATGCCCCTAAAAACTCTTTTAAGTTGGATTAACCCCAATGCCGTAGACCTAAGAGAGAAATTTCTAAAAAAATCAGTGACCCATTTATTAGGTTCAAGTCCTAATAATCTAAATTTATACCGATTAGCTTTTTTACATGCATCGGCGTCAAAGGATAGCGTGGCCAAAACATACAAAGAATCCAACGAAAGACTCGAATTCTTAGGAGATTCCGTGTTAGGAATGATTACGGCAGCCTATTTATTCAAAAAATTTCCATTTAAGGATGAAGGATTTTTAACTGAGATAAGGTCAAGAATGGTCAGTAGAGAATCTCTAAATGTGCTAGGCAGAAAACTTGGACTTGATGAGGTGATTGAATATGAAAATCAGAAAAAAACAATTTTGTCTCGCTCTAGTATGTACGGAGATGCGCTAGAGGCATTTATTGGCGCTGTTTATTTAGATAAAGGTTTTGCCTTCACTCAAAATTTCATCATTAGTAAAATATTGACTCAATATTTTGATTTAGAAATTGTCGTACAAAACAATCCTAACTTTAAATCATTGCTCATCGAGTGGGCACAAAAAGAAGGAAAGAAAGCACAATTTACCTTGGAAGAAGAAGGATTACATCATAATAAAGAATTTACCGCCTTCGTCCTGCTTGACGGGGTGAAAATCTCTGAAGGAAAAGGATATTCAAAAAAGAAAGCCGAACAAACTGCAGCGATGAAAGCATGTGAAGAGTTGGGCATTAAATAAACTCCCATGAAAACACCTAGTTTATTTGCACACTATTGGTCCGAAAATGAAACATTGACCCCGTTCAAAGAGGTCTTGAATTGGGATATCAATCCCATCATCATCGAAATTATACAAACGGAAATTACGCATCAACTCAATTCTGAATTTGTCCAACATTCACTACCTAACTTCGACTGGGAATCAAATAGGTTTATTGAAAAATGGGGTTCAGCCATGCAAAGCCTCCTACTCCATGTTAGTCTACCTGAAAAAATTTGGCTCGATTGGATTCAGGATGTAACAAACAAAACCATCCAAACGACAGAAGAGCCAAAGCATTTAGAAGAAATTTACCCAAGCTTTGAAGAATTACTCAATGCCGAAGTCTATTACAGCTCTCCTGCTGATTCATTAGAGGAAATGACCGAAGAATCGCTAGTCGAAAATTCGGCTTCAATCGTCGAAGAAGTCATAATTACCTTTGAGGAGGAAGAAGAAGAAGAAGAAGAAGAAAAACATACGATAGATGAAGATTTACCGAATATTAGCAATCCAGAATCGACCGAATTCGATTCAATAAAGTATATGCAAGTTGCCATTGATCTGGTTGATGAGCAAGGTCAAGAGGCCAATGAAGTACCTACACCTAAAATCACTTTTGAGGAAACTCAAAAAACAGAGGTACCGATAGAACGCTTAGATATCGAATTTTCTGTTTTGAATGTTGAAATTGGTTCCAAAGAACCTTCTGAGAAAAAAATATTGGATTTATTGAGCGATTCGCCGGAAGAAAAGATGTTCGAAAAACTTCAATCGAATCAAGATAATTCCCTTAAAGATCGAATTCATACTGAAATGACTTCTTCTTTAGCCGAAACCCTACCCCTTTTTCAAAAGATTAATTTCATTCAAAATTTATTTGACGGAGAATCAGTCTACTTGGACCAAATTATTCAATTCATTGACCATGAGTCGAACAAATCCACTGATTGGAAATCAATGTTGCAAACAAGATATGTTGCATTCCAACGAGTCGACAATCAGGAATTATGGCAGGAACTATATCAACTCATCGAAAGAAAATTCAGTTAGCTGATCTAAATGATCAGTTTTTGATTCCATATTTAAAAATAAACCAAGTAGTTTCAACTAAAAATGAAACTACTTTTTATTTTCGTTTTACTCCTTGCTTTTCAAGCCAATTTAGCCCAACAATCGGATGTGAATGCCGATGAAGAAAAGCAATCCAATTACAATTATTTTCTACAAAATCCACTACAAATTAATGAGGTTACGGCAGATGAGCTTTCAGCTTTAGGAGTACTGACCTTGGCCCAAATTTCAAATTTTATTTCACATAGAGATCAAGTTCATTACTTTGAATCCATCTATGAACTCCAAACAGTTGATGGCTGGGATTTCGTTCTTTTAAAAAAGATAAAACCCTTTTTAAGGTGCAACAAAATAACCAAAAAATGGAACGATTTTGATGGGGCAAAAAACCAATTAATCATCAGAAACGAAACTACCCTAGAAGAGAAAAAAGGATTTAGCCCCATGGATTCTCGAAGCAAAACAAGGTATAATGGTAGTTCTTGGGGCCATTTAATTCGATACCGAGGGCAGTTAAATACCAATTTACGCCTAGGTATTTTAATCCAAAAGGATGCGGGAGAAGTCAATTACCTTGATTTTAAAAGTATTTTCATCGAAATAAAGCCAAACCGTTGGCTTGATAAAATAATCATAGGAGATTTCATCAACCAATGGGGACAAGGCCTAGTCCAATCGGGTGGTTTTTCGTTAGGGAAAAGTTTTGAAAGCATTAAAGCCACACAAAAATTTCATTTGGGCGCCATTCCTTATACATCTAGTGGGGAAACTTCTTTTTATCGAGGAACAACTGTCCAATTTCATGTGGGATCATTAAATTTTCAAGTCTTTAGTTCCATAAGGAAATTGGACGCAAGTCTGAGTTTTGACAGCACAGCGAATGTAAAACAAATTAATTCATGGATTGAGGATGGTTACCATAGAACGACCACCGAATTATCTCATCAATCAAACGTAGAAGAAACTGCGTGGGGTGGTAGCCTGCAATGGATGCACAAACCGACGCATTTTGCTGTTCAATTTAATTTATCCAACACTGTATTTTCGCTAGAAAAATCAAAATCTACATTGAATTATAAGGCAAATTCATGGTTTGGAAACCAAGTTAAAAATTATTCCATTAGTTTTCAGGCCCCTATAAACACGATTCATTTCACTGGTGAATTTGCCTGGATGCCGGACAATCATTTCTCCTTAATCCAAGGTGGAGCATTTGCAACTTCGAAAAAAATGGATTTTTCCTACCTGCTGAGGTATTACGCACCCTCCTATTTTAGCCCTAAAGCTCAGGGGATTGGAGAAAGTGCAGAAACAACGAATGAAATGGGTTTATTTCTAGGAAATCAGATCAGATTTGACAAAAGAAATAAGCTATCTAATTACCTTGATCTTTTTATGTTTCCAGGATTAAAATATGAAGTATCCCAACTAAATTCTTGGGGTTGGGAATTGCTGAGCAGATACCAATGGGAAAAACGAGGGAAATATATGTTTTTTGGCCAACTAAAATATACGGCCAAACAAAATGACATAAGTCGGGATAATATAGCACTTACTCGAAATCATTTAATACAAACAAGTCTAGACATTCACCAGTTTAAGGCTAAGAAACTAGATTTTCACACGCGATTGATGACGTGCTTATTAATTAGGGCAAACACCAATGAAACCGGACTGCTTATTCTACAAGATGTTAAATATCAATTGCGTTCTTTTGGAATTCAACTAAGAATAGGGTTTGTAAGTACTTCCTCCTATGATTCGAGGTTATATGCCTATGAAGTAAGCGTCCCACTTTCCTTTTCCTTACCAGCTTATTATGGCCATGGATTCAGAAATTGCTTTGTGCTGGAGTATAAATGGACGAAAAATTCAACGCTTTCATTAAAATTGTCAAGGACACACTACCTAGATCGGGATGAAATTGGTTCTAGTCTAGACCTAATTTTGGGTTCACATAAAACGGATGCGACTGTACAGTACCAGTTAACTATTTAGATTAAATAATATTAACCTCTGTTTCAAGGGAAATTCCAAATTTTTCAAAGACAGAAGCTTTGATTTTTTCTGCAATTTCAAGGATTTGTTTACCAGTCGCATGTCCATAATTAACAAGCACCAAAGCCTGATTTTTGTGCACCCCAGCATCTCCATCTCGATAACCTTTCCAACCAGCCTGTTCGATAAACCAACCCGCTGGGAATTTAATGTCATCACTATCCTCAATAGGATAATTAGGTATACCCGGATAAGCCTTTAATAATCGATAGGCCTCTTGAAACGAAACCGTTGGATTTTTAAAAAAACTACCCGAATTTCCAATCTCTTTGGGTTCAGGCAATTTGCTCCTTCTAATTTCAATGACTACCTTAGAAATATCGCTAATCGTGGGATTAATGATACCTTTCTCATTTAAAACAGTTTGAATAGCCCCATATGAAGTCTTAATAATTGGCTTTTTACTTAATTTAAAACAGACTGTTGAGATCAGATATTTACCCTTTCCCCCATGTTTAAAATAACTTTCTCGATAGCCAAATTGACATTGGGATTTTTCAAATCGTTCTACCGCCAAAGTCTCTAAATTCAAGGCCTCTAGATGATCAAATGTATCTTTAATTTCAACCCCATAAGCACCTATATTTTGCATGGGAGCAGCGCCAACAGTCCCTGGGATCAAGGCTAGGTTCTCTATGCCTGACCAGTTATGTTGAACAGCATAACTCACCAAATCGTCCCAGGATTCCCCCGCACCACTTCGTAAAATGACATGATCATCATCTTCTTGAATCACTTCAAAACCTTTGATTTCATTCTTTACGACCAGCGCATCGATGTGTTTTGTGAATAAGATGTTACTACCTCCGCCTAAAAAAAAATGTGGTAAATGCACGTATCGACCTGCTTTTAGCAAGGCCACATAAGATTCCAAACTTGATATGATTGTGAAATATTGAGCCTTGACATCAATCCCAAACGTATTTAATTCTTTTAACGAATAATTTTCAAACACCTGTGGAACTGAATTAGATTTAGGCATTTTAAATTAATTTGGTCGATAAAAATTCTTGTAATTCGGGAACTGTGTTAGACATCATGTTTTTAGAATTGCCTTCCCACAACTTTTTCCCATCCTTTAAAAACATAATATATTGTCCCATTCTCATCACCGAATTCATATCATGAGAAATGACGATCGTCGTAATTCCATATTCAACGGTGATTTCCTGAATTAAAAGGTCAATTTTGACTGCTGTCAAAGGATCTAGTCCGGAATTGGGTTCATCACAAAAAAGGTACTTGGGGTTCATGACAATTGCTCGGGCAATCCCCACGCGCTTTTTCATTCCACCTGAAATTTCAGAAGGCATTTGGTTCGCGGCAGCCTCTAAACCAACCCTCTTCAAACACAACATTGCTTGCTCTGTTTTTTCGTCCAAAGCTTGCGAGGTAAGTGTATCTAACGGAAAGCGAACATTTTCTAATACCGTTTTTGAATCAAAGAGCGCCCCTCCCTGAAATAGTACGCCCATTTCTCTACGAATTGCCTTAACAGTATCTTGATCAGCATTTACAAAGTCTCTTCCATCATAAAGTACTTGACCATTTTCAGGCATTAAAATCCCGATCATACATTTCAATAAAACACTTTTTCCTGTACCACTCCCCCCGATCACCATATTCGTCATTCCTTGTTGGAATACACCACTCACACCGTCAAGAACGACTCTTCCCTCAAATTCCTTATGTATGCCTTTGATTTCAATCATGCCCAAAATTAGGCATATTTTATCAAAAACATACACACATTCACTTGACTAATTAGATGGATAGATTCAAAAAAAAATGTGTAAATTGGTTTATTATATCAACTCAACTTATTAAACCCATTAACCATGTTTTTAATTATTGTCGGAATCGTCCTTTTTTTAGCAGGACAAGGTATTGGTAGTCCCAATCTCGTATTTTCAAAATATAGCCCCACATTCAAAATTGTTGGTATTGTATTTGCCCTCATCGGCTTATTAACTTCTGCAGTTAAGCAAATAGATGCAGGAGAAGTGGGCGTACAAAGTGTGTTTGGCAAGGTGGTTCCAGAAACCTTATCTAGTGGATTGAATTTGGTGAACCCCATTGCAAATGTGTATATTTTCGATTCAAAAACTCAAAATTATACGATGTCGGCCGTGCACGATGAAGGAGATCGAACAGGTGATGATGCCATTCGAGTACTTACAGCGGACGGTTTAGAAGTAGTCGTGGACTTAACGGTATTGTTTAGGATTTTACCATCTGACGCTCCGAAAATTTTAAGGGAAATTGGTGAAGATTATAAAAATAAAATTGTTCGCCCCATTACGAGAACTATGATCCGAGATAATGCCGTTTATTATGATGCCGTTGCTTTATACTCATTAAAAAGAAATGAGTTCCAAACAAGGATTTACAATGATATTGAAAAGAATTTCAAGAAACGTGGTTTAGTATTGGAACAGCTCCTAATTAGAAACATTAATTTGCCCAATTCAGTCAAGCAAACCATTGAGTCTAAAATTAACGCGGAACAAGATGCTCAAAAAATGCAATTTGTACTTCAAAAGGAAAAGCAAGAAGCTGAAAGAAAACGAGTTGAAGCACAAGGAATCGCCGATTACCAAAAAATATTATCCACTGGATTGAGCGATAAACAATTGCAATATGAATCAATCATTGCTCAAAAAGAATTAGCTAAATCTCCTAATGCCAAAGTGATTATCATGGGAAGCAGCAAAGGAACCCCGATTATATTAGGTAATAATTAAGGTGAATCTGTGAAATCATCCTGATTTTTTTAGATGTAGGCAGGTACAAAAAAGGGCGAAGAATCAATATTCTTCGCCCTTTTTTATTTTTCCTATCCTT
>Ga0114958_10003038_pt1 | contig 12224 bp, 12 predicted proteins | sample C_130208_EF_Meta_FD_89577 | JGI IMG/M metagenome (GOLD analysis project Ga0114958, IMG submission 89577) | Freshwater microbial communities from Lake Croche, Canada to study carbon cycling - C_130208_EF_MetaG | ecosystem: Environmental > Aquatic > Freshwater > Lake | place: Lake Croche, Canada... | reverse complement strand
TCGTTGGTTTTGTCGTGGCAGCCTTCGTGGTCGGCCGGATCGCAGAGCAAGGTGCAACCCGCTCGGCAGTTCGCACAGCCGGTCTCATGGTTGTTGGCAACGTCATCATTTATGCCGTCGGTGTCACCTGGCTGAAGAACTCACTCGATGCTTCTTGGTCTGACGCAATCGCCTGGGGACTTACTCCGTTCCTGATTGGTGACGCCATCAAGGTCGCTGCTGCAGCTGGACTTTTCCCTGCAACGTGGAGGGGCCTCAAGAAGGCCGGTCTCACCAAGTAAGTCAACGCATCTGAACTCTTGCTTCCGGTGGGTGTCATCACGACACCTGCCGGAAGTATTTTTTTGCTTCATTTCTGGCGTTTTTCTTTGCTGCATGTTTCTTTGCTGCATGCACGTTAAGGAAGCTGGTGCCAGCCCGTGACTGCCAAGTAGGCACTCAAGATCACGGCCACGAAACCTACAATCTGGAATTGGTGATCCATCGTGAACCGATACAGCTTTTGCATGGGATCTCGGGAACCCTTGTCAAAAAATAATCGCACTGCAATTGGTGCTAGTACAGGTGACAAAGCCAGCGTGTAGAGCACAACCAGAGCCACGCCTGCTTCAATAAAATTCGGACAGACCGCAATGTCGTGGAGCGCGGGCACCAACATGACGAATGAGGAGACATCCTTGATGCTGAGCAAGAAAGCGATCGCAAACATCATCAGAAGACTTGAGTTTTGAACGTAGGACTGAATGCGAGATTCCACTCGCTTCTGCAAAGCAGGGTGTGGAATAAAGAGGTAAATCGCACTGACTGCAAGAGCGGCAGCCGCCAGCAGGCGCACCAAAGCGCCAAACCAATCTGAGCCGTCTACTTCGGGTAGGGGCAATTTGCGGAAGCCAAAAATGATCAGTACCCCGAATAAGCCAAAGGCCAAGAAACTGCCGGCTGCTAGGGCTGCTGCCCGCTTGCGCCATTGGTCTTGGCCGCTCACCAAGATCGACAGCGCCAAGAGCGAAGGCGTGAATGCCGCACCTATCCCAAGCGGGATGACATACAGCAGGGTTTCCACCCCGTGATCATGCCTTATCTATCGCGGAGCCACACTCGACAACTCGTCATAACTCAGTTCTCGATCCACAACCTTCTGGGCTGCTACTCGAAGGAATTCATTCGTATGGTTGGCGTAGAGAACCAGAAGTGCCGAAGCCTCATCGACCGTAAAAGAGCCTTGCACTGCCAGCATGCACTTAGCTTGTTCAATGAGGATTCGTCCCTGCACCGCAAACTCCACTTGCTCTGCAAGTTCACGACGGTCAGGCATCGCCGCACGCTGTACCAGCCCAATCGTGGCAAAATCAGCGAGCATTTGGGCTGCCTGAATTTCTGTCACAGAAAGATCACTCGGATGCGTCCAAGCGATTTGCACCACGCCCAGCACTTGCGCCCGCATCCGCATAGGTACAACTAACATCGATTCGAAGCCAAGATTCACAATTCGAGTGCCGATCTCACCCCACTGAGCGAAATCCTGAGAATTATTGAGCTTGATGGCTTTTCCCGTCATGCGGCAATCAAAGGCCGGGCCAGCGAAGGTTTGGAATTCGAAGATTCCATCCGCTAATTCCAGATCCCCATCAACAGCTAACGAGCGCAATTCATTACGTGCGTCAACCACCATCACTCCGGCAACAGTTGCGTCGAGTAACTGGATTGATTTTGAGGCAAGTTCGTGCGCGAGATCTATAAAATCAAACTCATCAACTAGTCCATCGACAATTTCAATCATGTGCCGAGCAAGCTCATCTCGCTGAGTACTCATGTGGTCCCCTTCGGCTCGTGAATGAAATCGGATTCTTCAAGTTTGCGGTATCTAAAGGATCCAGGCTCCTAAAGGACATTCTGCCCCCCCTGAGAAACCACCAAAGCGCAGTACTCCTTCAGCGACATATCTAGTCGAAATGCTCGAGCGCGCAACAGAGCAAGCGCGACTGACATTGAACATTCCAAAGATTGTGCAATTATGCCCGTCGCCTGATGGATTTTTGGTTGATGCAAGTCAGATCCCTGGAGCAAATCTGGAAAAGTTTCCATCGGTAAGCCTGATTGCAGAAGGAGAATCGCATCAGCGCACAAATCGTTGAGTGCGATGGCGCTCGCATTTTCGCTATCCCCGAGTTCCCCCTCTTCAGATTTCAGCAGCGTCAAAGCACCCAAGCGAATACCACCTACTTGGATGGGGAACGAGAAAACTGCCGCAACGCCTAAGCTCTGCGCCCGGTTCGCAAAAAGCGGGGCAATGGGTGCGAGCTGGGTGGGCAGATCAGCAAACCTCATCGGTTTCCCAGTCTTGATCACCTCCAGCGAGGGTCCTTCGCCTAGATCGAGTTCAAGATTGGCAACATCGAAGCCGAGTTGATTGCTTGCGGCAATCGGACTGATGATGGTTTCTCCTGCTGGGGCAACGATGACAACCGAATCTGCCGGTACAAGTTTTTCACCCAATACGCAAAGTCGCGTCAAGAATGATTCAGATTCGACCGCATTCAGAGCAGCAAGAAAGCGGCGACGACTATCGTTCACGCTTTCATCATTCATGCTGTCCCCTACTGAGTGAGTGGAGCCGAGTGTTCCAGAAATCTCAAAAATTAACGTCACCAAATAGAAATTTTGCGAAAAAATTGTCGCCAAATGGACATTGGCGCCAGCTCCAAACGGCAAGGTCAATCCCGTAACTGAGTCAATCCAATAATCGAACGAGCGACTAAATTGGAGCTCTCAGTGAAAAAATATAACCGGTCATGTCCATGCTCGACAAGAAATACGCCCAGCTTCAGCGGCATTATCTAGCCAAGCGACCGTGGTCCGTTCTCTGAATAGGTCCGAGGAGGGGTGAAAGAAATGACTGTTACAACACTCCTAGTTGCAAAAGATTCCTCGTTTCTAGAAACTGCTCGTGAAGCATTCCAGCGTGAAGGAATCAAGGTGCATCATTGCCGCACCAGTGAGTCAGCATTCGAATTTTATTCATCTAATGCTTTTGATGCCGTCATCATTCAACTCAGTCCGGCAGCTGGATTAAGTTTTGAGTTGTCTCGAAAAATTCGAGAACGGTCACTCACTCCTGTCATCATCTTGAGCAATGACCCCTCCTTGACTGAAGAACTCCAAGCTTTTGCGGCCGGAGCCTCCGACTACATCGGACTGCCATGCAACGTCTTAGCAATTACCGCCCGACTTATCACTCATGCGACGCACACCGCAGGGCTCGTCCACGCGTGGTCGGCAAAGGAAGACGCCCGACTATCAGCGGGACCAATCACCATCGATGTGTATGCACGTCAAGTGACGGTCAATGGAGTTGAAGTTGAACTCACTCGTACCGAGTTTGATTTACTCGCAGTCTTAGCTTCTAGGCCGCGACATGTGGTCACTCGTCAGGAAATTCTTGAGCGAGTCTGGGATAACCATTGGGATTCAGACGAGCACACATTGGATACACATGTCTCTCGCCTTCGCTCCAAGATTGCCCGCTCAGGTGGCCCTCGAGTTGCCCATGCTGTGAGAGGTGTCGGCTATCGCCTTTTCGCGAATACCAACACCACTCTCAACGCAGACGGTTTCGAGATCTGAAGAACTCGCAGCATGGTTTATTGCTAGGCCGCATCTAGTGGCTCAAGGAGACCCCTCAAGTGTGCGATTTGCACGGCGTCATGGCGGCCCTGTGCGCCTAAATACCGGTAGATAGCCATCGTTTCCTGGCGGACAGTTGATTCACTAAAACCCACCCGGTGCGCGATCTGTGCATTCGTGCAGCCCTTAGACATCCACGTCAGCACCATCTTTTGGCGCTTAGACAATTCCAACGGAGCTGGGGTCAACTGCGTGCGAGTAGCCGAGGCAGTGAATTGGCTACCAATCTGTCGAACTTGCCCATCCATTGGTGCCTCAAGCTGTGCTTGCCAAGACTCATGATGATTAAGCGACAAATAGAAACTTAGAAGTGCAACAACACCTGTGAGATCACTGGCTAGCTCATCTGCTGATGGCGCATCAGAGAAGATCAGTTGCAACGCTCCCATTCGATGTCCTCGAAGGGTCAATGGCCAAGCAGTAGTTGGCTGAAAGAGTGCAACTTCGCGCTCGAGCCAGGGGTAGGAGTTGGCGAGAGACTGTTGCGAGAGGAATACCAAAGGATTACCGGCTCGAACTGCATCCACCATTGGGGAGTTATCCCAGAGTGAAACTTTTTGAAGCGAATTCACTGCGCTATGCGGAAGCCCGAAGGAACCTGCTGCATGCAGTGAACCGTCATGTTCGAAAAGACTGATCACTGCTGAGCGTGGCTTGTGGTGCGGAACAACACTGAGAACAAGGTGTTGTGCTACTTCGTCAATAGATGGGCGGGAAGCCAAGAAGTCAATCATTGAAAGCATCGCTACTGAATTGACATGATCGCCATCTAACTTGGTAAGGATCGAATTTTCTCGTACATCTTGCATGGTCATCGTCTCTCCTAGGGAAGTATCCACACCATTCATTTGGAGGACATGAATAGTCGTGACTGAAGTTTTCAGAAGGCAGACGATAAAGACGGAAACTCACAAAAACCTCACAGGAAGGTTGACGTTTTCACACTGTTCAGTCATGTCCTGCTATACAGATAGTTACCTCAATCCGGACAAAAATGCCTAGTGGTGCAGAACTTTCTCAGTTCTGCACCACTAGGCATTCCTTTAATGAAACCAGAGCATTTAGCCTGAAACAACTCGTGAGGCTAGGGCTTCAGCTTCTTGCACTTCCCGCGTTAATGCTAAAAGCGCTGCGGTCAACTGACCGTCCCAGTGATCAGCACGCACACACCACATCACTTTGTCTTGGTGCTCGAGTAGTGATTCGCGCACTTCCTTGGAACCTTCTGTTCCGAGCCGCGTCAATACACGCTCGGCGGCATTCACCCATTTCTCAGCAAGTTGTAGATGCTCAACTTGTTTTTCTAACTCGACTAGGTCATTGCGCCCACCTGGGGTGTCTTCGGTGAGGGCATGGGACGCTTGATTCACGCGATCTACTGCACTCAAAAGGTCAGTCTTCATCGCGTCATGTAATGCCGATCGCTTCACATCGAGAACTAACTGTTCACATGAATGTTTGACGTTCGATTGTGCCGCGAAGAATCGGCCGGCTTTGCGATGAGGCACCTCTTTTGCCGCAATGCGACTTAGGCGTGAAGGGCCGGAGGATTGTTGAGTCATGATCACTCCAATTCGATCAGTGGGTGGATCCTTTAACTCTTCCTGTCTACTCCTATTCCCACCAAAGCGCATCAGTGAATCGCATAAACTTTTGTTCGGATCACGCAAAGGTGAGCATTTAGCCAGTTTGATGAGTCATTTGCCACAAGCTCCAACCACACGTGGTGCTTGCTGGCTGCGCACTGGTAGCCAATGGCTCTTAGTTTACGAGTAACTCCTGCTTAGCCGATCGTGGAGAGGCTATTAAGTATGAAAGTGCGACTGTCGTGATCGCCACAATCGCAACTGACGGCCAGGCGCCGATTTGCTTTGCGAGTGGATGCGAAACGGCAAAGGCCACGAGAAATACCGCTTCACAGGCGATCACAGCGCTTGTTCCAGACGACTTCCACCAGCGAAATCCGCAAACTGCGGCGCCAACCAAGAGCACTACCCCGCCCAATGGGCGATTCCCGGTGAATTGAGCCACCCCGAATCCGATAGCAAGGGTCAAGCCTGCAAGAACTGAAGTAAACATGCGCATAACCTGCACGTTATGCCACCGCAATAAATAAACCCAATAATGTCTCCATGGAGCAACCGCCAGTCACACGATCAGGACATGTGGTCGTCTTCGGATTTCAGGGCGTCGCTCGACGAATCGTGCGCCAGCTCATCAACGCAGGCCAAGACATTGTCGTCGTGGACCCCCAAGCTACGCCAGACGAACAGCATGACCTTGAGCGTTGGGGTGTGCAATATGTTGAGGGTTCAGGGCAACGAGAAAACACCTTGCGCAACCTGTCCCTAGCGACTGCCCGAGCTGCATTGTGTGTGAGCGAAGACGATCTACGCAATATTGAAATTGCTCTACTGGTTCGCGAGGCTGCACCCGATTTACGCATTGTTATGTATGCCGCTAACGCTGCGGTCGGGCGCGCTATCTCGCACGTAACCCAGCCAGGTGCAGTGCTAGACGTTGCCCAACTAGCGTCGAACTCCTTCGTAGAGACCGTGACGCATCGCAATATTCACTCCATCGAATTTGGAGATCAAGAATTTCTTGTTGCCACATTTAAGAATGAGGCTAGAGGAAAACTGCGTGGCGTTTGGCGCGATCTCGCCCCTGTTGCGGTGCAACGTATTGACGGCGGAGATTTGGTTTCATGTCCCGGTCGGGATTTTGAAAGCAGCCGGGGAGATCTCGTCACCTTGATCGGAACGAAAAGTGAATATGACTATTTAGGTATTTCATTGCCGCGCGATCGTGAAGTTCAAGTGGGCCAGAAATGGCGGCGAGGTATTCGAGAAAGTTTCGCTGCGATTTCTGACGCCGTGGATAGACCATTTCGCATAACCTTCGGCATCCTCGTTGCACTTGGTGTCATTTCTGTTGCAATCCTCACCCTTGGTTACCACGAACCTGACGGCACCCGAATGAGCCCATTCGACGCCATGTATTTCACTTCTGAAACCATCGCAACCGTTGGCTTTGGAGATTTCTATTTCCGTGATCAACCAGCATGGCTTCGCGCGTGGGCGATCATTCTTATCTTGATGGGAGCGATCTTGGTTGCCCTCACCACCGCTTTGTTAACTAACGCCCTGGTTTCTCGTCGGCTTGCTCAATCCTTGGGTCAACAGCGCCTCACGAAAATGCGTGACCACATGGTGGTCGTTGGGCTTGGCTCTGTTGGCATCAAAGTCGTGACTGATCTACAAGCTGCCGGGTATGAAGTGGCTGTCATCGATCGCACCGAAAACAATAAATACATTCCTCAGGTCCGCGCAGCCGGCATTCCCATTGTTTTCGGCGACGCAACTCTGCCTGAAACGCTGTCGGCTGCAGGGGTAGACCGGGCGGCCGGAGTTGCCGTGCTCACAAGTGACGACCTGATAAATATTGAAGCAGGTTTAGCCGTACGTGACGCAATGGGTCCTCGACGGATTCCAGTGGCCTTGCGGCTCTTTGAGCGCGACCTCGCTCGCGTGGTTGGGCGATCCTTGGATGCTGGAACTGCCCGCTCCACCGCCGAACTCGCTGCGCCTTGGTTCGTCGGCGCCGCCCTAGGCCTGGACGTGCTTGGCACTTTTTATGTGAGCAACACGCTCTTTCTTGCTGCCAAACTCCACGTTCGCCACGGTGGTGGACTCGATGGTTTGGCCATGCAAAGTTTGGCTTCTCAAACGCGAGTTGTCGCTCTCAGTAGAGCTTCACAGGGTGGAACGATTGAGCACCCACCTCGTCGAGACACTTCCTTTGAAGCTGGCGATACCGCGTTCCTTATCGGGCAACCGCGGGAATTGTTGAATTTGTTGCAACGCCTTTAAATCCAAATAATAAAAGCAACACTGGTTATTGCTCAGTTAAGGCTGTAGTTATTACTCAGCCAGCACTGCTGTTATTAACTCGGAGAATTTTGGCTCCTTTACTGAGCCGACAATGCGAACCGCAATATTGCCATCGCGATCAATGATCAACGTGCTGGGTAGTGCTTCCGGCGGCACTCCGGGAAGACTGTTGAGAAGTTTGCCTGACTTATCAACAATGCTCGGATACGGAATCTTGTAGGTGCCTACGAACTCCTGCGCTGAAGCATTTTGATCGGACACATCGAGCCCGATGAATTCGACGCCCTGGCCCGAGAATTTCTTTGAAGCCGTCACCAACATCGGGGCTTCGTCATTGCACGGCAAACACCAAGAAGCCCAATTGTTTAACACCACTACTTTTCCTCGTTGACTTTGCAGGGTCAGCTGCTCGCCATCCAAAGTAGTTCCGCCAAGGTCGGGGGCGGTTACCCGATCGAACGTAGAAAACTCCGTCACGCCAACTGTTGGAGAAACACGACTTCCCACTGGGTCTCTGCCGCAACCCGCTAGGGCAAGGGTGGCGAAAACTGCGACAATCAGGATTCGTCTCACTGTTTCATCATCTCGCGGGCCTGCTCTTGCGCAATTTCACGGTCTACTCGACGACCGGCCTTTTCTTCACTGGTAAACCATTCGCTGGCAGCCAGCATCATCCAGCCCGAATCAACGACCATGACCAACGCCCACATCAGAGCGCCCGAGAGTTGCTGATCACCCATGGCATCAAGGCCAAAGGGGCGAACCTTGTCAAAGGCGGGGTACAAGAGCACCGGGGCGAAGTAGATCACTGCGCCAGTCAATGCCTCCGGAATCATCATCAGCGCTAGTGAGGCAAGCCGGAACCCATGCGATGGTCGCTTGGGTTGCAGGTTGCTTCCTATTAATGGGAAGTAAAAAAGGAAAGCAGCGATGAGATAGATCGGCTGCTCCAAGAAGTAATCAGCATCGTGGTTCTGTAGTGCCCAATTGTAGAAACCGGTGAAATGCATCCCGACTAATACCAAGGCGAAAAAAATCCAGGTAAGAATCGGATCTGTCAGCCAACGCACCACTTTGCTGCGCAAGATCGGCAAGACCCACCTGCGACGATTTGTCGAGCTGCTGGCTCTAAACCACAAGGTTGTTGGTGCGCCAAGTACAAGCAGCGGAGCAACCACCATCATCACAACTAAGTGCTGGGTCATATGCGCCCAGAAAAAAGTATGAGACCAAGCCGAAACCGGTCCCAGATAGACCGCGGCCAGCAGCGTCAAGCCCAGCAGAAAGGCGACGCTCTGCCATGAATTCCAGGCATCTGACAAGCGAACTTTCCGCACTGCCCAGAGGTACCAAAGTGCCATCAGAACGAGGTTGGTGAGCACAAAAAGGTCAAAAGTTCCCGAACTCAGGAAGATGCTGACTGAGTCCCTCACAACACTCGCTCCTTGTTCACTCGGCATCGTTCCCTTTTCCCCTTAGATAACGATAGTCTCTGCGCGAATTCACTGACTTGTGGTGATGAAATCGACGAAATGGCGGGGTGGCGTGAAAAGACTCCTTTTCACCGTGCTCACAGTGTTGGTTGGCGCGGGAATCGTGGCCGGCTCTGTGTTGTTTTTAATGAATCGACAGGCTGAGCCTGCGACCCTGCAGGCAAAGGTTTCCGGCACAGCGGCGACTCCGCAAGGAAATCTGCCGCACGCAACGTTGGATCTGTCCATCTACCCAAATAGCACTGCCAACAATCCTGGACCCACAGGCGGCATGTATGACTTCATCGACAAGTTGGGCTGGCCTTTCTATTCGCCATCAACTTCATTGGAGTTACCAGCACACTCGCTCGTGACGGTCACCGTGCATCAGTACGACGGTGCAACCACAGTCTGGAACCCTTACTTCGCCAAGGTGCACGGCACCGTTGATGGCACTGTGAAGTACAACGGTGTTGCCAAGACAGATATCAACCCAGCTGATGTTGCCCACACCTTCACGATTCACCAATACCCGCAGTCCGATCAGCCCTACTTCTTCATGAGTGTGCCGATGCTGGCCGTTGGTGACAATGCAAAGAACCTCGCAAACGGCTACCCCAAGCCTGAGGTGATGGAGTTCTCGTTCGTTACTGGCGAACCTGGAAACTATGTCTGGAACTGCGAAGACCCTTGCGGTAATGGATACGTGCTCTTTGGCGGCGTTATGAGTGAACGAGGCATGATGAGCGGAACGGTCAAGGTGGTCTGACATGTCAATTGAAACCGAAACAGATCAACCCGAATCACCAACTAATCGTCCCAACCCCACCCACCGGATGAAGGAGTGGTTCTCGAGGCAATATGTCCGCAGAATTCTCGTCATCTTCATTGCGCTGAACATCATCATCATCCCGATTGCCTGGCTGGTTATTCACTTCCTGGAACTATCAGGCGGGCCTGCTTCGTCAATCATGGAAGAACTTGAAACCACTATCTTCGTCTTCACTTTGGTTTCTGCTCCACTGATGGCTGCGACTGCTGCCGTACTGATCTACAGCCTCTTTGGCTGGGGACTAGTCAAGGGCGAAGAACCACCCATGCAGGAGTCGCCTGCGATTCGCACTAATGCAGTAGCGGTGATCGGCTGGATCTCAGCAACGAGCCTGCTCGCTGCCTTTCTCGTGATTTGGGGCTTAGTGGAACTTGCCACGATCACTGCAGATTCCTTCGGCTCTACTCCCTCAAGTCAGCAGCCAAACGCCACCAAGCCAATCGATGTGAACGTGACTGGTCAGCAGTGGTTGTGGACGTTTGAATATCCCGACCAGCAAAAAATTCAGACTGACATTCTCGTCATACCAATCGATACCCCTATCTACTTCAACGTCACTTCAAAGGACGTTATCCACAGCTTCTGGGTGGTTGAAATGGGCGTGAAGATTGATGCAAACCCAGGTGCTGTGACGAACACCGGTTTCACCGCCAACAAACTCGGCACTTTCAATATTCGTTGTGCTGAACTGTGCGGCCTCCATCACGCATATATGGAAACCAAGGTCCAGGTAGTTACTCGAGAACAGTTTGACTCGTGGGTACGCGAGCAGGGCGGAAAGAGAACAGCATGAGCCTAACTGCAGTAATTCATGAGCAAAAGGCTGTTCTGCAGCCAAAGCAGCACGGCAAGCCAGGTGGCTTCCTGTATCGCGCCAACATCTTCACTGGCTTGATAGGTGGTATCGGCGCGGCCGTCATCACTTACGTCATCGGAGACAAGCTGGTGCCCTGGGGAACTCAGAATGCTGACTTTTCTCAGGTTGGCCTCAACGCATTGGTGTTTTGCACCTTCACCGCCTGGGTTATTGGATTCATGGTTGGCATTGGTGCCTTTGCCGGACCAATCCGCTGGGCATTAGGACACGACCTCACCCATGTCGATGCTGAATATATGGCCGGCAAGGGTCAAGGCCGGATGAAGTATTGGAAATACACCACAGACCACAAAGTTGTCGGAATTCAATACCTGATTATGGCGCTGGTCTTGTTCGGTTTCGGTGGTTTCTTTGCGATGTTGATTCGCACCGAGCTGGGTGCCACTTGGCGTGAAGTTTTCGATCCGAACTTCTACAACTCACTCATTGGAACCCATGGCATTGTGATGATCATCGCGATGATCATCGTTGTCGCCGGACCATTGGGTAACTTCATCATGCCGTTGATGATCGGTGCCCGCGACATGGCATTTCCTCGTCTCAACGCTTTGAGTTTCTGGCTCCTGTTCGCTGCCGTTCCACCACTCGTCTTGAACCTGTTTATGGGCGGCATCCGCGATGGCTGGACTGTTTATCAGCCACTTGGCACCCAGGCGCCAATCGGCATGATCGGTTACCAGGTCTGCATCATCACCTTTGCATTCTCAACCGGTATTGCTGGCGTCAACCTGATCACCACGATCGTCACGATGCGAGCACGCGGCATGACTTGGGCTCGCACACCCATCTTCATCATCGGCACCCTCGCCGCGGCGATCATGGGCTTGATTTGGTTCCCAATGTTTCAGTACGCACAGGTGCTTGCGGCAAGCGACAAGGTGCTTGGTACCTCCTTCTTCATTCCGCAGCAAGGCGGCAGCGTTTGGCTTTACGAGAACCTCTTCTGGCTCTTAGGCCACCCAGAGGTTTACGTCATCGTCGTGCCAGCAACCGCAGGCATCCTGGAACTGATGACCGTGTTCTTAAGAAAGCCGCTGTTTTCCTACAAGTTGGCGGTCGCTGGTTTTGCTGGCGTCGTAGGCATCAGCGCTGTTGTCTGGGTGCACCACATGTACATGACAGGCTTCGCACCTGCGGCTGGATACCCATTCATGCTGTCCACTGAACTCATCTCGATTCCGTTCGGTTTCTTGGTTCTGGTCATGCTCGGCACCATGTGGCGAGGCAAGGCTTGGAATCGCCTTCCGATGATGGCTGTGTATGCCGTCATCTTCGACAAGATCATCGGCGGCATCACCGGCGTGTATCTCTCTGACGTGCCTGTCGATCAATACATGCACGGCAGCATGTTTGTGGTCGCCCACTTCCACTACATGTTGATGGGAGCTGGACTCTTTGCTGCCATGGGTGTCATTGCCTATTGGTTCCCAAAGATGACTGGCCGCATGTTCGACGAGCGAATCGGA
>Ga0114958_10003037_pt1 | contig 12224 bp, 5 predicted proteins | sample C_130208_EF_Meta_FD_89577 | JGI IMG/M metagenome (GOLD analysis project Ga0114958, IMG submission 89577) | Freshwater microbial communities from Lake Croche, Canada to study carbon cycling - C_130208_EF_MetaG | ecosystem: Environmental > Aquatic > Freshwater > Lake | place: Lake Croche, Canada... | reverse complement strand
AGATTCATCCAAATAATAGAAATACATTTTATAAAACACTTGTTAACATCCGAGAAGATATAAAGATTTCAGAATTTAATTTTAAATAGTACTTAAAAAATAAGATCATTATTATTATAAGAATAATAATGAAAGAACTCTTTGACAAAATTAGTCCCATCTTTTTAAATTTTCAAAATGAAAAGTACATTGAAATTGAAATGCGTCTTGGTAAGATAAATCGTGGAACATTTGATACAAATGTTGGTCAACAAATGTTTAAAAAAGTTCTTAGGGGTCTAAAAAAATATCAAGGATGGGAAAAAGTTTCTAAAATAAATGATGTTGCATATTACAAAGATAATATTAGACTCATTATAGACGATGATAGTGAAGAATCTGTACAAGTTATTAAACAAAATCTTGTAAAGACTGATTATTCATTAGATAATAAACAGTTTGATGTTCGTTTTGCAGTTTCTAAAGAAATTCCATGTACTAATGAAGTTGATGAGTACACTAACGCAAGAAAACGAACTAGAGAATCATTTATTCGAAAGAATTTGTCAATTGACATGACTATTATTTCAGGTAATCCATCAGACTTGGATTCTGAAGAAGAAAATAGTTTTCAAATTGAATTTGAGATTATTGATCCATCCAAGATACATGATAAAAATACACTTTATAATATTATTTATAAAATTCAAGATGTATTACTTCTCCTTGGACCTCTCATGAAATAATTAAAATTATTATTTTGTTCTTTTTCTTTTTCCAGTCTAATCATTTCAAGTCCGAATGTACGTTTAACTTTATTAACATATGATTTCATAGGCTTTCCATGTTTATCTTTTTTAATGACTCCAGTTTTGATAGCTTTATTGATTGTATTCATGAGACTATCAACATTTTTATTATCTACTGTATTAACATTCAACATACCCATCAAGTCTTCTTTAACAAGAGATCGTGTTAATCTAGCTTTTTTAGGATGTGTATTTTCATTATTTTCTGCAACAAGTTGATTCTTTTTATTCTGAATAGCTTTTTTACGAGCTTCTTCATTTTTTAGTTTTTGATTCTCAATATTCTTCTTGCGAGCTTCTTCTTCTTTATCACGAGCCACCTTATGTTTATTAAAATTATTTTGTAATTGTTTTCGTTTAGCAATTGATAACTTTTCTATAAGAGAACATATTTCAGCTTTTTCAAATGTTGTTGGAACTGATCCTCCAAGCGCCTGTGCAAACTTGACAAGTGTATTTCTGGGATATGTGGTACACACTCTGTTTCCAAGACGAAGTGTTTTGTTTGAACCAGATACAACGGCACCTTTGTCTCCTGCTTTTACATTTACATTGGGTAGATTACTTGCTTTCTTTATCAAATCACAAAGTATAGGTTTTGTAATTTTAGTTGGTAATATAATCTTGAGACGTGTTGCCATATCAACTAGTGCAACCTTTGTATATCGAAGACACTGTCTAGTATCAATCTTGAATCCCTTTTTGTTATTGACATAGGCTCGAACACTTAAAGTAAGACCTTTCTTGGCAACATTATTGGGTCGATTATTTGTTTGGTGTCCAACTCCAAATAAAGATCTAATACTATCTGGAACTTTGACACCAGCCTTTTTGTATGCAGCTTCAACTTTATTTCTAGAGTACTCTGTACTTTTTGGAATTGAATAACAACATGGCTGACCCTGTGGATTTGGTTTTATATAACAACTTTTTTGTGTACATGTTCCTGTATAACTATATGGATCAGGTCTACGACCCACTGGACACGTTGTTCCTCGTCGAGTAATATTTGGAGCTGGTAAATCATCAAGTCGTCTAGCAATCTTGGTTTTTTTTGGCTTTTGAAGAGTACTATTTTGTGTTTTATTAGCTGATATAACCATCAAGTCATTATTTTTTAAAACTTCAAAAAACTTTTTTAATATAACGTATGCATCTTCAACGTCAGTTGTTCCTTGAATCTGAATAATTCCAGTATCTGAAATAATGACTGAGAATTCCTTTTCAAATTCTATATATAAAAACTTTTTTTCATACTTTGCAATAACATGGATATTATCATAAAAAGATTTTACAAATGGATCACTAAAAATGTCATATATCAAACTTGTTTTTAAAGGAAACCCAACTTTAAATTCAGATGTAACATTATTTAATTTAATATCAGTTTTTGCAGATATGTTATAATCATAATAATGTTTTGCAAAGAATTGTAAAAGTTCTCTTGGTTCTTCTGTAAGACTATCAAGATGACCCCCAGAGAACCTAATTCGTCCGGTTTTATAATATGAAAAGCTAGCTCCCTTTGTTTCTCCACCCTTTGTAATTTTAAGTTTAAAATCTGCACTTACAAAGTTTTTTGTTTCATCTCCAACTAATCCATATTCTGATGTATATGATAATGCAGTCTGAAACTTACCATATTTAATCTTAAACTCTGTCACTTTAATTCCACCATCTGAAACAAGACCAATTTCTTTGACCTTTTCAAGTATTTTTTTGATATCAATAAGATGTTTTGTATCAACTGTTGCATTATAAAGACCAATTGAAAGAGGTGAAATTTTTAAAGTAATTGTTTTAAGAAATTTTTGTCTAGGAATAAAATATTTTTCTTTATAATTTTTAATTTCTGTATCTGGATTTTTTCCGCGGGGTAATAGTTTTGATAAACGAACTTTAAACTTTTCACCTGGTATCTGAATAACATTACGATCTATACTTAACACGTGCAATAACGCATTTATTTTATCACTTGACATCTTTCTATTTCGTTATATTTTATTTAGTAATTATTATCAGTTTGAAGACCTTCATCCACTAATTCAATACCAAAAATAAATGGTGTTGCTGGATATGCCTGACCCCTATACGTTCTGACTTCTGTACGCACTTCAAGATTCTTTGAACTAAATGGACCAGCATACATATCTTGATTAAACTTAATTTTACCAAGAGTATTCTCCATACAGTGCTGATTGAATAACGCCACAAAATTCTTCTGGGGACAGAAGAGATCCGGTCCATATCTAACCTTTTCAGATGCCAAAAAGTTCTGGAGACTATTTGTAACCATTGCAACCTGTTGCTGAACAACCTTGAAGTAATTTGGTAAAATATTCCAGATGTCTTGTGCAGAATACTTTTGTGCATACTCGAGGTATGCCATGATACATTTCTTATGGATGGCAGGTAGTTCCTTGTCAAGTTTATCATCTAAATTCTGATCAGCTTCCATAACTTGTTTTCCAAAGTGCCATGCAAGAATGCGACGTAATACACTTCCAGAGTTATCCTTCCAATTTGGAATTTCATTCCCACCAAGTATACCCGGTGCTTTCCATTCAATAGACTGAGCCTGTTTATGCTTACATGCAATTGAAATATCTTCACCACTCACAAGAGACTGAAACTCCGCCTGTTCAAGACATAAATCACCTTTAACTTCTGGGGCAATAAACATGAAACCATCATAAATTGAAGAAAGTCCAAACTTACGTTCAACATTGTTTGAAAGAGTCTTGACATCTTCAGAATCATAAAACTTTTTGAAACACTTTGTAATGATTGTAGATTTACCAGACCTGGCAATACCTTTGAGAAATGGAATAACCTGCCATTTATCAAGATCTCCAACATCAAAGCACATCTTACCACCCATAACATACATCCACTTGCATACATCTGGTTCAAACTTTTGATAATCCAAGACACTCTGAAAATGAGGAGTTGGAATATCACACCAATTTTCTATATGATCAAATCTGTTAAAATGTTGATCAAAATACTTTGCACTTGCAATGGTTGGATCCAAGAATCTAAACTCCGGACTATCATACGGGTAAAAACGACAGATGTACTTTCCAGTTTTTATATCCCACTCTTTTCCAACAAAGAGACCATTGTTATATGACCAGACATGTCTATTCTTCTTAATCTCAGGAAACTGAATATCCTTTGAATTTTCAAGAAACCTTGTCAGATCACACGCGTTATTACCTTTTGCTGTAAGATTTTTCCAATCATCATATCTAGTTTCTTTTTGCGCAAAAGCAAATACAAATTCCTTGATTGGCATGATTGGCTTCCAAGCCTTTGTATGATAACCATCTGATGTTAAAATCTGTTTACAACACTGTCCCTTGTATTTTCTATAATTTTTCTTGTACGTTTCATTCAAAAATGAAAGTAAAAGTTTTTGAAATGGGGTCAATTCATCTTCGCTATTCATGGTTGTACACCTGAAGAGATTATTATTGGCATCAGTATCTGCGCATACTAGAGTAGGATGATTAATTCGTTCATATTGACGAGTATATCTGTATACAACTTCATGTGCATCATCTGACATGTCAATAAGACGGTTTATCCTGGTTGCAATTTTAAAGTCATTATCATTTATATCTGGAGTTTCTTCTTCTGAAATACCCAGAGCAACCGCCCTATGATACATTTCACCAAGAGCCCTCTGTTTACGACGATGCATATCACCGACACGTTCCATATCAAGATCACGTGGTAATCCAGATTCATCCAATTCATCACCTCTGTAAAACTGATTGAAACAATTTGTAATAGGGACCCACCGATCACTTTTACAATTGAGACGCCAACTTGTTTCAAGTTGTCCGATGAATGTAACTAATTGTTCCTTGTTGAAATTCTGAACTTGATTCTTCAAAAGTTCAAGCTGAGTCTCGTCATGGTTATCAGTTGGGTTAAGGTAATGAACAGTTGATGCATTAGCCATTATAGTAGTAGATACTTTTTTTATTCTTATTATATTTATAATACATAGTTTCTGTTTTTTAAGTGTCTTTCTCCTTTTTAGAAAGCTGACTCAAAATTTTTACAAGAATTTTATTCTGCATCTCCATATGTTTTGAAATTGTAACAAGAGCAGTACAGACCGTCTGACCGTCTTCAGTTGCCAAAAATGGTTCCAACACAGCCCCCAAATCAAATCCTTCCTCCTCCTCTTCATCATAATCTTCTTCTTCGTCCTCACCAAAATCAATGTCTTCTTCTTCCTCTGCAGATGGAGGAGGGGGTACCGCCGCTGATAGTTTCTTTGGAGCCATTTAGATGTAATAAGAAAAATATAAGACTACTCTGACGCGCCAGTATCTTCAGGCGAAAATAAAATATTTGTTAGTAGTAAATGGCTGGAGGACTTATGCAATTGGTCGCCTATGGCGCACAGGATGTCTATCTTACTGGTAACCCCAAAGTCACCTTTTTCCAGGCTGTCTACAAACGTCACACCAACTTTGCCATGGAGAACATCCAGCAGACCGTGAATGGTTCCGCAACATCAAGTGGCCGTGTCTCAGTCACTGTTGCTCGCAATGGTGATCTCATTGGAGAGATGTACATTGATCTTCAGACCAATGCATGCAACACCTATTCTGGACCTTCTACAACCATCATGGATGCATGCTGGATTGCTGAGCGTGCCATTCTTGACATTGAGCTCTCTATTGGTGGTCAGCGCATTGATAAGCATTACCAGCGCTGGTGGAGGTTGTACTCTGAGCTCTACATGGACTCCGACAAGAAAGCCAGCTATGCTCAAATGACAACCAACCCTACTGGCGAGTCCTATGTTGCCAGTGGTACTAATGGTGCTGCAGCGGGTGAGGTTATGCTCCCCCTTCTTTTCTTTTTCAACAGGAACCCTGGATTGTACCTTCCTCTCATCGCCCTTCAGTACCATGAGGTTCGTCTCGACTTTGACTTGTCTCCTGAGTACACCACTTGCTTCACATCTACTTTCAATGTGTGGGGTAACTATGTATACCTTGATACTGAGGAGCGTCGCCGCTTTGCTCAGAAGGGTCACGAGTACCTCATTGAGCAGGTTCAGCACACCGGTACAGATTCTCTCAATGTGACTGGTACTGCTACATCTGGTTCTGGTGCTCAGATTCGTCTCTCTTATAATCACCCCGTCAAGGAGCTTGTGTGGTGCTTGTCGAATAACGCTGGATACACAGGCAAACAACTCTGGGACTTGACATCTAGCTGTGGAACTGCCAATACTGTCATTCTTACTACACAGACTTCAAATATCTTTTACAGCAACGTATCCACTGCATTTGTAGCTGCCAATTATCCAGGTCCCTTCTTTTTGCCTTTTACAAGCGCAAATGTTGCCCTTTCAAATGTATACTCAGTTCTTCCAATTACACATGCTGGTGCACCAAATCTATTTATTTCTGGTGGTGGTCTCGCAACCTCTAATACCGCTATTGGTATTCCATGGACTGAAGATGGTAATCCAGTCCCTCTATATGGCCCTAATGTAGCTCGCGGACAAGCGGTTGGTCCTCTCGCCTCATTCCGTCTCATTCTCAATGGTCAGGACCGTATGAAGGATCAATCTGGTAAATATTACAATCAGATGGAGCCCTTCTGGCACCACTCTGGAAACCCTTACCCCGGTATCTACTGCTATTCATTCGCACTCAAGCCAGAGGAGCATCAACCAACTGGAACATGCAACTTTTCTCGTATTGATAACGCACAGGTTGATGTCCGTGTTAAAGCTGGTCTCAACACTGCCGTTGCTGGTAATACACTTGAAATGTATGCAGTCAACTACAACGTCCTTCGTATCCAATCAGGTATGGGAGGTCTCGCATTCTCCAATTAGATAGAAAAATTAAATATATCAAAAGTCTACAGAGGTGGTAAAAAATCACAAATAATAAAGAAAATACAAAACTTTTATTATTTGTACATAGTAGTATGTGTGATAACAACATCAATAATGAAGATTGTTGTGCTAGTATTGTTATTCCTAGTGGTGGTGGTGGTGGTGGAAACTTACCAGTTGGTACCAACTGGGGTGATTATTTATACTATACCGGAACAACCTGGGCAGTTGGCGATTCAAGTGTATTAGAAGGTGCATTTGCGGGCCAGTTTTCACAAGGTTCATTTGCAGTTGCAATTGGTAATAATGCAGGTAATCAGTCTCAACAGTCATTTGCAGTTGCGATCGGGTACTATGCAGGGTATTCAAGTCAAGGTCCAAGTTCAGTTGCCATTGGTAATGGTGCAGGAAATTTTATGCAAGGTGATTCAGGTATTGCAATTGGACCAAATTCTGGACTAAATAACCAAGGTATTGCCAGTGTTGCAATTGGTCTGACATCAGGATCCATAAGTCAAGGTCAGTATTCGGTAGCACTTGGTTGTTTGTCAGGTTCTATTAATCAGGGGGGTCAGGCAGTTTCGGTTGGTACGAGTGCTGGTCAGACTAATCAAGCACTTGGTTCAGTTGCAGTTGGATATTTGGCAGGTAGTTTATCACAAAAGTTTGGATCTGTTTCAGTTGGTACAGCTGCCGGATACACAAATCAAGGAACAAATTCGATTGCCATTGGATACCAAGCAGGTTCAAATGTACAGTCGTCGAATGCAGTTGCCGTTGGAAATCAAGCAGGTTTAAATAATCAAAATGCATATTCAGTTGCCATTGGTTATATTGCAGGTCAAAATACCCAGGGTAATTCAGCAATTGCAGTTGGAAATCAAGCAGGTTTAAATAACCAAGGTCAAAATTCAGTTGCCATTGGTTATATTGCAGGTTTAAATAACCAAAGTCAGCTTGCAGTTGCAGTTGGTGCTGGTGCAGGAAATTTTATACAGGGTGATTCTTCAGTTGCAGTTGGAAATTTAGCAGGGTATTCAAGTCAAGGTCCAAGTGCAATTGCAGTTGGATCCAGTGCAGGTCAAAACGCACAGGGTTATGAAACAATTGCCATCGGAGATAGTGCGGGTTCAAATGTTCAGTCGTCTGGTTCAATTGCCATGGGATACTTTGCAGGAAACTCAAACCAAGGAACCAATTCAATTGCAATTGGTATTTCAACCGGTCAGACCAACCAGGGTAGTGGTGCAGTTGCAATTGGTTACCAGGCTGGTTCAAATGTTCAAGGAGGGCAAGCAGTTGCAATTGGTAACCAGACTGGTCGCTATAATCAAAATGCATATTCAGTTGCCATAGGGTACTTGGCAGGGAATACAAGCCAAGATTCTAATGCAGTTGCAATTGGTAATCAGGCAGGTTCCAATGTTCAATCGTCTGGTTCAGTTGCAATTGGTTCATTTGCAGGAAACTCAAACCAAGGAACCAATTCGGTTGCAATTGGTGTGAATGCGGGTCAGACCAATCAAAATGCATATTCAGTTGCAATCGGTTACCAAGCAGGTTCAAATGTTCAATATTCTGGTGCAGTTGCAATCGGTTACCAAGCAGGTTCTAAATTTCAATCTACTCGTGCAGTTGCAGTTGGAATAAATGCGGGTCAAAATACACAAGGAGCAAATGCAGTTGCAGTTGGTTATAATGCAGGTCTAAATAACCAAGGAGTATATGCAGTTGCAGTCGGTGGATCAGCAGGTCAGGTTTTGCAAGGTTACTATGCAGTTGCAGTTGGTGTTTCAGCAGGTACATCGGGTCAAAATACTGGTGCAGCTGCGTTTGGTTACCAGGCAGGGAATACATTTCAAGGAACAAATGCAGTCGCAATCGGTGTCAATTCGGGTTTTTATAATCAAAATGCATATTCAGTTGCCATAGGGTACTTGGCAGGGAATACAAGCCAAGATTCTAATGCAGTTGCAATTGGTTACCAGGCGGGTTCAAATGTCCAGTCTTCTAATGCAGTTGCAATTGGTAATCAAGCTGGTTATTCAAACCAAGGAATCAACTCAGTTGCAATTGGAACTCTTGCAGGTCAGACTGGACAAAATCAGGGTGCAGTTGCAATAGGTTTTTTAGCGGGTCAAACTACACAAAATCCGTTTGCAATTGCAATTGGTAATAAAAGTGGAAACTTTTCACAAGGTAACAGTTCAATTGCTGTTGGTAATTTTGCGGGTAATTCTGGACAGAAACAAAATTCAATTGCCATTGGAAATAGCTCGGGTCAAACCGGTCAAGATGCATATTCAGTTGCTATTGGTTACTTAGCTGGTCAGGCGAACCAAAACGTGTATTCAATTGCAATTGGTTATCGGGCAGGTTCAATTGTTCAGTCTTCTGGTGCGATTGCAATGGGGTACTATGCAGGCGCCTCAAATCAGGGGCTAAATGCAGTTGCAATTGGTTTAAATTCTGGTAATCAGTATCAAAATGCATATTCTATAGCTATTGGTAGTGGTGCAGCGCAGGACAATCAAGGAACGGCTTCAATTGCTCTAGGTTTTCAAGCAGCTCAAACATATCAAAGTTCAAATTGTGTTGCTCTAGGTTTTCAAGCTGGCCAAGGAACCCAGGGTCAGTATTCTATTGCAATTGGTAACCAGGCAGGGTACACGAGTCAAAATGTATATTCGGTCGCCATTGGATACCTGGCGGGATCAAATTTACAGAGTTCAAATTCAGTTGCAATTGGTAATCTCGCGGGGTCATCGGTACAAAAGACAAATTGCGTTGCCATTGGAAACGGTGCGGGTCAGGCCACTCAAGGTGCTGGATCAGTTGCTATTGGTTACCAGGCTGGTCAGAGTGCACAGCAATCTAGTGCAATTGCAATTGGTTACCAGGCTGGTTCAAATGTACAGAGTTATCAGAGTATTGCCATTGGTGGTTATGCAGGTTCAAATGTACAAGGTGCAAGTTCAGTTGCTATCGGTTACCAGTCTGGTCAGACTGGTCAGGGTGTTGCTTCCACTGCAGTTGGTCAAAATTCTGGTCAGATAAGCCAGGGACAGCTTTCAGTTGCAATTGGTAGCAACGCTGGACAAGCTACACAAGGTACGGGTGCAATTTCAATCGGTAATCAGAGTGGTTATCAGGGACAAGGGTCTGGAGGTATAGCAATTGGGTACTTTGCATGTGTATCTAATCAGGGTCAGAATGCAATTGCAATTGGTAGTTATGCAGGTTTAAACGTACAGAAATCTGGTGCGATTGCAATGGGGTACTATGCAGGCGCCTCAAATCAGGGGCTAAATGCAGTTGCAATTGGTGTTAACGCTGGATACACAAGTCAAGGTGCCGAATCAGTTGCAATTGGCGACAGCGCTGGGTCATGGACTCAAGGTATCTCTTCTGTTGCAATTGGTAATGGAGCTGGTCAGACTTTACAAAATAATTCATCGGTTGCAGTTGGACTAGGTGCTGGTTCAAACGTACAGGGTGTATCATCAGTTGCCATTGGTAATATTTCAGGAACAAACTGGCAAAATAGTTATTGTATTGCCATTGGATCATCTGCAGGTGTTAATACACAGTGGCAGTATGCAGTTGCCATTGGTAACAATGCTGGTCAGCAACAACAAGGAACTGGATCGGTTGCTATTGGTTATGATGCTGGTCAGACTAACCAGGGTCAATACTCGGTTGCAATTGGTCCTTTAGCTGGTCAGACAAATCAACAAGCAACAGCTGTTGCAATTGGGTACTATGCTGGTGCAAGTGGCCAGGGACAGAATGCAGTTGCAGTTGGTAACCAAGCGGGACAGACTGGACAGAAATATGCAGCAATTTCCATTGGTAATAACGCGGGACAGTCGAATCAAAGTATATATTCTATCTCTATTGGTAATAACGCAGGATCAAATGTACAGAGTTCAAATGCAGTTGCAATGGGGTACTTTGCGGGTGCATCAAACCAAGGAACCAACGCAGTTGCAATTGGTACTAATGCAGGTCAGGGTACACAAGGATCTGGATCAGTTGCAATTGGGTACAATGCAGGTTATCATGGGCAAGGTGTAAATTCTGTTGCGATTGGATCGGGTGCTGGCGCTACTTCGCAGAACCAAAATGCAATTGCTATTGGAGTTGGTGCTGGCGCTACTTCGCAGAACCAAGGTGGAATTGCTATTGGAGTGGGTGCCGGTCAGAGTACACAGGGTAACAATTCAATTGCAATAGGGCAGAATAGTGGATACTATACACAAGGTGCAAATTCAATTGCAGTTGGTATCAATTCAGGTCAAAATACCCAAGGTGCAAATTCAATTGCAGTTGGTAATAGCGCGGGTTATATATTTCAGAACACATACTGTGTTGCAGTTGGTTACACTGCTGGTTATCAGACACAGGGTTCTGGGGCAGTTGCAATTGGGTACCAGGCTGGTGGAACAAATCAAGGAACCAGTTCAGTTGCGATTGGTGTAAATGCAGGTCAGTCGAATCAAAATGTAAATTCTATCGCTATTGGTAATAACGCAGGATCAAATGTACAGAGTTCAAATGCAGTTGCAATTGGTACTAATGCAGGTCAGGGTACACAAGGATCTGGATCAGTTGCAATTGGTCTCTCAGCTGGTCAGACTAATCAAGCTGGTTTTTGTGTTGCAATTGGTAATACATGCGGAGCAATTTCACAAGGAAATAATGGAGTTGCAATTGGAAGTGCAAGTGGGACAAATTACCAAGGAATAGGTTCAGTTGCAATTGGCAATTCAGCTGGAAACATTAGTCAGGGGGGATCGGCGGTTGCAATTGGTAATGCAGCTGGAAGTGTTTCACAAGGTCAAGCTACCGTTGCGATTGGTAACTTTGCAGGTTATAATACACAACAATCCAACGCCATTGCCATTGGTAATTACGCTGGATACCAGGGCCAAGGTTCAAATGCAGTTGCCATTGGTAATTTTGCAGGTCAAACGAATCAAACTGCAAATAGTATCGTTATTAATGCATCTGGAGTAGGTTTTAGCACATCTAACTCGGGTCTTTACATTTCACCTATAACCGGAACATCCACGACGTCAAATATTTTAGTCTACAACACAGTCACCAACCAGGTTCAGTTTACCACTGGAACAGTCGGTGGTAGTATACCGGCTGGAATAAACTGGGGCGACTACTTGTATTACACGGGTACAACTTGGGTGGCTGGTGATTCAAATATATCATTAGGAGGTTTTGCTGGTCAGTTCAGTCAGCAGACTTTTGCAGTTGCACTTGGATACTATACTGGAAACTATTCACAAAGTGCAAATGCAGTTGCTATCGGAAGCTATGCTGGTCAGACTAATCAACGATCTGGTGCAGTTGCACTCGGTACCAATGCTGGATCTTCTGGACAAGGAACAAATGCAATCGCCATTGGATACCAAGCTGCATCAAATGTACAGTCATCTGGTGCAGTTGCGATGGGGTACTATGCAGGCTCCTCTAATCAGGGAACAAATGCAGTTGCAATTGGTACAAATGCTGGTATAACTTCACAGGGGTCTGGTTCGGTT
>Ga0114958_10003036_pt1 | contig 12225 bp, 11 predicted proteins | sample C_130208_EF_Meta_FD_89577 | JGI IMG/M metagenome (GOLD analysis project Ga0114958, IMG submission 89577) | Freshwater microbial communities from Lake Croche, Canada to study carbon cycling - C_130208_EF_MetaG | ecosystem: Environmental > Aquatic > Freshwater > Lake | place: Lake Croche, Canada... | reverse complement strand
GAAATGACACTTAATAGGTGGCACTCGCAAAGCGAGTGCTCACATTAAGGGTTCTTGTTCCCTAAACGCTTCGCGTTTAGGACTTTGGCACTTGGCGGTACATGAAACTACTTCCTTGGTTTCCGTCTAGTATTACGTCGTCCACCTCTGTGAGAAGCATCATCCTCACAAGGTTTGCATTGGGCAACATAATATTTACGAAGGCGTTCAATAATATCTGCTTTTTTCCCTGATTTCTTAAGACCTGCGATAGTTGCGCCTTTTCCTAGTTGAGATACAGTCATTCCTTCCAGCGCCCCTGGTTCTACAGAGGCACTCGCCCACTGGTTCTCACCTATATTTTCCTTTTTGGTAAATTTACGAGGCGATGAATCAATGACCTTAGTAATGGTTCCTCCTCTAAAATTCTCAGTACTTGTTTGTGCCTTTAGTCTTTCAGGATAATCTGTTAAGAATTTTTGAAACTTGTTAAATGAGCACTGTAATCTAGAATTTGTCTCATCAACCTTTGGATTCAGAAATATTGCACCCGTTTTTTCAAGGAGTTCAACTTGCTTTGCTAGGTAGGCACTTCGTTGAACAGATTCTTGCGGGATTTTCTTGCCGTCAACTACAATCCGTTTTCTCAAGGCTTGTGGTACCGCATGAATTAATTCATTTAGATCCTGGAGATCCTTACGAGTTATAGAACCAAATAATTCTCTAACTGACCCAGTTAAATCTACTTCTAGAATCCGAGTCATAGTCTTTGTTAGGGCAGCACAGTCTTGTTTATATAAGAGAACAACGGCGTGAATCTTGTGCCCACTACTTACCGTATCAAATACGCGAAGGGCGTCACCCATTCCAATTGAATTTTCTGAACAAGAGACCTTTACTGATATACTTGTATCAGGCTCGAGGTGATTAATTGCCGCAGGAATGTCATGTGTTGCCGTATAATGAACTTGTTTTAATTCATGTTCTGTGGCTTTGAAAACATTCATGGCGATTTCCTTTTCCCAGGTTTTTCCATGTGCCTGCACTTCTGTCATTATACTACCTTAGATTTGTAAAATTATTTTTTCATTTTTTTCATGGTTTTATTACGCACGACCCTGGATTTCATTGTTTTATTTTTGCGTAGTTTCTTAGGGCTCTTATTTTTAGGGGCTGGTTTTTTTCTTCGTGTGCCTCCTTTTACACTTATAGCAGCCTTAGCATCTTCAAGTGCCTTTTTAGTTTGTTTTACCTTTTCTCTAGCCTGATCTAATGTTCTCTTTGCATTATCGACGGCTACTGTTAACATTGTTTCTTTTGTCTTTTCACCATTAATAACCTTTTTTTCTTTCACGTCAGACTTAAATTTAGAAAGTCTGGTTTTACTACGCTCATACTCTAACTCAGCAGCAGGTATTTGTTTAACTGCATTTTTGTAAGCAGCCTCAGCACTAACAAGCCTTGCCTGAGCAGCAGCCTTAGTAGCCTGAGAAACAGCCTTAGCAGTCTTAGCAGCAGCCTTAATACCACTTGATACTATTCCAGTAGTTTCATACTCTTTAACTGCATCAGCATGAGATCTATTCGCAGAATTTTTTTTCATCATAGCCTCTCTATAAGCCTCTTCAGCAACCTTAGCATCAGCCTCTGCTTTTTTTAAGATCTTGGCTGCAGTGGCTGCAGCAGTAGTAGCCTTGGCAAAATTTTTCTGTAGGCGTTCTAGTGTTGCTTGTGTATTAGCCTTAGTAGCAGCAGCCTCTTTAATACCTCTAGAAGCATTAGTAGCACGTTCTGCAGCCTGTTTAGCAGCAGCATCTGCCTCAGACTTCTCAACTGGATTACCACTAATCCTGGCATCAGCCGCCGCTTTATCAGCGGCTTTAGATGCCTCAGTAGCATCTTTAGATTCCTGAGTAGCCATTTTTAGTTCCCTACTAGCAGCCTCATCAGGAGCCTTAGCACTTTCAGCAGCACGTTCTGCAGCAATATTAGCCGCCAGCGCTTCATCATTTTTTGTTTTAGCATCTGTTAATGCCGTTTGAGCATCTGTATAAGTCTTAAGAGCAGTCTCAAGGTTAGCAGTAGCAGATTTTTTGGCATCCTCATGACTCTTTAAATTATATCCTTCATGATCAGCAACTGTTTTATTTTTTTCAGCCTCTAATTTAGCCGCAGCAGATTTAGCCGCAGCAGATTTAGCCGCTACTAATTTAGGATTATCAGGTTCTGTTTTATAAATTTCTTTAGCAATTTCTAGGGCATCAGAATCTTTATCGGCAGCCAGTGTAGCAATTGCTAATAATGTATTAGTGGCAATAATTTTAGCATTTTGAATTTCTTTTGTAATATCTATATTACCGCTGCTCCGTTGGGCTTCTATAGATTTTTTAATCTCTTGTGTAACTTTATATATATCTTCTACTGATTTAGCAAATTGTGTTAGTTCATTAAAATCGGCCATGCTACTTACTCCAGCAGTAATATAAGAACCTGATGCATCTTCTAATGATTTAATTGCCACCTGATTAAATTCATTAAAACGGTCGAATATTACTATAGCCTTATTATATTCAATAATCTTAAATTCGCCTAATTTAGAAACTATAGTTGGGGTTTTCAGTGAAAATACAGGTATCTTTTTAAGTTCATCGGCCATGTATTTTTTATCGGCTTCAGTCGCCTTATTATCAAGAGAATTTAGAAACTCAATATTTTGTATAAGAGTATTGGCTGCATCAGTTGCAGCCTGTCTTGCACTAGCAGCAGCCTCTTCAATCTTATTTGCAGCAGCATTTACAACAGCATCCCTTTCTACCGTAGCACGACCACTTAAATATTCTTCAGCAGCAGTAACTGCATTTTCAAATGCAATTTTAGCAGCCTCGTTATCAACTTCATGCTGTCTATATTTATCGAAAGCAGTACCTAATGCATTACGAAGACTATCATCCTCATGTTTTGCTCTATGAGCCTTATGGGCAGTAATAAGTTCATTAGTAGTTTGACTTAGTGTGTCTACACTTGTACTTAATTCCTTGATAGTTTTTTCAATCTCACTGGCTAATTTTAAATTATCGTCATCCTCAATAAAACCCTTGATTTCTTTGATTTTACTTTCAATAAGTAAAATTGCTGTAGGATATTCATTCTTAAATTCGACTATATTTTTTTCCAGTAGGTTATAAAACGCTTGACTTGCAGCCGCAGCCTTAGCAGCCGCAGCAACTTTTGCAGCCTCACTAGCCGCAGCAACTTTTGCAGCCTCATCAGCAGCCGCAGCAGCCGCAGCATTATCGAGGGGGGCAGCAGCTGCAGCAGCAGGAATAGCATGTATAGCAGCAGCATTAGCTTCTGCATAAGCATCATTAGTATCGTTGTAAAGTTTATCTAAATTGCTACTATTATTTTCACTTATGATACTACTAATATCTTTTATAGCATTAAGTAATTCTCTAAGACTTTTGTCTGCTTTAGACACGTTTGTTTCAGGAATTGTAGGAGCAGTAGGTGCAGTAGGTGCAGGAGGTGCAGGAGAAGCAGTAGTTCCAGAGGCAGAAGCAGCAGCATCAGCAGGAGGAGCAGCATCAGAAGCAGCAGGTGCAGAAGCAGCAGAAGCAGAAGCAGAAGCAGAAGCAGAAGCACCAGGTGTAGAAGGTGTATCAGAATCACTAGGAGCAGAAGATAAATCACTAGAACCAGTTTTTTCCTTAAGCGTATATTTTTTATGTTCGGTTACCTTTTTATACATTCTATCTGCCATGATATATCTAAATACAGCACATGCTGGGTTTAACATAGTGTTTATTTCTTTATCACAATTATGACTTGCAAGACCTTCTAAGAAATATCCTTTAATCTCTGCAGGGTAGTCATTTATTTTCTGATTATTAATAAGTGTTGTTTCATCAAACATATATTTACCAATTTTCCACTCTTGTGTTATACCGTTACTTACAGGATTGGGATTACGGATTTTATAGTAAGCATTATCAATAAAAACATATATACTAGGTATTTCTGTGGTAGCCACAGGCTTTACAGGAGTAGCCACAGGCTTTACAGGAGTAGCCATAGGAGTAGCAGGCTTTACAGGAGTAGCCACAGGAGTAGCCACAGGAGTAGCCACAGGAGTAGCCACAGGAGTAGCCACAGATTTATCCATAGGAGTAGCAGGCTTTACAGGAGTAACACTTGCAGGTGTTGTAACAGTAGCAGCCGCAGGAGGTGCAGGAGGTGCAGTAGCAGCAGTAGCAGCAGGTGCAGCAGCAGCAGTAGCAGCAGTAGCAGCAGGTGCAGCAGCAGCAGTAGCAGCAGTAGCAGCAGGAGCAGCAGCAGGAGTAGGACTAGCCTTCAATTTACGCGCGGCAATTTCTTTTTTACGTGCTGCAATTTTTTTAGCAATCGCTTTTTTCATAGTGGAACCTAATACGGTCGATTTTTCTTTTTCTAATTCTATAACTTCTGCCTCAATTTGTTCTAGTGTTTGTTTATCAAAAGCCCCTCCAACTGTATTACCAAAGACAATCTGACCAACCCATCCAGATGGTGCATTTAATACAGTATCCTTAAAAATAACCTTCGAATTTAATGCTTTTTCAGGGTCATATTGGCTAGAAGATTTTTCAAATTCTAATTCATAAATTAGTTGATTCTTCGTAATTTCAGATTTATTTGGAATTCTTAGAGTATCGATATTTAAAAATCCTATATTTCTTGATGAACGGTGAAATGCCGTGTCTGGTAATAAACCAATTCCAATTTGCTTACTTACATCAGGTAGTGCATTGATAATAAGACCATTAATACAATTGAGATGTGTATTTTCTTCGATAATACAGATAACGTGACCAGGATAATTTATCTGAAGAGCCTGAATCTGCTTCTCAATAAATTCTCCATCTGCACTTGATCCTCCTTCCTTAATGGGACCTGTAAATACAATGTGTGAATCTACATCATCTTGTAAAAGTGTATTTGCCCAGGCGAGGATACCTATAAAAGCAATCCTATCTCCACGCAGGGGGGCAACAATGTAAACATTTGTATCTCTCACATTAAGATTTCCAATAATAACATTTTGATCTCCTCTATTACTTTTGCGCGAAGGAATATTTGGAACAAGATTTCTACGCCAATTATTATTGTATTTTGTAATAGCCCCAGGTGTTACAGATAAATTCGGCATAATTGGATTTTGAAGAATTTCTACTGGTATGATTTTCCAAGATTCTGCACGTGTTTCCTGGCTATACATCCCTTCAATTGCCCCCCCACTTTGTGCTACTATTTCGGCATTTGGATTATCCGGAAGTAGACTTACATTTGGATTATGCCCCCCGAGCATTCCTATCTATCATAAACGAAGACTTAAGAAATCCGTAAAACAACTTAGTATAATGAACACTCTAGAAGGTCCAGCAATTCTTTTATCACCACAGGCAATCGAGAGCACTGCCGCCGATACACAGACACGCAAGCGTAAGATTCATTGCAAGCAGGAACTGATTGTAATGAGTCTTCAGGGATTCTATACGGGTCGCAAGGACATGAAGGAAATCATGGAACTTCTTGATGGGACGAGCATAATCAGTTTGCGTCTCATTGACTGGTTTGTTACAAATTACGCCAAGCGTCACACCACTGGGTATCTTTTGAATGGCCAGGAATTCATGGTTTACATGAGTTATAAGAGCCAGTTGAAGGCATATTCAAAAAAACTCTTTGACCCTTTCTGCAGAAGGGAGCGTATAATGTTTAGTCTTCCAGGAGTTGACGCCTTTGTAACGACGGTAGGTAAACTTAATTTCTTCCGCTGGGCCATTGAGAAGAATATCATTGAGTATTTGAAGCAGCACCGCGAGGTTGTAGAAAAAGAGATGAACTTGCATATGAAGCAACTCAGTCGCTCACGTTCTACACGGGGGTCTACAGAGAAATCTGATACTTCAGTGGAAACACCTGGTGATACGAAGACAAAGACTAAGAGAGTTCGCACGAGTTTTCAGGCTAGCCCCCCTCAGACTCTGTGTCGCCGTGATGTTGAACTAACAGTGGGATTTGACTAGCGCTTTATAGTGGTGGTTCACGATCCTTTATTTTCTTTCTATAGTCATGCACAAGAACTCTAATTCCAGTGATGCTATCTAGAATATTATAAGCGATCATCGTGCAGATATCGGTATTATCAGTCTGTGTAGATATACTATTAGGCTCTACAACTTCTGGTGGTGGTGTAAGAGTCATTTGTTCTGTCTCAATTTCAATAGCACACTTTGGAACCGAGGGTGGTGTAAATCTCTGAACGAGGAAATCTGCTTCCTTAATTCCAGTCAGATCTTGAATCTGCTTAAAGACTGCAGGGTCGCTGAAATAGTAATCTGCGGCGATGTTATTTAGTTTTGCTTTTATACAACTAGGACTTCTTCTATAAATTGCCGATAACTCTTGAATAGTTGCCTTATTCTTGATACTGTTTACAAAGTTTACGAGTTCACTTGTTCTCCACAACTGTGTATCATCATAGGATACCTTAAAATATTTTGACATTTGCTACTTATAAGTATATTATGTCATAATATTCAAATTTATTAGTGCTTTATTGGTCTTTTATAAGGAAATTCATGTGAACTAGTAACTCCTATAAGTTCGGTATCATCATTGAATATATCTTGTTCAACCGGAACATCCTCTGTATTCTTAGTCTGAGATGCTAAGCGAATTTTATTAGTAAATTCAATATAGCATCTTGATATGAAGAGACCCATCCTACCAACTTTTTAGAAAAAAGTTCTGCACTTTTAATAAAAGTGCGCAAAATCAATAAGATAATGGATTTTTCTAAAAAGTTCAAAAGCGCCATCCCAGCCATGGGCTAAGTATCCACATTACCATTACAAATACTAGCATGCAGGGTGTATTTGGAAATTGATATACATAGACTCTGGCTACATGAATAGGAGTTCTCTGAATATTGGTATTTCTGCAATAAAAACACTCTCCTGACCATTGATTCCAGCAGATCTGGTGAACAACGAAGGTACAACCGCATTGTAAATGTGGTATATAGGCTGTATCATCTGTAAACGGTTCTAGACAGACTAGACAGTTCATAAACTTTTTTAGAAAAAAAGTTTGACAAAAAAGATGCACCACTTTAATCATAGCATCTAGCGTCAAGTGCTTGTTTTCCCTACCGTGAAGTGTACCAAAGATTATGACACTCCAATATCACTAGGCTGCGAAGCAGCCTAGCGTATGGGGGGTTCCTAAATTTGGCACTTACCGGTAAACGCTTCACGTTTAGGAATTAAGCATTTACCGCTACGATATTTTTAAATAGTTTGTGCTTTTCTTGATAAGCGCGCCTTTGAGCCGGTTCTCTTGATCACTGCACTTGCAGCACGTTTCTTTCTTGTACTACTATTGTAGGCACCATTATAGTATACGCTTTGCACATACGGTTTTCTTTTTCTTACTGTCTCATTAAGAACTCTCTTAAAAACCTCCTGAGTCTTATTACTCTCTTGAAGAATACTTGTTATAGCAGGATTAACCTTATTTTTATAACCACTTGCTAGTCTACTATAATAATCAGTATTGATTCTTCTACATATAAAATTGTAATAAACACCTGGCCTTTGTGCTATACCATCTGCTCCTATTCTAAGCATTTGCTTTTGAGTTGTTGCCATCATATCTTTAACATAGTCTAATATTCCATAACCATTCGGATTATCAAGTGATAAAAGATCATTAACCGTTTCGGTTTCTTTACCACTTGGTTTATCTTCTAACATATTGCTTAATATTGTATTGGTTACAGTCTTGATGCTAGGAAATATACTTTCAGAATAAGTATTATCTATAGTATCTATTATAGTTTCATCTGCATCATAATCTACGAGGGCTATAGGGGTTTTAATAGGGGTTTTTATTACGCCAAGATGCGAAATTGTTTTATTCCTTTCTGTATCAATATCATCTCTATTGAAAAATAACTTATACTCAAAATTAGGGCATTTATCGCCAGGTTTAAATATAGATACTGGCCCTAATTCTTTTATTAAGGCCTTAGTATTTAAAAGTGGGTTTCTAAATAATTCCTGGTTTTCTGCAGATCCAATTTTATTTAACAGTGGAAATATAGCAGTTGAATGCGTTTTTTCGCCGGGTGTTGCTTTTACTACGATAATACAGTTATTAGGAACAATAAAAAACAAATCTACATCAACGAGTCCATCATTTATTTTTGATCCGATTGTTGGATCCTTTGATTTTATTTTACAGGGACAGGGTATAAAATTCTGTTCATCTTCTAATGTAACTTTTGGCTCTGTTCCATGCCCCATTATAATAAATGCATCACTTGGGGTGAAGGCCATTTCCTAATAACTGCACTTTTTAAAAGTTTAGTCCAAAGCCTCAAGCCACGCCTCACGGTCACCCTCAGCAATCCCATAGGTATCCATCAGAACAATAGCCTCCTTCTTCTTCTCCTCGATATCCTTCTCCTCGGCGGCCAACTTGGCAATCAAGTCCTGGAAGGCCTCCTTTGAATCTCTCGGTGTCTCAATTCCCTCAACGAATCCAGCCAAGACATTACACAGTCGGTTGACGTGTCCCATGGCACACATTCCAACTGACTCATATGTCTCCTCGTATAGTCTCTGCACGAGAGTGTTATAGGTATCGGTATCATTAGACTTATAGGACTGAATTTTCGCCCAGAGATGCACAATAATCTTCCGATATAGATAGTCATTCTTCTCAACAATTTCGGACTTCTTACCCCAAGACCCCATATCCTTAATAATCTCTTTAACTGGATTAGTCCAGCCATAGCGTTCAAGAAAGGCTTGAGTAATCTCATCGAGTGTTTGCTGACCCTTGGGAACTGGAACAGCAGAGAGAATCGCACGCGTGGCATTTTGCTGCTTCATAACAGGGGCCGTGTGAATGCTCTGATTATCCAAAGCAATGGAGGCCAGCGGTGAAGGCTTAGGGCGTGACTCCGCGTCATTCTTCCACTGGGTGATAAGTTCAAGAAGATCATTCTGAACCTCTGGAAAGGATGTGTCTCGGTAAACAAGAGAATAGAGGTAGGTGAAGTTAGTATCGGTATCCGTCACATGCCGCTTATACCAGCGTGAAAGAATTACATACTGTTCGGCCTTAATCCAGTTCCAGATACCATCAACATACTTCGGTCGCGGCTTGTATTTTTCAACGAGGACCTTGAATAAGTCATTATATTGCTTAAGGGTAAAATGCACAGCCTCATCGTTCCACCAGTCAATAAACTCCTCGCGCACCATTTTCTCAGCGTGGTCTGGAGGCTTGTAAAGTTTCTTCTGGGATACCTTAGGTGCAACCCTTGTTCTTAGGATAGGCATTCTTAGTTTAAATTAGATTGGTGCCTTAAACTAAGTATACAATCATTCAATTTTTGCTAAAAAATTGATATTTATAGTTAGAAGTATTTGCTTATAAAATGTCAGCGATGCGAAATGTCTATAATCTGATGACGGATGCGTTTATCAGAATTCGGAAGGAGGAGAAGGATTACCATGTTAGAGTGACATCTTCAGATACAATGGCTATCTATGTAAATATTGTAATTACAAGCAAGGATCTAACTCGAAATGGAATCACGAATTTGCATTTAGTTTTGGATCCTAGAGGGGTTCTGAGATATCTGAATGGGAATAATTCTCTGTTCTCAAATGGTGACTGGAATTCTATTTATTCAGTCTTTGATGAAGAACTACATGATGTCATTTATATTCCTATGCCAATCGAATATATTGATTAATGAATTATCTGAAGAGGAATTAAAGCAACACGAAGAAGAATTGATTAAGCCTAAGAAAAAAATAAGAATTAAAGGAAGTATAGAGGATTATCTTCATGATTATGAAGCAATATCTTCTCTAGGAGAAATTTAGTTGTCATGAAATAAAAATTGATCTTTCTAAACTAAATATTTCTAGCAAAATGCCAAATCTCTTAGATCTTTACAGAGAATTTCAAGAGGAATTTGAGAATGATTCTGATGATTTCGATGATCCTAAGCCTGTTATAAAGAAGACAAAGGTCAAAATTGTAAAAGCAAAGAAAAAGTCTATTCCCAAGGTAGTCAAGGATCTTTCTTGGTCAAAGTGGGTGGGTGACGATATATCTAAGACAAAGTGTCTCTGCTGTGGCATCAATGAAATCAAGATGAATAGTTTTCATTGCGGTCATGTAATGGCGGAGGCAAATGGTGGTGAAACAACAGTAGATAATTTAAGACCAATCTGTGCGGCTTGCAATACTTCCATGGGCACTGAGAATCTGGATGTATTTAGAGCAAAGTGTGGGTTCGTGAAGAATCATTCTAGAGATACTGGGGCATCTCTTAGAGTAACAAATGACAATATAGTTGCATCGGCTTCTATTGGGGCCGCATCAGTTTCGATCTCTTTACCGGTTAATAAGGCAATTGATGCTATTAAGAAGGCTATCTTCTAGAGCGTGTCTTATTCTTCTTCATGCGATTCTTTTTAGTTTTCATATAGCGTTTACCACCTTTTACGATTGACCCTATTGCTGCATTAAGTGGTCCAAACCCTGGAACACTTAGAAGCATCTTGACTCCAGCAGTTCTATAGTCATTTATTATATCTTTCACTGGTGATAAGAATGAACATAATGTTTCAGGATTTGATGCTATGGCTTCAGGCATATTAGTTCCAATAAATGGTATTACTCCTTCAATCATTGACTTCTTAGAATCGACATCATCCTTTGATAATAGCATTTTTTGACCACCAGGGCCGTATCTAAACAAGTATTTATTGATATCCTTATCGGCAGTCGCAGTATTTGTGAAATTTGTTAGTTTAACTACGGGAGAATTTTTATACACATTCTTTCCACCTAGGAATTGTATGGGTAGAAATCCATAACGAACAAATGGTTGAAGAACGTAGACATTAATTTTAACACCACCTAACATCTGACCTGGTCCGAGTGAGTTCATGATATTAATAGCAGTATCCTTTACGCAATAATCTCCAGCAACGCCCACAACGAAGATATTGTGTGTTCCAGATAATTGTCTAGGAAATAGATCTTCTATTTTGAAATCGCCTGCTAGTTCGGCAAGAATCTTTTCTGTAGTTGCTTCTGGACACTGTGTTTCATCGACTTGCGTATACTTAGGAATTTTTTCAAATGGATAATCTACAAAGTTATTCATTTTCTTTTTCAAATACTTACCACCCGTAAAACCAGTCATATTACACTTTCCAAGTTGTCTTCTTTCAGAATATGCCTGTTTGGAAGCATCTGAACCCTTATAATACGGAACTGCGCCAAATGAGTCAGTTGTTTGCGTGCAACCCTTAAAAATAACATCAACCTTTGCTCCATTTTGACTTGTTATAGCAGACTTAAGCATACTTGGATGAAACTTGGAACCAACGTGGTTTGCAATACAGTGATTTGGAAAGGGGCCACCATTTGGTCCAAATGAACAGTGGTCAACTGTGTGCGTATCACGTGAAAATACGATCTTCGTAAATTTACTCATATTTGCAACTATAAAGGCAGAAAGAGCCTCTGTCATATTTATTCCATCTTCAACATTAAAACGACCATGTGGATTTCCAAGACCGGGTGGTGGTAAAATAAAATCATCTTGAACGTCGATAACCATTAGTGAATTTGTAGCACCTGCTTCTGGCGCGTCTACTAATATACTAGCATTCGGATCGTCATATCGCTTTACAAATTCATTGTAATAGTTAACTGAATTGGCTGCACCAATTGCGTGAAGGGATATTCCCTTTTTATTTATAGCCATCTTGTTTTCTATTATGCACTTTTAAGAAAAGTGCGCAAAATCCAAGGGGGTATTAAGAAAGGTGCGCAAAATCCAAGGGGGTATTAAGAAAAGTGCGCAAAAATCAGGGAGATATTTGCGCAATTTTATATTTATGTATTTAATAAGGTTTTGCGGACTTTTAACTGCCAACTTTTTTGCATTTTGCGCGCTTTTTCTACAAGCGCTTTACATCTCAGACTTACGCTTGGACGCCTCCTTCATGGCATCTCCAAGTTTGGCATCCTTATTCTTCTTCTTCAACTCAGCGTAGATCTTCTTGACAAAGGCCGTCCATGGCGTTCCCTTGCGCGTTGACTTCTTCGCTGACTTCTTCATTGACTTCTTCATAGACTTCTTCATTGAGCGAGTCTTGGCCATCT
>Ga0114958_10003035_pt1 | contig 12226 bp, 9 predicted proteins | sample C_130208_EF_Meta_FD_89577 | JGI IMG/M metagenome (GOLD analysis project Ga0114958, IMG submission 89577) | Freshwater microbial communities from Lake Croche, Canada to study carbon cycling - C_130208_EF_MetaG | ecosystem: Environmental > Aquatic > Freshwater > Lake | place: Lake Croche, Canada... | reverse complement strand
CGTCATCAAGTAACGGCTTGTATCGAATGAGCATAAACAACATCACATTACCTGCATTACCATTTATACAAGCACCCATCAATTCATATTTCTGGGCACTAGGTATTGACAGTGTCACGCATCATATTTATCTTTCTGATCCGAAAGGATTTACACAACAAAGTACAATCTACGAATATTCAACAACCGGCGAATTGATCCATCAATTTACTGCCGGTATCGGAGCCAATAGTTTTCTGTTTAACGAATGAAAGAATCGATCCTCATAGCGTCATTTATTCTTTCATCGATTCTTCAATGCGATGCACAGCAAGCTAAACGAGATACGATCAATGAAGTTGTTGTGACTGATAAAAAAGTACTTGCACCGCCAGCGGCATCACAGCAAATTGAAACGTCCATTTCGCAATACTACCAACAGGCATCATTGCAACATATACTTCAACTGCATACCAATGTATTTGTCAAAAACTATGGCATCGGCAGCTTGAGCACAATCAGTATTCGAGGCAGTTCGGCTGCGCAAACACAGGTGCTTTGGCATGGCGTCAATATGAATAATGCCATGACTGGACTCAGTGATTTCAGCGCAATACCAGTTTCATTTTTCGACAAGATTAGCATTGACTATGGAAGTGCGTCAAGTAATCCAGCGATGAGCGGCAGCATTCAGTTATCGAATGACAAACCTTCATTCTATAAAACTAAAAAAATACAAGCTGCATTCGGATATGAAAATCTAAAAAATTATAACGCATGTATTGGCATCGCAACATCCAATCGTCTTCTTTCTAATCGACTTCGTGCAAACATTAGTAAAGCAAAAAATGAATTCTCTTTTTTCAATACAGACAAACAGCAAACAGATACGTTAACGCATGCGCAGAGCAATCAGATTAATTTAATGAATGACCTTTCATTAAAAATAAATAATCGTATAATTCTTTCATGGCATGTTTGGGCGCAGCATCAACAACGTGAAATTCCTCCAGCAATGTTTGAAGCGTCCAGTGTAAAAATGGAAACAACAACAGCGTATCGCACCTTGGTAAAATTAGAACAACAACGTTACCAATCATACTCCTCAACCACCACACTTGGAATATTCTACGAACAATATGCCTATGACGATTCGCTCATTCAACTCCATTCGCAAGCTTCTGTAACGAACATTCCTTTTATAGAGCAATTCAATCTAATCCTCCCGCGTCGTCAGAAAGTAAGCCTGCAGCTGATCGCAAACCGATCATTTTTAACGGGCAACACAACTTATTCATTGAATAAAGCAGGCTTCATTGCTTCGTATTCGGTCGATCAACTTCTCAAGCACATCAATCTGCAAACGTCTATCGAGAAGGAAGTAACCGATGTGTTTCAAGTACCCTTGATTGCTAACGTTTCATTGAACTGGGAGGCTTGGCATTGTATCAAACCATATGTGACCGTATCAAGTCATTACAGAATGCCAACCTTGAATGAGCTCTATTACAATCCAGGTGGCAATATCAACCTCAAACCTGAAACAAGTAAAAATCTTGAAGGAGGATGTCAACTCAATAAAAAGTGGCCAACGCAAACTCTGCATACCGACTTAACGCTATATAACCGCAAGGTCAATAATTGGATTGCTTGGTATGGCGCCTCGATTTTAACACCCCATAATATTCAAAAAGTTTGGAGTCGTGGCCTTGAATTTATCGGGCATTATGATATCAATTTAACAAGTCGCGGGCAAAACGATTACCCTAAAGATTCTATCATGCTGATCGAGGTATGTATTGCGAAAAAGAGCGCTGCCAATCGCATCGAAAAAAGACGAACAGTTTCGTTTGATATCTTGTATGCGTATACACTTTCAACCACAGAAGAGTCTGCTATACGTAACGATTATTCAATCGGCAAACAGATTCCATATGTACCACGTTATCAGTTGAAATGCAATCTCGGATTGAAATGGGATCAAGTTGAACTAAGCTATGTTCACGCCTATACAGGTTATCGATTTATTACCTCAGATGAAAGTCAATATCTAAAACCCTATTTTACAGGCAACGTATTCGCATCGTATAAATTCCAGATTAAAAATAATTTACTGCAAACCACTATACGATTTAATAATTTATTTAATGCGCGTTATGAAAGTATCGCGGGACGAATCATGCCCGGAAGAAATATCAGTGTAGGAATCATGTGGGAGATGCAATAAATCCTTCGACAGCAAGTAAGTTCATCTATACCAATGGTCATTTTCTACTAATAAACCGTCGCACCAGAAAAACGCTTTCTCACCTTATCAAGAATGACTTCCTGAGTCTTCAATTCTGCCTCTAACGATTCGATAGCTTGCAGTTGTGTTGCATTTGGTTTGGCTTCCATCGAACAGAATGTGCCGTAAAGTTCAGAAATTTTTTCACGTATTTTCTCTTCATCAGCAAACATTGACGTCTGTTTAGTGGCCATCAATGCAGCTCGTACTTTTTCTAAATCGTCATAAATCACTTTACTAGATGTTGACTTTTTAAATGCCACGGTATCAGCTTTCAATTTGGCTTGCAGACTTGCGATGGTATCGATGGTGTTTGCTAATCGTGTGTACATCGCTTGAAGTACCATCGCTTTGTCGTAGACAAGTTTACGATCTATCAGACTCAAATCCTTATTGCCAATGTCGTGAATACAGCGCACTGTACTCAGATACTCTTTATCCTTGATTTTTAATTTAATGGTATACGTACCAGGCAATACCATTGGTGCAGTAAATCCTGCTCCGTCCATTTTTGTACTACCTGCGGCAACACGCGGCGGTGTACCTCTGAGATTCCAATCTACTTTATTAATACCCTTGCGTATTGTTGCCGGCATAGATTGAATTAGGTTGCCTTTGTCATCCAATATATCAATCGTGGCTTTACCGGAAGATACACGCTCTTTTAAATAATATTGTATTGATGGTGTTGTAGGTGCATTACCTGTACCCCAACCGCCTGAGACTTCAGGTCCGCCCCAACCGAATCGACCATTATTGAGAATGATATCTGGTGTTGGAAAAATAGATACATCCTTACTAATCGTTTCTTGATTCATTTGACTGATTGGCCGAATGTCGTCTAGGATATAAATACCTCGACCATGCGTAGCCACAATAAGGTCGTGAGTTGTTGGATGAATTTGAATATCACGCACCAACGCATAGTCAGGTATATTATTTTTCATTCGAAACCAATTTACGCCGCCATCCAATGTACAAAACAGCCCCATCTCAGTGCCCAGCAAAAGGAGATTTTTATTTTCAGTATCTTCAACAATCTTGTGCGCGAAGCTGTTAAATTCTTTGCTATCAAGCCGTATCCATGTCTTGCCAAGATCGGTACTTTTACCTAAATACGTTTTGTGGTCGCCATACATATGATTTTCAAACGTGACGTACAATGTATTCTTATCAAACTGCGAAGGCTGTATGCTGCTCACCCAGGCCTGTCTGGCAATACCACATGTAGAAACATTCATAGAAACATTAGTCCATTTTTTACCACCGTCAAGCGTGTATTGAAGATTCCCATCATCGGTGCCAACCCAAACCAAATTCTCGTCCACAGGTGATTCAGCAATCGTGAATACAGTGCAATGATTTTCTGCTGAGGTATTATCTGCGCTTAACCCACCACTATCTTCTTGTTCTTGTTTTTTCTTATCATTGGTTGTCAGATCGGGTGAAATACGATTCCAATTTCGCCCCTGATCAGTGGATTTGTAGACATACTGGGCTCCAACATATAGGTTCTTTGAATTCTTCTTCCCAATGACAATAGGTGTATTCCAGTTCCATCGAAGTTTATCTTCTTTCAATGTTTTCTTTGGCTGAATGCTTTCGCTCTTCATGGTAGCGAGTTCAATTCGTGCCATATTTCCACCTTGATATTCGGCGTAAGCAGTCTTCCCATCGGCATCAGGCACGGTCCAAAAACCATCGCCACCGTAAAGTCGGCTCCAATTGGCGTTTCCAACACCACCAGGTGTTGAACTTGGAGCCACCCAGCTTCCATTATCTTGCAAGCCTCCATAAACATTATAAGGATCTTTATTATCAGCGGCTACGTGATAAAACTGACCAACAGGTAAGCTATGCTGAAACATCCAAGTGACGCCGCGATCAATACTCATAAACACACCACCATCGGTACCAAGGTACATCAGATTTGTATTTGTTGGATTAATCCAAAGAGCGTGCATATCGCTGTGCACCCAACCGCCATCACTTGATGCGTTGGAGAATGAGTAACCACCATCGTCGGAATACGCAAATTCAAAAGCAGGACGATACACCCTCTTTTCATCTTTGGGATCAACCACAATCGTACTAAAATAAAAGGGGCGAGCGCACACATTCATGGTGGCACTCTGACTCTTCCACGAATCGCCACCATCGTCAGAAATAAATAAACCAGTTGCTTTATTTTCTACAATGGCTATCATTTTCTTCGGGTTACTTGGAGCCAATGTCATCGCAATGCGTCCAAAAGGCTTAGGCGGCAACCCATTACTAATTTCTTTCCATGTTGCACCACCATCAATACTTTTGAACAAACCACTTCCTTCACCTCCCGAATTAAAACTGTAAGGCTGACGACGAAATTGCCACATCGACGCGAATAAAATATTCGGATTGCTTGGATCCATTAGCAAATCGGCGCAACCTGTCTTTGCATCTTTGTATAATATTTTTTTCCACGTTGCACCACCATCGTCTGATTTGTATAATCCGCGATGTTCGCTATCACTCCAAAGTGGACCTGGCACGGCTACATAAATAATGTCTGAATTACTCGGATGAACGATAATGTTAGAAATATGCTCTGTGCTATCGAGCCCTATTTTTTTCCAGTTTTCGCCTCCATCAGTTGATTTATACATACCATTTCCTATGGAAACAGAATTTCTCATATTGCTTTCTCCGGTGCCGACATACAGTGTGGTTGGATTTTTTTGATCAATCGCGATGGCGCCAATTGACTGACAATATTTATCAAAGATTGATTTGTACGAAGTGCCTGCATTAGTTGACTTCCAAACACCTCCTCCGGCTGTTCCAAGATACAGGGTTTTGCCGTTGTCATTCGTAACACCAGTGATGGCCGAAACTCGCCCACTCATTGTACCAGGTCCCAAGGCTCTGGCTTCCATGATACTAAACATTGATGAGCTAACAGCATTTTGCGCGAAGGCCCCTGCTGAAGCGCATAATGAGGCGGCCATGAAAAATATTTTTTTCATACTAAAGGTAGTTTGTGATGGTATACATTGACAAAATAGGTTATACCGAAAACGCATTGCGGTATGACCTATTTATTATTTCTTCAATTCGCTGAGCGCTCTAGGTTGAAACATTGCATCATCAATTGGCTTGTTGATGCTTACTTTGGTGATTTCCATTTCGCCTTCATCTCCGCCAGACAACATAGGAAATACAATACCTTCATCAAGTTTCTTATAATTTGAATAGGTCTTTGTCATCTCAAATTCCTTACCATTCGCTTTTCTCTTTGAGACTTCTTTAATCACATAATACGTGGATGCGTCTAGAAAAAATGTCGTGATTTCACCCTCCTTATCTGTCAGTGTAATTTTGTGACAATCGGTTCCTTCGACATCATCCTTTCCTAGATAATCTATTTTTTTGCCATAGTCTTTATAGGTAATAAATTGATCTATCATATCTAACTGATCTTGCGATGATTTGACGTCATCAGCTGTTGATGGTTCGGCTTTCGTTTGACCAGCAAACGGCATAAAACTCCAACCTTCTTTATCTGTGATAATTTGATAACCGCTCATACCCATCACTTCGATGTCTGCGCGCATAGCCTTCTTCTGAACCTGATTAACCACTAACTTAATTTCTGCGCCTTGAGCCTTCATTGTCATCTCGGAGGTCATAGATTTCAATTTGTTCCAATTATCTGCACCACCGATTGCAGTGATATGATTTTTGATAATCTCATTTAAATCTTGTGCTGAAACTGACATTGATTGAAAGGCAATGAAAAGCATCATACCTAGTGCGATTAATTTTTTCATGTTTTTTATTTTAAGTAGTTGCCAAAAGTAAAAGACCAATGTAATAATACATCTTCTTATTTGATGAAAGGCAAAAAAGTTATTTGGATGATGTGGCTATAGAGACTGAATATGAGCGTGCATAAATAAAAACGTCCAACAACTTGAAGTAGTTATTGGACGTTCATTAAAATAATAGAGTTCTACGTTTAGGCTACTGCTTTATTAACCAATTCGGCGGCTTCACTTAATAGAATCGCACTTTGAACTTTTAATCCTGATTTTTCAATTAATTCCTTAGCAGCTTCTGCGTTCGTACCTTGAAGTCGAACGATCACAGGTACTTTAATTTCACCAATGGCATGATAGGCATCAACAACGCCTTGCGCAACGCGGTCGCAACGAACAATACCACCGAAAATGTTTACTAAAATCGCCTTCACATTCGGATCTTTCAAAATCAATCTAAATCCAGCTTCTACAGTTGTTGCATTGGCTCCACCACCTACGTCCAAAAAGTTTGCAGGTTCACCACCACTTAATTTTATCATATCCATTGTTGCCATAGCAAGTCCAGCGCCATTGACCATGCAACCGACATTGCCATCTAGCTTCACATAATTAAGGTTGCTTTCACTTGCTTCCACTTCTGTTGGATCCTCTTCTGATTTATCACGCAATTCAGCCAAATCTTTATGACGAATAAGCGCATTTTCTTCAAGGTTCATCTTACAATCAACGGCAATGATTTTATCGTCACTCGTTTTAAACAATGGATTGATTTCAAGCATATCACAATCTAGGCCTATAAAGGCATTATACAGATTGGTCACAAATTTGACACAATTCTTGAAGGCCTCTCCACTTAATCCAAGATTAAAGGCAATCTTCCTTGCTTGGAATGCTTGCAACGGACGACCTGGCTCAACCCACTCTTTAAATATTTTCTCTGGTGTATTATGCGCCACATCTTCAATGTTCATACCACCTTCTGTGCTGTACATAAAGACATATTGCTTTTTTTGGCGATCAAGAAGAATGGATAAATAAAATTCTTTCACAGCACTTGCTCCTTCATAGTAGGCATCTTCGGCCATAAACATTTTTGTAACAACTTTCCCAGCATCGCCTGTTTGAAGTGTCACAAGAGTATTTCCAAACATATTGTCGGCTACTTGTTTTGCCATCTCTTCACTTTTCAATACCTGCACACCATGTTGTTCTGGCACTTCAATGAAGGTTCCCTTTCCGCGTCCACCAGCATGTATTTGAGCTTTGGCCACAACAAACCTTGACTGTGTATTCGTACTTACTTCCTTATAAGCTGCAACCACCTCTTCGGCATTCACACAGAGAATCCCATTTTGCACAGGTACATGATAACGTTTTAATAAATCTTTGGCTTGATATTCGTGTAAATTCATCTTGAAATAAAATTTTGTGGCAAATTTAGTTTTCTGAATCCGAATAATCACCGATGTGATGCTTTATTTTTAAACATCGTCATAAAGAAGTCTATAAAAAGTCTAAAGTGCCCTTTTTATGCAAGTTCGATTCAATATAAAAATTTCAAACTCTGATCAAGTGCACCTAGCTTGAAAATTGTATAAGAAAATCATCATTAAAATAATATATTTGCTGAAACATAATGGACTATACTCTCGTTATATATGCGGTGGGCGCATTTCTTGTTTCCTCCCTAACACAATATCTGGTTATTGATTTATCGCACAAGCGTGGCATATTTATCGACGACCACATTAGTGATTTGCCTCAAAAACTGCACAACGAGCCAACACCGCGCATTGGAGGACTTGGTATTTTTATCGCTTGTGTTTTTATGACGAAAGATTTAGAGCTAGGTTTAAAAATTATGTTATGCTTGATTCCTGCATTCCTTGCTGGATTTCTAGAAGACCTTTTCGCCAAAATTTCCCCACTTCGACGATTACTGATCATGAGTATTTCTGCCGTAATGGCCATTTACTTATTGGATGCCGTGGTGCTTGATTTTGGATTTATGGTGGTCCCTTATTGGATAGGTATCATCATTTCTGTGATTGCTTTTTTAGGATTAATCAATGGGACAAATCTGATTGACGGATTCAACGGCCTTTCGTCGGGTGTATGCTTCTTGATATTCACAACCTATTTTATAATCAGCCTGCAAGTGGGCGACCAAACAATGGCATTCATCAGCTTAATATGCATGGCATCTATTCTCGGCTTTATCTTATTCAACTTCCCATTTGGCAAAATATTCCTTGGCGATGGAGGCGCTTACAGTCTTGGTTTTATGCTTGCTATATTATCCATCATGATTGTCAAACGAAACCATGATATTTCGCCGTGGTTCGCGTTAGTCTGTTTGATTTATCCTGTGTGGGAGGTTATCTTTTCGTTTTCCAGAAGAATGCTTATTCATCGCTTATCGCCATTGCATCCTGACTCCAAACATGTGCATCAACTTATCTTCCGAAACATCACGAGACATAATAATCCGTTGACGTCCTTACTGATTTTCCCTTTTGTCCTATTATTCAATGTGCTAGCTATTTTGTTTTATACCAGTTCATTTTATCTCTTCATCATAGCGGTCATCTTTGTATGCACGTATACGCTGTTCTACCTAATCTATTCACTGAAGGAAAAGAAAAACGGGCTTCCTATTGAAGAGCAATCTCCTATGAGCTAATCGTCAGCGCAACCTTAAGATATTCTTATTACGTAGTTAGCATCTCACGTTGTGCAACAATTTACGATGCTGTTGAAAATAGATCCTAATCGTCCGATGCGTATTTATATGCAATTCTATTTGCTCTTTAGTGTATCAAAAACGAACACCTCTTCATTTGGATGCTTCATGAAATATTTTTCACGTGCATACTTTTCTAATGTGTTCGAATCGGTTTTAATAGCTTCTTTTTCTGATTGAATCTCTTGAATTTCTTTCTCAAGATAAATAATTTTCTGTTTCATTTCATTCAGCTCATTACGCTGCCTATACTGGGTAAGCACATCGTATTCAGCGAAAAAAAAGATCCACAGTACAAAGCCTGTAGTGACTAGAAAATATTTATTTCGGAGTACCCCGATAATGGCTTTCATATGAATAGGCAAAGTTGTAAGCAAACAAACTAGGCTTTAACTTCTGTCGCAGTTTTTTTCCGGTACGCTGAAGTAAGTTCCATCGAGATGGCGCTGCGATCCATTTTTATAATCGTGTTACGGTCGACCTCCACAGAAATTGTGCCATCATCATTCGCCTTCACGATTTTACCATAGATACCGGCCGTAGTGATAATTGTATCGCCTACATTATTTTGGTTTGAGAATTCCTTTTGCTCTTTGGCACGTTTCATTTGAGGACGAATCATAAAAAAGTACATCACGCCAATCATACCAACCATGAACACGAGGTTCATCATCGGATTTGGTTTTCCTCCTTCTCCCGTCATCAATAAAGTATCAATTGAATTCATGCTATTCTATTTTTTGTTAGCAAAAGTATTCAAATATTCAGATAGAACATAATTTTATTTAGCGTCAACAGCAGCGCGGATATATAAATTATAGACTGAAGGATTTCCGTTGGTGTTGACAATAATCATCTTTTCATTATACCCTTTTCTACCCTGACTATTAAACGTGACGCTGATTTTGTTCATCTCACCACTTTTTATTGGCTGTTGCGGAAAGGAAGGCACTGTGCAGCCACAAGACGCTGTGGCCTCACTAATTAATATATCTTTTTTCCCAATATTCTTAAATTCAAAATCATACGTCAGCATTTCACCATCAGATACATTACCAAAATCATGAATCGTATCCGAAAATGACAACTTGCCTAATTCTTGCAATGCAAGCGTGTCATCGACGATAGACCTTGGATTTCCGACAAGACTGCTTGGCAGATGCCCCTTTAATGCATCTGTATCATCTGTTTTCACCTTGGATTGACACGCGACCAATAGCGATAAAACAACAAACAAATTGAATCGGTTCAAACATCTATTAATTGAAATCATATCCGTTACTTTTTTGTAAAGGTTTCTTTGTGTAATTTATGTTCCTTCAAAAGATCTTTGTGCACATTATCGAGCAGGCCGTTTACAAATTGACCACTTTGCAAGGTGCTATACGATTTGGCTAAATCAATGTATTCATTAATGGTCACCTTCACCGGAATGGTATTAAAATAGAGCATTTCAATTATACCAAGATGCAATAAAATCAGATCAATCAATGCTACGCGATCGGCATCCCAATTAACAAGCTTGGGTTCGATGAGGGTAAATACAATATCTTTCTTTTCGTAATAGGCGTTGACTAGCTCATGCGCGAATTCCAATTTGTCAGCAGAGATTAAGCGATTGAACTGAAAATTGGATGCATTGTCAAGTAATTTATCCATCCAAGATTCAATCATTTCAGCATCATTATACCAACTTAAAAATCGTTCGCTGAGAAAACCTGAAGCAATTTCATTTGAAAAAATACATTTGGATAAAATAAACTGCAGGATTGCTTTTTCGTCATGCTGATTACGTTCTAATGTCGAAATATACTTTTTATACTCATCAGAATCAATCAGGAAGTGAAATATTTTTTTAATTGTCTCATCATCAAAAAGCGAGGAAAGCGTATGAAGCTTAACTGCATCTGCAAACGATGCGTTTTTCTTCAATTGCTGAATAATTATGTTGCCGGCCAACTTTTTGTTCACGTTCATGTCTTCTGCAGACGCTATCAACTTTGAAGCCTTTTGATTGGCATGAACAAGTACATATTCAGATAATAAATACATCAGGTGTGTGATAGCAGAAAGTAAGGCTGAGGTCTCTTTAATTTTATCATCCAATACCTTTGAAGGCAATTGGGCATCAACCTCTTCAAATTGTTGACCAAGTTCATAAATTGTCTGGAATACCTTGATTCGAATGTTTCTTCTACTGATCATACAAAGAGCGTGCGCATTTTAAAATTGGGCACAAATATAGGTCAATTCATGTCAGATTTCCGACTTGATTTGTGTTGCGAATTGTTATTGAAAACATAATACAAAAAGCAATCAAAAAAAATGCCACTCGATGTCCGTTGCAACAGCCTAATGGAATAAACAATTTAATGCTGAAAGAAAAAATCAGGCACGTGATAAGGATTGTATCAAACAGATCAACGCTGTCCATCAAGATAGGTAAACTCATTCAGCCAAGGTATTACGTATGTGTTTCATCTTGAAAAACCGAAGAGAAATTTATCCGACTGAAAATTTGTTAATGAGGTGTTTTATTAAATAATAAAATCTATATTTGTTTCGTCATTAAAAAAATATAAACGTAAACATGAAAAAACTTCTTACCCTTACCCTAATCACCGCATTAGCCTTAGGCTTTAATGCGTGCAAAAAAAGTAGCTCATCAGTTGATGGAACTAACTTTTTAGGTAACACATCGAATACGTCAACAGCGCCTGCGCCGGTTGACCCATTAGCACCTGTAGGATCATTACCAGCAGATTACACTAAAAAAGCTGTTCTTGAAGAATTTACAGGCGAATGGTGCGGGTGGTGCCCTGAAGGCGCGAAAGTAATGGTTGATAACATTGCTGCTCACCCTGGAAAAGTTATCGGTATCGCTGTGCATGATGGCGACCCAATGGAAATCCCTTCATACAATACTTGGATTAAAGCATTGACAGGCGTATCAGGCTTCCCTAACGGAAGTGTTGACAGAGCTGATGCTTCTGATCGTGGGAACTGGACAAGCCAAATCAATACTGAATTAGCCAAAACGGCTAAACTCGGAATCGCAATGGTCACAAAAACGAAAGGCAACTTAGCGTCAGTGACAGTCTATATCGGTTATAAGACTGCAATTCCAGCAGGAGCCAAATTAACTTTAGCAGTTATCGAAGATCATGTCCCACAATCTTCTGGTGGCCAACACTACTACTCTACAAGTGTTGTTGTTGATGCAAACTGGCAACATTCGCATGTATTGAGAGGCTTAGTAACTGCAAACGATGGTGATGCGGTTGACTTAACATCTCCTAAAAAATATACAATCGTTGAATTCAAAAATGTTGATTTGTCAACAATGAATATCAACAATATGGCTAATGTGCAGTTCGCTGCGTTCATTAACGTAAACTCAACGCCAAGAGATATCCT
>Ga0114958_10003033_pt1 | contig 12229 bp, 5 predicted proteins | sample C_130208_EF_Meta_FD_89577 | JGI IMG/M metagenome (GOLD analysis project Ga0114958, IMG submission 89577) | Freshwater microbial communities from Lake Croche, Canada to study carbon cycling - C_130208_EF_MetaG | ecosystem: Environmental > Aquatic > Freshwater > Lake | place: Lake Croche, Canada... | reverse complement strand
CAATAAGTTTATGCAGTGGTTAACACTTCAAGAACCACGCATGAAACTTGCCTATAATGCTCGTCGCTTTCAACTGAGAGGATCTGAGTGTGGGATGTATAGTATGTATTTCATTATTCGGATGTTGATGGGTGAGCCATTTAGACAATTTTGCCGTAGGGCCCCTCGTGATGATGTAATGCTTCATTTACGCGGCTGGCTCTTTTCAACATGAGAGGTTTATCTGGGTATTGCCTGGTTAATCCGGGTATTTCTTCAAAGGATAAATCGTAAGGCGATGTAGATATGTCAGGACAGGCACCGGTCCGAGAGTCGTTTTTTAGTGATAAAAACGAACAAATGTTGGATAAGCTTCTGTATAATGACGTTCAACGTCGCACAGGAAGCAGCTTGGACGATCGTCAGAAGCAGCGCCTTGTAAAGACTGTTAAGCATTATATGTCTGAGGTATACCGTATTAACGGTAGCACAACAACAAACGTACAGTTTCTGAATAAGGAAGTTCTGACTGCTGTTGTTCCGGATTATATGGGCTATCTCCGTCGTCAGACAGAAGAGGAAACATCCTCTATCTCCGCAGTTGAAGTGATTAACTCCACTGATCCCCTCCGGACTGATACAGGCACGCGATTCGCACTCATGCAGGAGTCGCGCCAAGAAGTTAAGGCGAAGCCACCTACACCTCCTGATTTCCGCATTCCGCTGGAAGATGAAAGTCGTTCAGCGATCGAGATCTTTGAGCAGGTGAAGAAGATACGTGAGGCAGAAGCAGCTCGTGACGCCGCTGCACTCGATACACAACAGAAAATGGCTGCTACAATGCCTGCGCCTGGTCAAATGCGATCAATGGAGGCCGGCCCTGCTCCTCGTCCTCGTATCCTAGAAAACGAGATTCCACGCGAGACAATTCCGGATATGCGAGCTGTTCTCTTTGGTCAGGGCGGACAAACCAATAGCGTTAGCCCTTATCGTCGTGAACTCAATGGTCTTAACGACGCGAACCCTACACTGGTTGTACCACAGGCTCGTTCCACGGCGCCTGTGCTACCCCAAGACTTTGTTCAAAAGCAAGATGATGTCATTAACTACAAGGAGAATGAATACAATCTACACTGCTACAGTGCGGACCGTGATTGGACTGTAAATACGGGTGAAAATCGCTACAATTTCAGCGTCAATTTCAATCCTGGAAATGTTACGACAAATAACGGTATTCGCCCCAACACGTCTACACAGATAAAGTTCTGCAATATTGTTCGCATAGAGCTTGTAAAGGCACTCATGCCGGTAGAAGGTGTGGATACACTGATTGATCGCAGTGGCACGAGTGGCTTTCAGACAATCATCAACACAAATGCCCTCAGTTTCCCGTATCTTATGGTGCGTATCCCTGAACTGGAAACAAATAACTTCGGAACTAACTTTGGTATTGATCGTTCATTTGGTCTTCTTCAATATGACGCAAACTGGATCACTGATAATACAAACGTAACGCAGCGCGGTGGATTTCTTGGTATGATCCCGAAGTTCCTAAAATGCCAGAAGGTTTACTACCCTACACCACTCTCCACTTTACAGAAGCTCTCAATCCAGATTCAGCGTCCTGATGGAAATCTGCTGAGCCCTACACTGGATACACTGGATATTTCAGGCTTTGTTCTCAGTAATAGTATACCATCAACTGGCACTCCCATTACACTCTATCATGTAAATGGCGCTTCTGCTGGGCTCAGTCAATATATCTGGATCCAGACAACCCAATGGTTCAGCACTTTTATGTTTAATCAAGGCGATCGGATCCAGCTGAAGAATCTTGTATTTACTCAAGCGGTGGTGACAGGAGCAAGCGCCGCAGCAGCGACCGACTTTGTGAACTATATGACAGATCCAGCTGGTCTTCTTGTTGTGAATATTGGATATTATAATACAACAAGCTCTCAGTTTGCCACGGGTGTAAATACTGTAGGATATGCGAACTATATCATTGTAGAGGCTCGGTATAATGATCCAACAAAGGGCTATACAACAGTGTCTCCATTTGCGGGTATCGCAAGTAATGCTTTAGCAGCTGTCTTCTATACAAGTGGAGGAGCACCAAATGCGACTATTTCATCTGGACGCCTCATTAATCTCAGCCACCAGCTTCAAGTGGTTTTCCGCGTAATCACGCGCGATATGGACTCTGCGAGTCGTCTCCGACCTGATAATCTGAACTAGTTGTAGTATGGACCCGGGTCTTATTACATTAGGCGCACTCGTAGTGGGTGCTTCCGCCTTGCTTCGTGTCTTTAAAAAACAAACGCAGGAAGGTTATGATGTTGTTCCTGCGGCCGGCTATCCTGCCGTGGCCGCCAAGGGACAACAACTGTATAATAAGTTAACGCTCGCATCTGATCCGCGTAAAGTGGTTGAGAGTGTAAGCAAGTTACCCCAAGATGAACAGGCTGCTCGTGCGAATGCTATCAATCTAGCAACTACCCGAACAAAGATACAGGAATCGTTCGTTACACAACTTGTGAAAGATCCGACGAGTACACCTGCCCTTCAGTCAAGTCCATCTGATGTTATGGTTCGTTCGGCCTACTGTCAAAATAAAGCGATAGATGGAAGTCAGTTCAATGACACGCAGTTTGCCGCCGACTGCGGTGTCTGTTTATCATCAGGGACAGTAAATAGTGGTCTTCCATTTACTGGCCCCAAAGGTCTCTTTATTGATCCATCGGCACGCCAGCAGGCTTATGATACAAAAGAAGGAACGGATGACCCGTATACAAATGCGAAGCCTACAACGGGCACGTGTGTAGGAGCAACTGGAGGCGTAGGAAATCAATATACATACGCGCTTGATAAGAATGAATATGATAACTTTACAGCGCGCATTAAGTGTCAACATGATAAGAATCTGGATGGAACATGTGGGATGTGTCTTCAAGACGGCTCCTTTACATATGTAGGTGATACAAGTCAACTTCCTCTACAAACAATAACCTTCTATGTCGGTGGAAGGGGTACTCTCACAGTGACAATGGGTGGACAACAAGTACAGTTTGCGCCTGCTGTAGGTGATGGAGCACCTGTAACTACACTTACCCTTAGTGCGACAGCTACCGCTTTCCAGGCAGTTGTGGCTGAAGGTGCTCTCATGAGTTTCAATGTTGCGCAGCCAAACTCTCAAACACCTTGGATTCCCGCTGAGTTCTACGGAGTTCTGGAGGCACCGTCCACAACAGGTGGTGTTACACAGATTCCACTTGAAAAACTGCTGCTTACAGATGATCAAATGGGAGGGAAGCCGCGCCGTGGTCGTAAGTTCCCTGTGATTAAGTCTCCAGCAGGTGAAATATCATGTGCTCAACTCGTATCAGGCTACTCAAAACCAAGTATGATGCTTACAGGTATCATGCCATTTCTGTTTGCCTCATCTTTTCCGTTTGATGGCGTTGATTGTAAGGGATCAATACTGCAAAGTAAATCTGCGTCAGCGGCCGAATATGCGGGCGATCCCTGCTATAAACCTGCCGGTCAGGGTCCTGGTAGATGGAGCGCAGCATGTCTTCAGGATAGAATTCTCAATGCTGGCTGTACGGTTAATGGTACATTATATAAGTCTCCGCCGATTACCTCACAGAGTTCGATTGGTGATCTTCAGCAGCAGTTTGAGGAAATCGCATCGAAGCAGTATAGTGATAATGATTCATCGATTAAGTGTAATGGTAAGAAGATTAGCACGCCATGTGACAGCTGGATCAACTATGATGTAAATAACTCACCTGATATTTCGCCGCAGTGTATTAACTATTTATATTATAATGGTGGTGCTGAAGTTCAGGCGATTGGACCTACTTACACAGGACCTGTAAATACCTACTACAGCCTTGATGGCAATCGTAAGAAGATTCATTGTTTACCTGGGGCTGGTTATGATCCGATGAAAAATCCGAATCTTGTCGCACAGCTCCAACAAGAGAGTCGCACAGGCGCAGGCACAGGACAAATCGGTATCCCTTATATTCAGCAGTTTTTCAATAAAGCATTTCAACGTGCGACGAATACAGGACTCAATGCCAATCTCCCGGATGCGCAAGGAGGTCGTGGTGACAGTATCGCACAGTGTTTTGCTAACCTCGCAAAGATCCCACAGGTTCAAACAACAGGTGGAGCCCCGTCCACTGTTGGCCAATATGTCCGTATTCGGTATCCTCCTGGTCGCGTTGACTATATACAGATTGCTCAGGTCGCAGTGTATGATAGTAATGGAAATAATATAGCACAAGGAAAACCAACAAATGCTGCTTCACAGTATATACAAGGTGTTTCAAGCCCTGCGAATGCTGTAGATGGTGTTTTATCAGCTCGTGGACCTGCTGAGCGTGCGGGTATGCTCTATACTTCAGCAGCTCGTCGCGGTGACTTCTGGATGGTCAATCTGGGCTCTGTTGTCCCAATCAATAAGATTGTATATTATAATCGTTCCGATGGCTCTAGTCAAAGAAGCGAAGGTATGCTTGTTGAGATCCTTGATTCAAATCAAGCGGTTGTATGGAGTCAACAGCTCAAGGGATACGATCTCAGTGAAACCTTATTGACAAATACGAAACCGTTTAATATTTAGAGAACTTAGAAGAAGGAATGTTCGCTAGCCTTCACGAGGCCTATACAAATACGCCATCGGACACTGTGGCAGCTTTGAACTCAAATATTACACGCTACGGCACAACGGAGAAGAACTTCGTGAATTTTAATACTGTAGGGAACTACAACTTCACCAATTCTGGTCTTCAAGCACAAAAGATGGCAGCCGCAAATAAACCCCTACTAAATGCGCTTAGTAATCTAAAGACAAGTGAAAATTTCACCGATACAGGTGCTACGATTGCTGCTATTATTCAAGGTGTTCCTGATAATCTAGGAGCTGAACTTGCTGCGTGTCGCCAGTATGAGGGAATGAATGGACTTTCTAAACTCATAGGCATGAAACAGACAGGTGATTCTCGTTGCGGATGGCGCTACCAAAAAGGTGTAGGACCTATTCCTCCAGTCTCCCAAGCCGCCTACGGAACTCGCGGTGGTCCTCTAGATCCCGCAGTTCCTCAACAGGATTCTGTTGGTGGTCCTGTAAAATGGTTCTGGAATCTTGCTGACGCCCAACGCCAAATGATTAATGATACCTGTAGCGCAGCAACGTCATGTCTTGATATGACAGCCGTGCCTGTATCGGCTGCTGGTGACTTCAGTAATCTGTGCGGTTACTGTACGACAAGTCAAAAAGTGATCCCTGTTGAAAAGAAAGGTAATAAACTTGTTGCCCGCTATAATCAGGTTGGACAGCAATGTGCGCCTGCGAATATCATTAGTGTGGCTGATGCTGCCACAAAGTGCCCTGCGCCTGATCCGAACGCTCCGCCGTCACAAGCACAGCCGTATTGGAAGTGCTTTAGTAATCCGCTTGATCGTGATTGCGTGACTCTGAGTGCGATGTATGCTGGCTGTAGTCCTGAGGGCACATTGGTCAGCGCACTCAACGCAGGAACTGATCCAAAGGATTTTGCTGCTCAACTTCGTAATAAGAACTCCTTTAAGACATACCAAAGTCTCGCACAGCCTGTGCTCAATAATGATATGCTTACGAGTGGAAATACAACCTTATTTGCTGCTTTCTTTAATAACTACAATGTGAATCGTAATATGTATAATCAGCAGAATGAGAAACTCCGTGTAGCGGCGACGGATCTCTGTCGTCAGGCGGGTCTCTATGATTCGTATAACTTCTGTAGTGATTTGACTGATCAGACTACAGATTATGCTGTTTCGTGTATGCAACAGATTTTCCTACAAATGGGTGGAACCGCGAATGGATCCGCATATCCGAATGCGAAGCCGGCTCAAGGAACTACATGGGGTGCGTATAAAGCTTCAATCCAAGCTCTTGTTACAAAAAGCCAGTCACAAGATCCGACTACGCAACGCGAAGGTCTTAATGCCCTTACAGGCCTCGGACTCCAAGCGATTCCTACGAACCTCGGCCGTTCAGTCGAGAATCAGGGCGTGGAAACATTCTGGTTTGACCGTCAACAAGGAGGTGTCTGCCTTGGTCGTCGCCCTACATTGTCTTCAACTGGAAGCAATATTCCTAACTTCAATGATGGTGGTGGTATTACTCAGGATACGGGGCTCGCAGATTGGGTTGAGTTCGTAAGTTTCTGTGATCTCCGTCCTGCGCAGAGACTAAGTTTAATGTTTGGTGTTGTGACAGATGATGGATTTGCGATGACGATCAATCAAGATCTGTTTAATGTAAAGGATCAGGGTAAGGCATTTTCAGCCTATTATGATCAGGGGCCTACCTGGCACCAGTCAGGATGTATGCCAGTTGAAGGAGAATCTACAGGAATACCAAATATTCTTACATACACCTTTTTTGAGTCGGGTGGAGGTGCTATGTTCCAGAACTATTTCTTAAAATGCGTAGCTGGCAACGGATGGCAGCAAACAGTTACGGGCGGAAATGTAAATAATGAGTGGAAAGATATGTGCTATTTTACACAGGATATCAATGGTCCGTCACTTTCATTCGAAGTGTATTCACGCAATGGACAGACCAACTTCTGTGAAAAACGTATGTGGAGCCGATTCCTCCAAGGACCGAGTGCGAACGGATTCAGTTTTGCGAAAGTGAATGATCCGAACATGCCTCAAGGACCTTCAGCACTCGTTACTGGCTCACAGTGGACATTACAAAAAGGCATTGCTTTTACTGGATTCCGCACGGTCACTGTATGTTTCTGTATTGATTCATTTGGGTCAGCACCGACGCTCTTTTATTGGGGTGTTCCTGGTAACTGGTTTGGCAACTATATCACAGGTCGCGCCGCGGGTAGTCAAGTATTTCTCAAACTTTCTGTAGCAGGTCCTGGAATAAAATGGGATAGTCCTGAAATTCCCGTAAATACGCGCACCTGGTATATGGCTACGATTATCCAAACGACGGCAAATGCGAGCTCACGCCCCATCACGGGCATTAAGTTCTTTGTCCAGACGGTTGCGAATCTCGCAGCAGGCAACACGTTGAATGGAATCCAAGTCCACTCATATTCTCCTGGACGCGTGATCTATGATGAATATAAGCGTGACAGGAGACTCATGGGAAGACTCTTCTTGGGTGATGCGCAGCAGACAACTCGATTTGCGTGGGTTCACTTCTTTGATCAAGCTCTAGATGTAAATGATCCGAGTATCTGGAAGACAGAAATCTCTCAGAGCTGGAAGGGAAGATGGTATGAGTAGTGCGTAAGCGAATACTATTTTCCTTCATTCCGACGAATAGTTGGATGGAGGAGATTGATAAAATCTATGTTTTAGTACATCCTGAATACGAAAAAGATAGATTTGAACGAATGAAGATTCATATGTCAACCTTAGGATTGCCGATGAACAAGGTGCTTTTCGCCGCCGCCTGTTGGGGGTCAGAACTCAAATCGGCCGATATATTTAACGTATGGGATCCGTATCTTCGGCCAGGAATCCCTACACTTACATGGAAGTGTAGATGTCTGAGTAAGGGTGAAGTATCTCTTGTTCTTAACTTCTACGCTGTCGTAAAAGATGCTGTTAAAAATAAGTTTGGGAAGATTATTATTTTAGAGTCTGATGTCTTTCTACGATCAGATTTTACAACCTGCCTTACTGATCTAATGATTGATTTGAAGGATAAGCCGTGGGACTATATAAGTCTCGGTGAAGGTATAGGTACACGTCCGTCCGGTGTTCCTGGTTCCTATTGGTCTCCTACAAAAGCGTATCCTGCTCCGCATCAGTTTGTGTTCCGCTGCACCGATTCTATGTTGCTACGAGGAGAGTTTCTAGAAAAGTTGCTTGGGACCTTGATTCCGTTCCGTGAATGTCTAGATTGGGAACTTAACTATCAACTCGCCGCCCATAGAGCCGTTGCTCTCTGGGCAGATCCTCCGTTGGCTGAACAAGGATCTAGTCGAAATCGTATAGCGTCTCTTTTACCAGCCTAAATTTCAAAATCCGTGTAGAATGGATCCTAATCCTAATAAACCTATAAATGATCCAAGGATAGAAACTCTAAAGATTACAGACGGAACTAACCATTTTGTAGTTACACGCAAACAAGCAATCCATTTAAATGAATCTGTTTGTTTGAGTGATCGATATGATGCTTATGTAAATATTTGTTCTGATTTATATGATTTCAGTGTTAGTAAAAAAGAAATCAATTATATTCTGGTCACTCATCGAGAGTGGGATTTTCTTATTAATCTTCTTCAGAAAAGGTCGCCTCACCTGTAGGATCTCCTGTCGTAGGATCTGCTGTCATGGTGCCGACAACCTTCGTGCGTGCTTTATCTAATGCCTCAAACAAATCGTAACGAATGACTTTTCCTGAGTCATCCTTTACGGGAGCAGCTAGCAACTTACGTTCACCGAGTTCAATCTCTAAGATATCTTCTGTCTCTGCCTGTGCTTTGGGACCCGCGGCTGACTTTTCAAGATTTACTGTCCCTTCCAAAATATCTTGTTCCAGAACTGGGTGATACATAAAATCTCCGACTTTTCCACGGAGTTGTAGACATTGTACATCTCCGTTATCATAGAGATTGAGGCGACAGTCCACTGCTGCGGATTTCATCACATTTTCAAGCTCCTCTAGAATCGCACGCTTACTTTGACTGACTAGATACAAATGCTCATCACTTGTAATAATATAATCTTCTGCGCCTTGCGGAAGCACGATTCCATTTGACTTCGCCCCTTCAACACCAATACTATCCTGATTCGCAATAGACTCATCAATCTTGAGAGGACCATCACGGGCCGCTTGCTGTTCAGGAGAATACACACTTATGTAGGTAAAGACTTCAACTGTCCGCTGATTCTTTGCGGGATCAGCGTCATACGGTAGATCCATGTGACTACAGATACGCACGGCGCGTCCTTTCACTTGTGCGAGACGAACATCATTCCAATATGGTTCCATGATATGAACGCGACGAACATTTTTTAATGAGAGACCCTCGGCACCAGCAGAGGTAATACAGAAGACACGGCAAAGTTGCCCCTGCTTATTGTCCGTAAATCCACCTTCCTGTAGAACTTCGGTGAGTGCCTTGGGTAACGCATTAAAACGAGCATTAAAAAGATCAAGATTCATTCTGCGAATCTCTTCAGGCTCCTCGCCTGTGAACTGTATGAAGCGTTTGTTGTCGGCTGCGCCTTTCTTGAGACTTGCTGCCGTTTTCGCATCGAACCGAACACCGTCTTTAGTTGCTTCAATCTTGATTTGTGTGTAACCATTGAGTTCCATGACGATGGAGAAAATACCGATCCCTTCCATACTCAGAAACTGGCTATAGACGAGACTGGAACCAGGAGACGATTCAATGCGCTCGAGTATCGCGGCATATTTCGCACTGTAGTTTTGTAGATTGTTGGGAGCAGGATTTGTAAGTGTGAGTTTCTTTGCACAGAACTTTTTTAGACAGATCTTAGCCTGGATACAAGCTTCTTTGTAATCCTCGCTCGGCGACTTACACAGGATTAAATCACGGTCACGTAAGATTTGTGCTTCTCTGAGAGTTATTTTCTTGCCTTGTGCGAGCTTTGCGTCAATTGGTTCTGCTTCAGCAAAGATACGTTGCCGACGCACACCCTCATCCTCTTCACCAGATTGTGTAGGTGGTTTGGGTGCTGCGACGACTGCTGCGGCAGCAGCGGCATTGGGAGGAAGTGGTGCGAGCACGGCAGAAGGAGCGGAAGGAGCAGCAGAAGGAGCAGCAGAAGGAGGAATCTCTTCTTCATCCACATCTTCTCCTTCAGGAGTTACTCCTCCCTCCATTCCATAAAGACTTGTATCTAGAGTAGCATCAATCTCGAGAGCACCACCTTCTGTGGGCCCCGCTGCTACAGGAGTTTTTTTGATTATCTTTTTTATAGCCGGCTTTGCTTGTGCCAAAGGTACAGCAGCCGGCTCTGCTACAAACTCACGTTCCTCCTGGGCTTCAATCGCCGCATCTTCAGCTTCCGCAGCTGCCGCCGCCTCCGCATCACTCACCGCACCCGCTTCATCAGGTAAAAGGACATTCGCCTCCACAGCTCCCTGTTCCGCATCAAGGCCAATAAACTCTACAGGATCACGGCCAAGATCCTCCTCCTGAAGTTCCTTCTGTGTGCGCGGACGCGGTCGTGTTACTTCTTCAGGAAATACAAAACTACATGCTTGTCTCGACTCCATACGATAGTTACCAGGCTTCACACGACCCGCAATCTCATACACATCCTTCCAAATGGCACCCGCCTTACCCGCAAGTTGTCCCGCAGGAATCTGCGCATCCTTTAGTTCTTTTTTTACTTCAACAAGACGTAAACGCATATACTCGCGTGACTGATAAATACTCATCGGCACTCGCACCACTTCATCGCGTGTCACGAGAGGCATCAACTCCTCCTTTGAACCCTTGTAATACGAAATCAGTCCTGTAAGACGCTTCGCAAGAATATTTTTATTCTTAATAAGACCCTCACCTTCTCCACCACCGATAAATGTATCAATAAACTGTTCATGGAACGGCGGTAGGAGAGGTTCTGTCCGTAAAACAAATTCTCCCTTTACGCGAAGTGTCTTTGATTCAAGCGCCTGCTTGAACGATGACATAATGTCTTCAAATGTCGGAGGTATCTGATCTTCCCCCATCCGAATGACACCACTCATTTCACCATCAGCACCAAACACTTTCTTCACACCGTATGGCAGCGGCGTAACTAGAATACTTGTTCCAGACGGCGTAGGGGTCACACGGACAAAATCAATATGAAGATGTTCACGTGCCGTCTTTTCAATCGTATTTATACTAACAGGATCTGTTTCAGCTGTAGAGCCCTGTGCGATATTTAGATATCCGTGTAGAATATTTGCGAGGATCGCAAGTTCATCAGGAAAGTTAATCAGCGGTGTTCCACTGAGCGCGACAATCTTACTATTTGTTGCGTCCAACAGAAGCCTGTAGAAGAGATATCCGCGCTTATAGTTCTTGGGTTTTCCACAAAGTCCAGGAGTCCAGCGACCGGTTTTTATCGGCTCAGGCATAATCTTACGACGCTTTGTAGGGATATTTGCGAGATACGGTTCTATCGTTCCTTGCATAAGACGGATCAGATTGTGAACTTCATCAATGACAATCACCGCATTATCAAAGATACGATTTGTGGGAGGCGCGCACGCAAACTCTTTTAGCTTCGCCGCACTTACACCGTTATAGTTGATAAATGTGATCCGATCATTAATCACCGCATTAATCTGCGCACGGATTTCAAGCTGTGCCTTAGAATCAAGTGTCTTATAGTTGGGTTCCGCAGCCTTTGTAAAATCAGGGACCCAGAAGCTGGTCGCCTTATACTTCTCAGGTAAATCATAGACAGTTTTCGCAAACAGACGAACTGTCTGATCTTTCAGATCCAAGGGAATCCAGTGATTCTGTAGGCGGAAATGCTGAAAACCACAGAATGAGATTTCATTAATAAAGTTCTTACGAAGACTAAACGGGGTCATGACGACAATACGCTTGTGACCGTTGGCAAAGAGAGCTTCCGCAGCAGCAATAGCAGAACAGGTTTTACCTGAGCCAAGGCCGTGGTAGACAAGGAGACCGCGATACGGTGATTCGTTGCGCATATATTCGCGAATAAACTGTTGGTAGAGATAGGTCTCTGCTTTTGTTTGTCCTTGTACACCTTGCTTGGCACATGCCTCAAAATCAAGCTTTTCTTCGTGGGCGGGAAGGATAAACCGGCGATAGATTGTTTCAATGGATTCTGAGAATCCACGACGAGTCTCAGGGATGTAGGCTTTGGGCGCAGGATTCAAATACTGACTTCCATATTCAGCATCGAGGATCGGTTTTCCGAGCGCTTGGAGTTTGGAGGAAAATATAGAAAGATCACTTGAAATCTTATCTTTTTCCTTTGAAACGTCTACAAATGAAGTCATAAGTTTTTGTATATCGGCGTCAAAATCAGGACCCTCTACGCCTGAAAATCCCTCAGGGGTAAATCGAAGAGTTTTATAATCCGAATCAAGAGTTTTTAGGATTTCCTTGGAAACAGCAAAGGGAACGGCAAAGCTGCGACGACCATCGGGTCCAGCGGGCCCACGAACATCTTCAAAGTTTGTTCCACTTTCTGCGAGAGCCGCAAGTGCTAAGTTAATCGT
>Ga0114958_10003031_pt1 | contig 12234 bp, 10 predicted proteins | sample C_130208_EF_Meta_FD_89577 | JGI IMG/M metagenome (GOLD analysis project Ga0114958, IMG submission 89577) | Freshwater microbial communities from Lake Croche, Canada to study carbon cycling - C_130208_EF_MetaG | ecosystem: Environmental > Aquatic > Freshwater > Lake | place: Lake Croche, Canada... | reverse complement strand
TGAAAGAAAACGCAATGAAAACAACATTAAATTCAATTTGTCCTGTACTCACACCGTCGGGAAATGTAGAGTTTGTTAATTATCGAGGAAAATTGATACATCATGGTGAAATATTTGAGATGGCACGTTACTTTGGCGAAAATGCGCCGTTCATGTCTTATGTCTACAAAAACAGTCCATACGTTGACCAAACAATCGAAAAATACAAAAAGAGTTTCCAGGCAGATGATGATGACGTATGGCTTTACGTAAATCAAGAAAACAATTTCAAGATATTCGATGGTACAGAAGCAACAGGACATGATAGTATCGGATGTACCATATTTTGTGGCGAAAAAGAAGTCGAACGTATTTTCTGGTGTGGTTCGATACTAAGTAGTGCCGATGTTAGTCCAGAATACACGCCTACGATTGTTCAAGTTGCTGTAGGCGTTTTGAGTGGCTTGTCTTTTATCGTCGAACATCAAGATTTGGGGTGGATTGAACCGACTGATATAGACAATGATTACATGCTTCAAAAAAGTGTCCCTTTATTGGGAAAATTTTTCTTTAAGGAAATACCAGTCGACCAATTTAATGGTCCAATCAAATTTTAGTTTTACTTTTTTCTTTGCTTTTACTTTTTGCTTTAGTTTTACTTTTACTTTTTTTGCTTTTTGCTTTAGTTTTGCTTTTAGTTTTTTTACTTTTTGATTCAGTTTTACTTTTTTTAGTTTTAGTTTTAAGTTTAGATTTTGACTTGAAAAGCATTTCATCTGTATAAATATCTACATCTTCACCTTTCTCTGTTACAGGCATTTTAACACGCCTGACTATCACTTGCTCTTGCAAGTCAAGAATGCTAATCAATAAAGATCTATTATCTTCTTTTTTTTGATTAAAAAGTAAATAATCTTTGTTGTACTCAATTAACGGCGATTCGTAAAAATCAAGCATTCTTTTTTTCTTCCCAATAAGTCTCCCACGAAGCATTTTGGTTATCGAATCCGGTGGAGAACTCGTGTACATCTCTCTATCAAACACCTTCTTTCTGGAATAAATGTCTTCTAACAAATAACTTTTTCTCTCTTCATACAAATCATCATCTCCACGTATTTCGCTAATAATGGCTTCTAAAGTAGAACGATCCAAGTCTGTTATGAATTCAGCAATAATCTCATCCGTTTCAATCGTAACATATTTTTTCTGCAATTCTTCACAAATCAAAGAATTATTGACTACAAAATCATCATAAGATTTCGTAGTAAACAATAAAATCACTTTTTTTCCATCCATATCAAAAAAGCCAGATAAGTATTTATCCCCTCTTTCAACATTATATTTCTTTCCATCTATTTCTACAAAGTCTGGATTCCAAAGGTTAATGAAACAATACGTTTGTTTATCAAAATACGGAATTACCATTTTATTGCCACATCTCATTTCATATCTCATTTATATTAAGTCTAATTTTTTCGCACAAAAATTAGAATCCATTCTTTCTCAATTCACGCTCCAAATACACTCTCAAATCACGTTCCTTCACGTTATAAGGAATCTCGATCAATTTTATTCCATACTGGCGACATTTCAATGCCTTCATTTGATCTCGTTTTTGTTGGTCAACGAAATGCTGTTCGGTCAAATGAAATTTAGGGCTGAATTTATAGTGCTGAACACCTTGTATCTCTATCGCCAACATTAACTCTTTGTTAAACAAATCAATTTCCAAATTACGTCCTGTTGCTTCATTCTTCAAGAAATTCGGACGAATCTTGTAGAATGGACGCTGAAAAATGTCTTCGACGTGATACTTTACCGCCAACTCCAATTTACTATCTCGAACTGTATGCTGTCGATAATTAAAGAACGAATCTTTCGGCATAACTTCAAATCGCGTTTTATCTCGAAGACTGTACGTCCCCCTTTTATTCGTCCACCAATTGTAAATGAACAATACGAGTATTAAACAGATAGAAAGGAACGCTAGTACGCCAAACCCATTGTCTTCCCAATACCTTTTCATTTGATCCCAATAAATTCCAATTTGTTCCATTTATTTAAAATTGATATTTTTAAACTTTTTTTATTGAAAATGGAAATGAGTTTACAAAATGTGCCAAAAGATGTCTTTCACATCCTCTGTTCGTTTATGCTACCACGAGATCTGGTAAGGCTACGCACTTTATCGCGTGAATACGCGCACATTACAAACGAATACCTGATCCGTACCAAAAACAAGACAAAGTTATTCGAATTAGTCTGTCCATTATGCGGTAACGACTGGATCAATAACAGTCCAATACACGACTATCTGGACATTGACGATGAAATGCACTACTTTGAAGTAAACGAACGAAATTCTTACATCTCCACCCTCTTTTACGGCGAAACAAAACGAGATCATCTTTTGTGCGAAGAATGTGAAGATACAATGCAAGAGAATCCTTACTTATCGCATTACAAATTACCTTGCAATTACGAAGTTTATATTGACTATTGCACTAATTATCCATGGGCGGTACTCATCAAAAACGGCAGCAAAATCATATGGAATCAGTACAATTGTATCATTGATCCAAATGTAGAAATGGATTCTGATCTAGAATAATTTTATTTAACAAGATTAAATAAAGATGACTGTATATTGCGGATCCAATCAATTAAACTCGCAACTTATCGGACAAGGCGGAAACAAAACAATTGGAACACGAAATGAATGTCTGCGAAAAGGAATCGGTGTCGGTCTCCACATGCCACTCGATCTAAGTTATAACGGTCCCTATCAACCAATCGATCAACGCCGCTTTTATTGCGGAGACGGAAACTTACCAATCGGTTACGATTCCAACGGTACTCTGCAACAATGTTTTACGACCGGTGTCGGCGTCGGCAGACGAACAATTGCTCAACGCGCTATTGGCGCACCTGCAGCTCTGGGTGTCGCTCAAGTCCCCGTTTTTTCACCGCTGGTGTATATTATAGCCTACGTTATCCTAAACGCGATTTTCGTGGTAGCTATGGTATACTCAAAACCGGCTTTCTTGTTAAACGAAGAAAAAGAAATAAATTGGAATATCTTGGGACCTTACATTGCACTATTTGCCATCTTATCTGGTATCGTAATGCATCGACTCTCGATCCACTAAACAATTCTGTCTACAATCGCCATTATTGCCACAATCCATTACACATTGATTGTACGCCTTATTTTTATCAAGAGTCTGGAAATACCGCTCGACAAAAAAACGAGCCTGGAGGTGTGGCGGAGGAATGGCCAGTTTTATGGCCTTTGGATTTCTACCCGCATTTTGTAAAATTTGGACGAGATAGGTTTGAATCATATGAAACAATCCGGTCTGATGAAAATCACAAAATGTACCATAATAACGTCTTATCGAATTAAGTACACAATCACGAACATCATTTACATTTTGTGCTCCATGTAATTGCGTACAAATGGGTACCGGATTAACATAAAATTGATCCATTTATATATTATAAAAAATTCTTATTTTTCAATATTGACGATACGCCCAACACAAGCAAGCCAATTGCACTCGAAAAAAGAAGTGCATAAATAATTGCCAATCTCTTTGAAAAAACCCGTGTATCATTCTCCTTAACAAAATCAGGTACGACATTATAATAATAAACCATTAAAACGACAAACGAGATCAATGTGGAAACAATAGAATAAATAGACGGATTCATTTATATAGTACGAAAATTTCTTTTCAATAACATTTTAAATACGAAATCTTTATTAAAAATGTCAGAAAATCCATCTTATTTATTTTATTGCAAAACATCCGAAGGATACATTATCAAAATCCTATCCGAATTGCTCCAAAATAATATCAAAAATGGCTGTTTTATCGTAAACGAAAAAGGACTCTTTTTTAGAATGACCGATAGCAATCGTCGCATTCTCATCGATCTAGAATTATCCGCTGATAAATTCAGCAGTTTTAAATTCAATTCAAGCACCAATCTTTCAGTCGGACTAAACATCTCACATTTCTACAAAATGCTCAAAAATATCAAAAAGAAAGATAATCTTGTCCTCTTCATCGAAGAAGATAAAGAAGAGCTGGGAATCCGTGTCATCCCCAAAGAAAAAAACCGCGTGACCACAAGTTTTGTTAAAATCCAAAATCTGCAAAGTCTCGACATCGATCTCCCCTCTCAATACGAAAAACCCGTAAATATTCCCAGCAACGAATACATTAAAATGATCAAAGATCTCAACAATATGGGCGGGAACCATATCACCATCTCATCCTGTATCGGGTACCTGAAATTTAATTGCGATACGAACGGAATTTACAGCCGCGAAATCGTATTCGGTGAAAGCGACGAAAAAATCGATATCACCTGTATCCAAGATTTCGATACCGAACAATTGTACAGAATCTCGAAGATTTCTGGATTAAGCAGTATGATCCAGATCTACCAAAAAAATGGTCTTCCTCTTTTATTCACCAGTAATATCGGTAATTTGGGAAAAATATCAATTTACACAAAAGACAAGAAACAAATTCAAGAAGAAGATCTCGGTATTGAATCAGAATAATTTTTTCTCTTACTATAAATGAATTACCTTGAAGTATTCGATTTGGATACCATCAATAAAATACTATTACCAGGAACTTTACCCGAATATAAAGACAAAATTATGTTTGTTATGGTAAAAGCAAACTGGTGTGGACATTGTGTCAGCACATCGCCGCAATTTGAAGAAGCAGCTGCAGCAAAACCAGCTAACGTTGAATTCTGTTACGCCAATATCACAGGCGACGAAGACGAAAAAGCCATGAAAGATGAATTGAAAAATTTTTTCAAAGACTTTAAAGGATTTCCCCACCTCACTTGTTTTCGAAACGGTGTTGAAATCAAACAATATAACGGTCAACGAAACAAAAACGCATTCCTCGAATTCTTGGAAAAAGTTTAATGGAATTTAAATATAAACTTTTATATTTAAAATGGTGACTTTAACTCTCGTCATGATTGTAAAAAACGAATCGAAAATCATTCAACGTTGTCTCTCTTCCATCTTGCCAATTATTGATTCGGTCGTTATCTCCGACACCGGATCCACCGACAATACAATTGAATTGATTGAATCTTTTTTAAGCGAACATAATCTCAAAGGGAAAGTCTACAACGACGAATGGAAAAATTTCGGCCATAATCGTACCAAAAGCATCACGAACGCCCAAGAATGGCTTACTGAAACCGGCGCAGACTTACCCTCTTCTTATCTCATTACCATCGATGCCGATATGGTTTTCTGTATCGAACCTTCTTTCAAAAAAGAATTGCTGGTTTTAAAAGATTCATGGAACATTCAACAAAAAAATAGCTGTCTCACCTACTACAACAAACGCATTTTCAAATCCTCTTTGCGCTACAAATGCATCGGCGTAACTCATGAACACTGGGGCTGTGACGACCAAGAAAAAGAAGGAAAACTGGATTTGCTCTACATTGACGATATCGGCGACGGTGGTGCAAAAGCCGATAAGTTTGACCGCGATATCCGTCTACTGAGTCAAGGTATCATCGACGAACCTAATAACGAACGCTATTATTTCTATCTTGCACAAAGTTACTCTGATTTAGGTAATAAAGAAGAGGCTATTAAACTCTACAAAAAACGTATTGAAATGGGCGGTTGGTACGAAGAAGTATTCATGGCTCATTTACGAATCGGGGATATTTACAGTTCATTGCAACAAATTGAGAATGCCGTGCATTACTGGAGTTTGGGGTACGAAAAATTGCCTTCACGTTCCGAAACATTATTTCGCATCATTCATTCTTTTCGTAACATTGGCAAAAATAACATTGCATTGATGTACCTGAAAACCGCATTACCAATTGAATACCCCAAAGACCATGTCCTATTCATTGAACATCAAGTCTACCAACATAAATTACTTGAAGAATTAAGCATCTGTGGATTTTATACCAAAGAAAGACCTTACGGAATGATTGCATGTGAACATTTGATCATGAATAAAGATGTTCCACAAGCAACCAAAAATCAATCTTACTCAAATCTGGCGTTTTATCTCCAAAAATTGGAAGGCAAACATACCACTTTTGACATAAAAATAGATGAACCTTACTTGAATTCAAGCGCATCTCTTATCAAAACGAAGAAAGGGTACACTGGCAATATTCGAGCCGTCAATTACAGCATCAGCAAGAAATTCGAATACAATGTCCGTGATACGAAAGGACATGTCAAAACCAAAAATTACTGGGTACACTTAAACGACAAATTTGAATTGACTAAACAATACGAACTTTTAACTGGTCCGAAATGTAAACCTAGACGTGAAAGTCATATCAACGGTCTCGAAGACATGCGCGTATGTAAAGTTGATAATGAATGGAACGCTTTGGTTGTAACGTTTGAGTACGGAGAACATAATCATCCGTCGATATGTTTATGCAAATTTGGTGTAAAAGATGATATGTATTTTATTTCGGAGATTTACCCTACCAATTATAAGAACGACGAATGTCAAAAAAATTGGGCACCATTTAGCGAGAATGGAAAACTTTGTGCGATTTATTCTCATCATCCATTGACCATTCTTGAAATCGGTGATACAGGTAATACGACCGTAAAAATCCAAAAGGAATCGAAATACGATTTATCGAAAATACGTGGGTCGGCTTCACCTTTGAAATTGCCGAATGGATGGTTAGTTCTTGTACATGAAGTGTTGTTTATGGATACACGCAAATATTTTCATAGATTTTTGTATTACGACAACGAATGGAATTTACAGGAAATTAGTCAAAGTTTTTATTTCCGTGATTTTTTTATCGAATTCAGTTTATCAATGACAATCACAGAAAATGACATTACCATTTTTTACTCCAAAGAAGATAATTCGACAGAGATGTTGACATTATCTATCAATTCGATACAATGGATGCCAAAAGATATAAATAAGTGGCTTAAAGATACTTTTTAAATTATTATATAAAAAATATATATAATAAAAATGTACAAAATACAGGACTTTAATGCAATCAATACCATCATACATTTCGATCGAGAAATGGGTATTTCTGGGAATAGACAAGGAGGTGGAGGTAGCTCAACCGGTCCCACTGGTCCGAATGGTGGACAACAAGGTCTTAGTGTCGGATCACAAGGTCTGAGTACTGGACCACAAGGTCCGCAAGGATTCACTGGAACTACTGGTCCAAACGGAAGACCTAGTACGGTAACAGGTCCCCAAGGAGATCAAGGTCAACCAGGCTACACCGGTCCATCTGGATTTGGTCCAACTGGTTTGATTGGTCCTATTGGCTACACAGGCACGAATGGGTCTACCGGTCCAACTGGCTATACCGGCGCAACTGGATTCGGTACCACTGGATCTATTGGCCCAACTGGCTACACCGGCCCAACTGGATTCGGTACCACCGGTTTGACTGGTCCTACTGGAAGCACTGGTCCAACTGGATCTACTGGTCCAACTGGTTACACCGGCCCTACTGGATTCGGCGCTACTGGTTTGACTGGATCTATCGGATGCACGGGTACGACTGGGTATACTGGTCCTACTGGATCTACCGGTACTATCGGAAATAGTGGTCCTACAGGATACACGGGAACGACTGGTTATACTGGCCCTACAGGTTTCGGTCCCACTGGATACACTGGTCCTACTGGACGCACTGGTCCTACTGGATACACTGGTCCTACTGGATACACTGGTCCTACTGGAAGCACTGGTCCTAGTGGATACACTGGACCAACTGGATTCGGAGCTACTGGTCCTACTGGCTACACCGGCCCTACCGGATTCAGTCCAACTGGTTACACCGGTCCTACCGGATTCGGGTCCACTGGTTTGACTGGCCCTAGTGGCTACACCGGTCCAACTGGATTCGGACCCACTGGATCTATTGGTCCAACTGGCTACACCGGATCCACTGGATCTATTGGTCCAACTGGCTACACCGGATCTACAGGATTCGGAACTACTGGTTTGACTGGTCCTACTGGATTCGGAACTACTGGTTTGACTGGTCCTACTGGATTCGGAGCTAGTGGTCCAGTTGGATCTACTGGTCCAACTGGTTACACCGGACCAACTGGATTCGGCGCTACTGGTTTGACTGGATCTATCGGATGCACGGGTACGACTGGTTATACTGGTCCTACTGGTTTCGGTCCCACTGGATACACTGGTCCTACAGGATACACGGGAACGACTGGTTATACTGGTCCTACTGGTTTCGGTCCCACTGGATACACCGGTTTGACCGGTCCAACTGGATACACTGGTCCTCTTGGTACTGGTCCGACTGGCGCAACTGGAGTAACAGGTATAATAGGTCCAACTGGATATACCGGTTCACCTGGAATTAATGGAATATCTAATGCCCTTGCTCTCTATTTTGATGGTACAAATCAAACTATACAGCAACCAGCAACTGGTAATATGCTTATTTATCCAAATACAACTAGTACGACTTATATAAATTGTCCATATGGTAGTATATTAACAACTGGTACAATAATAGCAAATTTTAGTATTAGTGCAAATTCTTTACCGTCGAAAACGCTTATGGCTGGTTATTGGCAAACTTATTTATACGCTGTAGCCGCCAATCCAGGTGGAACTATATCCTACTCTATTAATTTATTTGATGGTGTAACACAAATTACAACATATGTAGGAAACACAATAGTAGCTAGAATTCCTCAATTTTATACTCTTACTTTATACCTTCCCAACTCTTACACGTTACAAAATAATCTTAATATACAAATAGTTGGATATTCGTCTAATAATTCAGGAACATTATCTATTTCTATGAGAGAAACACAAACATCATCTTTTATAACAACCACCATTCCAACAATCGGTGCAACTGGTTTGACCGGTACCACTGGGTCTACCGGTCCTACTGGATACACTGGCTACACCGGTCCAACTGGATTCGGTCCCACTGGTTTGACTGGTCCTACTGGCTACACCGGCCCAACTGGATATACCGGTCCCACTGGTTTGACTGGTCCTACTGGCTACACCGGACCCACTGGATCTACTGGTCCTACTGGCTACACCGGCCCAACTGGATATACCGGTCCCACTGGTTTGACTGGTCCTACTGGCTACACCGGACCCACTGGATCTACTGGATACACGGGTCCTACTGGGTACACAGGAACTACTGGATACACCGGAACAACTGGTGATACTGGAACCACAGGTCCTACTGGGTATACCGGAACCACTGGATACACCGGAACAACTGGTGATACCGGAACTACAGGTCCTACTGGGTATACCGGAACTACTGGATACACCGGAACAACTGGTGATACTGGAACCACAGGTCCTACTGGATACACGGGTCCTACTGGATACACGGGTCCTACTGGGTACACAGGAACTACTGGTGATACCGGAACTACAGGTCCTACTGGGTATACCGGAACCACTGGATACACCGGAACAACTGGTGATACCGGATTCGGGGCTACTGGTTTGACTGGTCCGACTGGATCTACTGGGCCTACTGGCTACACCGGTCCCACCGGTTTGACCGGTTTTGGAGCAACGGGAACAACGGGTGCTACTGGAGCATCTAATCCAAACTCAACTGCCATTACTATTACAGATAATAATACTAACGCAACCTTCTATCCTACATTTGTATCTGGAATAGGTGCAGAGCAGAGACTAAATGTGGATTCTAACACGACTCCATTAACATACAATCCCAGTACAAGTGTCCTAACAGCAACATATTTCGCGGGTGATTTGACTGGAAACGCTGATACAGCGATTAGTGCTAGAACAGCAACCAACTCAAACAATGTCGCAATTACGAGTGATAATACCTCTGGAACATACTACATTCCCTTTTCTAAAACAAGTGGAACAGGTAATAAAGCACTTTTCCAAGATGATACAACCACTCCACTCACTTACAATCCAAGCATAAGCGCGTTGTCATCACGTATTGTAGCACAAGGAGTAGGTGAGAATCGTCCTGTCAGTGGTCAGACAGTTGTATTAACCTCAGCCGACCCTCCCAACCAGACATTTACTTCTGGTGCCGGAGGAGATGCTACTATAAATCTACCCGATGCTACAACCATTCCTGTCGGAACAAAATACGGTATTACTAATTTTTCTACCTTTTCTGTTATTGTGAAAACGTTTAATGGTTTAAGTACTATCTATACTATTCCACCAAATGGTTCTTGTGATATTTTACTCATCAGCGGGGCGTCCAATGGCGGTTCGTGGTCTCAAACTCCTAATCTATCCAATACTGCTTCATCTGGAACAAACTTAACCATTGTGGGTAATATGAACTTTAATAATGCTAGTACGTCAATCATTTCAAACACTGGTGGTGGGTCTCTTACTTTCGTAGGTGATTTAACGGGCAATGCTGACACGGCAACAAGAGCAACAAATATTAATGGTGGTTTGGGTGGTTCCATTCCATATCAATCTGCACGCAATACAACGACATTTCTCGACAATGGAAGTGCGGGACAAGTTTTGACTTCTGCTGGAACAACTCTCGCCCCCGCTTGGGCGACCCCTTCTACCACCGCAACTACCGTCAGTATCACAGACACAAATACGTCAGGAACCTATTACCCTACCTTTGTATCTGGAACGGGTGTAGGACAGACACTAAATGTGGATTCTACCACGACTCCATTTACCTACAATCCAAACACGAGTGCGTTGGCGGTCGGGCAAACCCTGAAATTAGATGGAAATGGTTTGGTTGCGGTAGGACTCAATGCGGGACAGACCAGTCAAGGAACAAATGCGATTGCGATAGGTAATAATGCGGGTAATGCGAATCAAGGTAATAATGCGATTGCGATAGGTAATAATGCGGGACAAGGAACAGTATCGGGACAAGGATCAAATGCGATTGCGATAGGTAATAATGCGGGTAGCGCATCACAAGTATCAAACTCTATCGTTCTCAATGCGAGTGGTATAACAATAAATCCAACATCATCAGGTTTTTATGTTAGACCCATTCGAAACATAGCAACTGCGACTCCCGTTGTCGTATATAACACGGGGACATATGAACTCACTTACAGTACCTCTTCCATCAAATACAAGAAAAATGTAATAGATTTAACGGGAGATACAACTGCGATATACAATATAAGAGCAAGAGAGTATGATTCAAAGGAAGACGATACGCATCATATTGGCTATGTGGCGGAAGAATTAGAACAGTGTGATACTCGTTTTACGTGGAAGAATCCAGATGGAACTCCTGAAGGTATTGAATGGTTCCATTTGCTCTTATACACAATTGAGGAGATGAAGAAGTTGAAAGAAAGAATCAGTCAATTGGAAAATCGTTCATAATCATTATGTGATTCTTCGCATATCATCAAATACACTACAATGTTGCAATTAGATCTTTTTCTTCATTGTACAATACAGGTACAAGTAATATCGAACTCTATTCCTTCACAAAATTCTACAAATGGTATATTTATTGGATGTGCTGTGTTCAAGGAACTTTCTCCACTTCAAATGAAATCGTAATCGGTTATACCGCTACAATTAGAAACTCTTCTACCACAACTTTATACACCCCAACAACAATTACACCGTATAGCGGATCCACTGTCAATTTATCTGGAACTTTATCCGGATTTATTAAGTCTGTAACGTGTACAATCGATTCTTCTGGTCAATATTATATTCTACTTCCGCTAAAAATCCTAGTGGACAAACCACCTGGTACTTATTTAGTAACAGTAAAAACTGATCAGATGTCCATGACAATGGGTGTATTTTTTTATAAACCAAATATATATATATATAACGTTGATCAACTAAACACCGACGAAAGTATCACTTTATCACATTATCCTGATGAACTTGGGATTCTTAAAAATGGAATTACTTTTTTTTACAATTTTATAATGAATGGATAAAAAGTATTGAAATCATATTTTTAAATAAAAAATATTATAATAAAAATGTACAGAATACAGGATTTTAATACAATAAATACAATCATACATTTTAATAAGGAGTTAGGAAATCGTGGTAATGGAGGAGGTGGTGGTGGAGGTTCAACTGGCCCAACTGGGATGTTTGGTGGACCACAAGGACCGCAAGGATCGCAAGGAGAGCAAGGACCTGCAGGACCGGCAGGAAATCCAGGATCTCCAGGATATCAAGGACCACAAGGATCTCAAGGAGC
>Ga0114958_10003030_pt1 | contig 12234 bp, 13 predicted proteins | sample C_130208_EF_Meta_FD_89577 | JGI IMG/M metagenome (GOLD analysis project Ga0114958, IMG submission 89577) | Freshwater microbial communities from Lake Croche, Canada to study carbon cycling - C_130208_EF_MetaG | ecosystem: Environmental > Aquatic > Freshwater > Lake | place: Lake Croche, Canada... | reverse complement strand
TGGGCCGTGACCGGAGCTGCGGCCTCCACCCTGCTTGCGCCGTACATCGGAAACGTCACCATCATCGAGCTGTACGTCGGCAAGGACCTGTTTTCGAATCGGGAGCAGCTCGCGGGCACATTGGGCGGAAGGATTGTCGACAAGGGTCATCGGATTGAAGTCCGAGAGCTGCCCACACCTGTGAGCGCAGACGGACCGGTGATCGACCAGATCCACGTGGCGCTGCCGGTCCGTGTCTATGCCGACCTCATGGCAGCCGGGGGACGATCTGCAGAGGCTGCCCAACACTTGCGGGAGGTCATCGATGTCGGACCCCGTCCGTAGTCGTCGAGCGCGCGAGCTGGCCGAGGGGGCCCTTGTGCGCCTTGTGCACGCCTATGGCGATATCCCTGAGTTCGTTCTCCTCGGGGGACTCGTGCCCGATCTTCTCTGCAGCCAGGCACCGCTCCAGCACGTCGGCACAACTGATGTCGATGTCCAAGTCGATCTAGAGATCAAGGGCGGCTCGACCAACAGCGGGCGACTGGAGCAGGCTCTCATCACGTGCGACTTCACGCCCGACACCGAACGGGTCTGGCGATGGAAGGACACGTCGGCGCCACAGCTCGTTGTCAAGGTGGAGTTCCTTTGCGATCTCCCGGACATCGCGGATCACGCAACGGTGTCCTTCGACGGATGCGAGTCACTCGGAGCTGTGAATCTGCGCGGGACCGGCTTCGCCGCCCGTGATTGGGAATTGCATGAGGTCACAGCTGGAATCGGAGAGGGTGCGGCCACCGTGCAGCTACGCGTGGCCACGCTTCCCGCATACCTACTGGCCAAAGTCCGCGCTGCACACGGGCGGGGACTGACGAAGGATTGGTACGACATCGCGTATGTGCTCTTGCACAACGACGCAGGCGGACCCGCTGCAGCTGCTGATCTGGTCGTCGAGCAGTTCGCTGGCTCGCTTGCCGGAGCAACGTCGACGGCGCTCGGCGAGCTGGCCGCCAACTTTCACGACGAGACGGCCCTCGGGAGTCAGGCATATGCGGAGTCGATGGCTGGCCTTCACCCGGAGGTCGATATCGATGTCGCTGCCAACGACGCCGCTGCAGCGGTGACAGCATTTGTGGCGAAGGTGCTTTCCGGTTGATCACCGCGAAGACCCGCGTGGCAGTTCACGTCCGTTGACGTGGTATCCGCCAGACCCCAACTTCACCTCGGAAGCGCCTCGTGCGCCCGGCCTGCACCATCGGTCGCCTCGGAAGTTCTCCGACATCCACGATCGGGCTCTCGCCGCCGTCAACGAGCTGCTCGATCCCGGCTGATCCACGAATCAGCGCGACGATCTGCGACGACGTAGCGTTGGATCCCAGAGGAGTCCAGATGGCCCAGCACCGAGCACTGCCAATCCTCCAGGGCATCAGGCCGCTGCAGGCCTCACGCGTCTCGACGGACCTCATCGCCGGAGCCACACTGGCAGCCCTCGGCATCCCCGAGGTCCTCGGCTACGCCAAGATCGCCGGGATGCCGGTGGTGACCGGTCTCTACACCTTGCTGTTGCCGTTGGTCGTCTTCGCCGTCCTCGGATCATCGAGGCACCTGGTCGTCGGTGCCGACTCCGCCACGGCCGCCATCTTGGCGGCCGGGCTCAGCGGCCTCGCGGTCGCTGGCTCGGCTCAGTGGGTGACGCTCGCCGCCATCGTCGCGCTGGTCACCGGCGTCGTCCTCATCATCGCCCGGTTGATCCGACTCGGATTCCTCGCGGACTTCCTCTCGCGCAGCGTCCTCATCGGATTCCTCACCGGCGTGGGGATTCAGGTCGCCTTCCGGCAGGTGGGCCCGATGCTTGGGATCAGCGCTCCTGAGCACAACGCTGTGGGCGCCCTCGTCCACACCGTGACCCACCTAGACGAGGCCCAGCCGATGACGGTCGGGGTTTCAGCCGGCGTGGTGCTCATCATCGTGGCGAGCCGCTCCATCAGCCGCCGGATCCCAGGTGCCCTCCTGGCGGTCGTCGGCGCGATCATCCTCAGCTGGGCCATGGATCTGCGCGCGCACGGGGTGAGCATCCTCGGCACGGTTCCGTCGGGCCTCCCCCGGTTCTCGGTTCCCACGTCGAGCTGGAGCGCCGTGCCGGCGCTGCTCGGCACCGTGGGTGCCGTGGCGCTCGTCATCCTGGCCCAGAGCTCCGCCACGTCACGGGCCTATGCCGAGCGCTACGAGGAGGCCTTCGACGAGAACGTCGACCTCATCGGCCTCGGAGGCGCCAACCTCGCAGCGGGACTGACCGGCTCCTTCGTCGTGAACGGAAGCCCCACCAAGACCCAGATCGTCGATTCTGCTGGGGGCCGTAGCCAGCTCGCACAGCTCTCGACAGCTGCCATCGTGCTGGTGGTCCTCCTGTTCTTGACCGGTCCCCTTCGCTATCTCCCTGAGGCCGCCCTGGCATCGGTCATCTTCCTCATCGGGATCGAGCTGGTCGATCTGCCCGGCATGCGCGGGATCTGGAAGGTCCGCCGCGGCGAATTCGTGATCGCTGCGGCCACCGTGGTGATGGTCGCCGGTGCCGGCGTCAAGGTGGGCGTCATCCTCGCCGTCGTCCTGTCCCTCCTCGACTACGTCCGACGGGGCTACCGGCCTTCGCGGTCGGTGCTCGCCCGCAACGAGCGTGGTCACCTGCACAGCCACCCGGTCGACTCTGCCTCGCAGGCCGCCCCCGGATTGATCATCTACCGCTTCGCCGCCGACCTCTTCTACGCCAACACCAACAGCTTCGTCAGCGATGCCCTCGCGTTGGCCGATCACATCCCCGGCGGCTGGCTCTGCATCGACGCCAGCGCCATCGCGGACATCGACTACTCCGGGAGTCGGACGCTGCTCGCCCTCAACGACCAGCTCACGAGACGCCACGTGCGACTCGTCATCGCCGACCTCATCCACCCGGTCCACGTGGAGCTCGCTCGCTACGGAATCCTCGATGGACTCGACGACGACGCCATCTACGACACGCTGCTCGACGTCATCGAGGCTCGAGAGGCGATGCGGGGACCAGGTTCGTCAGAGTCCTGAGCTCGGCGTCCTCGAGCAGCAGCGGGCGTCTGGTCATCGGTCTCACCAGGATCGACGACCTCGCTCCTGGTGAACGACGCGTCGGCATCGACGACGGCCGAGGGGGCTGCACCATCGACCATCGCTCCACCGCCGTGGCCCCTCAGATCGCGTGGACCACCAGCATCGACTCGAGGCCGCTGAAGTCCTCAGGGTTGCGGGTGACGAGGTCCAAGCCCTGGGCGACCGCGATCGCCGCGATCATCAGGTCGACCGCTCGCCGCCGGTGAGATCGTCCACTGGCGTGCACCGCCGCAACGATCTGGCCGAAGGCCCGCGCCGCGCCGGCGTCGAAGGGGATGGGGTCGAACGTCGCCTCGACCTGCTGGAGCCGGAACTGACGGCGAGACGCTTCGAGGGGATCCTTGGCCAGGGCTGGCCCAGCGGTGAGCTCGGCGAGGGTGACCGCACAGATGGCGACCTCGTCGGGGAGTGCGCCTGCCACCCCCGGCTGGTCGAGGTCGATGACGACCGAGGTGTCGAGCAGCGACGGCCTCACCAGAGGTCCTGATCGACGGCCTGGTCGAGGTCCCGACGGAACGCCGCTCCGTCGATCCGCTGGCCCACCCCCTCGAAGGCGGCCCGAAGGTCCTCCCTGCGCACGAGTCGTCGCTGGCCCGAGGAGATCGGCCGGAGCTCGGCGATCGGCTGCCCGCTGCGCGTCACGACGAACGACTCCCCGCGAGCCACCCGCTCGATGATGGCGGCATTGTCATTGCGGAGCACCCGTTGCGCGATGACCTCCGACATGAACTCATCGTAGCGCTAAGTGCTACAGACGGCTACAGATGAGCGATCACCCCCGTGGCGATGCCGTCTCGAGCTCACCCTCGATCGCGCCACTCGTCGCAGGGTGTGGCGCGTCAACCAGATCGCTCGCCGACGTGGTCAACTCGTTCGCCTCACCTCAGGGCGAGCACGGCACAGAGGCTGTCATCGACTGCCCACATCGCCTCGGTGCTGACACGGCCGACCAAGCTGCCCAGACGCGTCACGTCGACCGCGCCAACGTGCTCTACCAGCACCTTGGTGGACATCCCCTCGATCTCGATCACCGGACGGATCGAGGCCGGGCGAGCGCTCACCGATGTCGGCGCGACGAGCACGACCGACCCCAGCCGGAGCACATCGGACTGGACGACCACCCCGAAGCGACATCCAGCCTGCTCATGGCTTACTGCTTTGGGCATCCGGAGCTCGAAGATGTCACCCCTCTGCACGGAGGCCCTCCATCATCGCTGCAACCTCGATCATCTCCGCCCGATCGACCTCATCCGCCTCGAGCCGGCGCACCTCATCAGCCAGGATCTCTCTCCGCCTCAGGTTCGACGCCGCTTCGAGCAGTGCATGTCGAATCGCCGCGGAGCGCGAGAGTCCCGTCGACTCCAGGGTGCGCAGCGCTCGCTCGGCATCTTCATCGAGTCGAACGGAGACGGCGGTCCTCATTCCTCCATTGCATCACGTCTCGTAGGCCAATTTCGCTGCCCTCCCGGCCTCGGCCCATCCACGCGTGGAGGCATCACCGACCTCCAGGAGGAGGTCGAGCACGGCTACGCGGCCCAGGTGTCGGCTTCGCACCTTCTCCTCAGGGTGTGGCAGTGCGGGGTCATGTCCTCTGCCCCATCACCCAGCTCCGGATGCGCAACCCCAGACTGGATGGACCCGAGACCGTCGGACATCGCCACCACCGAGATGACAGGCGTGGCACTCCACCCTCACGGGGTGCGAGGGGGTCGTCGTGGAGCAGGCGGCCAAGCGCGCCAAGCTCCGCGGGGTGCTCACCTGCCGACCTCGCGAGGCGACCGTTGGGACCATGGCACCACCAGCGGACCCGACACCGACCGTCGGCGAGTGGTTCGCCACGTGGTTCCACTCGCGCGCCTTCAAAGTGGCGCCCAGCACCCTCGGGTCGAACCGCAGCCTCTACCGCCTCTACTTCGCTGACCTCGCCGAGGTTCCCCTCGGCGACCTGACGGCCGGGCGCATCAAGGACTTCCTCGCCATGGTGGAGCACCGCTGCCACGAGCAGCGGCCGGGCACCGGGCAGCCCCACACCGTGCGCCACTGCCATGCACTGCTCTCGGCCGCCCTGCGCGACGCGGTGGACCACGAGCTCATCGCGTCGAACCCCATGGCACGGGTCCCGAGGCCGAGGACGCCCGCCCCGCAGCCCAAGTACCTCTCGGCCGAGGAGCTCGGCAGGCTCCTCGACGCCGTCCGGGCCACCGGCGACCCGAGGGCGCTGGCGGTCGAGCTCATGGCCCGCCTCGGCCTCCGTCGCAACGAGGCTCTGGGTGTGACCTGGGGCGACGTCGACCTCGAGGGGCGCGTGCTCCACCTGCGGTCCCAGATTGGCCGGGTCCCGGATCCGGCGCGTCCCGGGTCGACGACGATCGTGCACCGCGACCTCAAGACGATGGGGTCGCGGCGCGACCTGCGGTTCGGCGATCGCCTCGCGACGATGCTCAGATCCCGACGGACCGAGGCCGGCGAAGTGCCCCCGGACGGCGACCTGCTCATCTCGCTGAACGGCGGCCGTCCCGTCGACCCCGATGCCTTCAGCCGATGGCTGACCGGGATCGGACGGTCCATCGAGGTGCGCGTCTCGCCCCACCGCCTCCGGCACTCGGCCGCCACCTTGATGCTCAACCGTGGTGCCTCGATCGAGGCGGTGGCCAAGGTCCTCGGCCACACCGACGTCAAGGTGACGAGCGTCTACGCCCGGGTCCTCGACGAGACCAGCGGCGCGGCCATCGAGCTGCTCTCCGGGGTGCTCGATGGGCTCGACGGGAGCTCGTGGGGTGGACGGCGCGCTGAAGGGTGACCACGCAGCTGAGCCGATGCCAACGATGACCCGAGTGCGAGGTGGCCGAAGACCTCTTGTTCTTGCCTCAAGATGTGTAATAGTTTTGATCTATACCGTATTGAGAACGGTATCAAACTACTTTTTTACACATCAGATAGTCGCTGGCTGACGGGAGGAAGCGCCGGATGCAGGACAGGCCGCGCGATCGGATCGCCCCCAAGGCGCTCAGCGACCACCTCCTCGCCCACGGCCGACCGGTGGTCACGCTCGCCGAGGCGGCCGAGCTCATGGGGCTGAGCCACAAGGGAGCAGCTGACGCGATCGTCCGCCTTCGACGATCTGCGCAGCTCTTCAGCCCGACGCCTGGGCTCTACATCGCCATCCCCCCGGAGTACCGACTGTGGGGTGCCGTGCCTGCTCTCGACTTCATCGATCCGATGATGGCGTCGCTGGGACGCTCGTACTACGTGGCGCTGCTCTCCGCCGCCGAGCAACTCGGCGCCGCACACCAACGGCCACAGGTCCTCCAGGTGATGGTCGACGTGCCCCTGGAGGACCGGGACTTCGGTCGCGTCAAGGTCAGGTTCTCCTCGAGCCAGCGAGCGGCAGCCGTGCCCACGGAGCGACGAAACTCGCACACTGGCTCGTTTGTGATGTCATCGCCGGAGGCGACGATGCTCGACCTCTCGACGCGACCGCACGAGGCCGGAGGGCTAAGCAACGTCGCCACCGTGCTCCATGAGCTGGTGGAAGCACACAGGATCGAGATCGACGGGCTCATCGCCGCCGCCGCGGCCTATCCAGCCTCGACGCTGCGCCGGCTCGGATGGCTCCTCGAGCTCCTTGGCGCCGACATCGACACCGAGGCCCTCGTCGGCACATTGGGCGATCCGGTCGTGAGGCCCACCACGCTCCTCGACCCAGGCGGGCCCCGTCGGGGCCATGGGGACCGGAGATGGGGGATCGTCGAGAACGTCCTCGTCGAGCCGGACCTGTGATCCCTTCCGCATCCATCACCGCATGGGGGATCGATCGACCGTGGCCGACGCGGAGCGCCATCGAGCAGGACCTGCTGCTGGCGCGGATCATCGTCGAGATCTTCGAGCACCCGCTCCTCGCCGAGGAGCTCGTGTTCCGGGGAGGCACCTGCCTCCACCAGCTCCATTTGGCATCGCCTCGTCGCTACAGCGAAGACCTCGACTTCGTCCGGCGATCGAACGACGGCATCGGTCGAGTCTTCGACGCCCTTCGGGAGGTGTCGGACGCTGGAGGCCTCGAGGTCTACGCCCGCGACCTCGCAGAGCACCCGAAGGTTCGCATGCGCGCTCCGTCCGAGGGGGACTCGGCGACGATGCTGCGGGTGAAGGTGGAGATCAACACCCATGAATCATCTCCGTCCCTTCCCCTCCTGCACCTGCCGTTCGGCGTCGAGAGCGGATGGTTCTCAGGATCGACGACCGTGGTGACCTTCGCGCCCGAGGAGCTGGTGGCCACGAAGCTCCGGGCGCTCTACCAGCGCAAGAAGGGTCGTGACCTCTTCGATCTCTGGCTGGCGCTCGTCGAGATGGGCCTTGAGCCCGACGCCATCGTCGTCGCCTTCGAACCGTATCGGCCCGCCGGCTACACCAGGGAGACGGCCACCCGGAACCTCGCGGCGAAGGTCGCCGACCGGACCTTTCGCACCGACCTTGAGGCCCTGGTCATCGACTGGCCTGATGGCTACACGGTGGACGAGGCCTCAACGCTGGCGATCGAACGGCTGATCAGCTTGCTGTAGCGGAGCCGTCGCGGCAGACCTGGTGACTTGCGTCCAGCGGTCGTCGGTGCCGACGATGCCGTCGCCGGCGCCCGAGCACGCCTCCTCCCAAACCGTCGCCACCGAAGGAAGTCGGCGATGGAGGAGATCTGCAACGGATCCGTCCGCTTCGCTCGAAGCCCCCTCCTGATCGGACGGCGTGATGCATTGCATATTGATATGCTTTCTGCATGGCACAGCTGGTCACCAGGGTCGACGACGGTCTCCTCCGCGACGTCGACGAGCTGGTCGCCCAGGGGGCGGCGTCGAGCCGGTCGGCCCTGGTGCGGATGGGCCTCGAGCGGATGATCGACGAGCACCGCCGGCGTGCGGTCGGCGAACGTATCGCCGAGGCCTATCGCCGCATGCCGGAGACCACGGACGAGCAGGCCGGCCTCGATGCCGCCACCCGCGCGCTCATCGAGGAGGAGCCATGGTGACCACCGCCCGTCAAGGCGAGATCTGGTGGGCCGAGGTCGAGTCGGCCCGACGGCCCGTCCTGGTGGTGACCCGCACCGAGGCGGTGCCCGTCCTCTCGGGCGTCGTGGTCGCGCCCATCACGCGGACGATCCGTTCGATCCCGACCGAGATCCGCCTCGGCCTGGACGAGGGCCTCGCCACCGAGTGCGTCGCCAGCTTCGACAACCTCCAGCGCATCCGCGCGACGTCGCTCACCATGAAGATCGGGGAGCTGGGCCATCGGCACGCCGAGCTGTGCGGTGCGCTCCGGACCATGAGCGACTGCTGAGCGAGATCGGTAGCCTTGGGGGATGACCCTTCGCCTCGGCATCCTCGGCGCGGCGCGCATCGCCCCCGCCGCCTGCATCAAGCCAGCCCAGCGCACCGATGGCGTCGAGGTCGTCGCCATCGCCGCCCGCGACCAGTCCAAGGCCCGAACCTTCGCCACCAAGCACAACATCGAGCGGGTCCACGCCTCCTACGACGACCTGCTCGCCGACCCGGAGATCGACGCGGTCTACAACCCGCTGCCCAACGGGCTCCACGGCGTCTGGACCCTGAAGGCCATCGCGGCGGGCAAGCACGTGCTGTGCGAGAAGCCCTTCGCTGCCAACGCCACCGAGGCGACGGAGGTCACCGAGGCCATCGAGGCCCAGGACAAGGTCGTCATGGAGGCCTTTCACTACCGCTACCACCCGATGATGCTTCGGGCCCTCGAGGTCATCGCCAGTGGGGAGCTCGGTGAGATCACCGGGATCGACACGACCATGTGCATCCCACTCCCCCTCCGCAACGACATCCGCTACCAGCTTGGCCTCGCAGGTGGGGCGCTGATGGACATCGGCTGCTACGCCGTCCATCTGTGGCGCTCCCTTGCCGGCGCCGAACCGTCAGTGGTCTCGGCGAGGTCCAAGACCCTGTCGGCCGGCATCGACCGCTGGACCACCGCCACCTTCGCCGCGGGGAACATCCGCGGATCCATGACCTGCGCGTTGCTCTCGGCATCGGTGCTTCGCCTCAGCGCCAAGGTGACCGGAACCGAGGGCACCATGTCGCTGTTCAACCCTCTCGGGCCCCAGGCCTACAACCGCACGAAGATCACCACGGGTTCCGGAAGTCGGGTCGAGCACGCGGTGCGGACCCCCACGTACTCGTTCCAGATGGAGGCCTTCCGCGACGCCATCGTCACGGGCGCCGCCTTCCCGACCACGCCACGCGATGCCATCGCCACCATGTCGGTCATCGATACCGTCTACGAGGCCGCCGACCTCGAGGTCCGTCAGCCCACGGCCATCTGAGAGGCGCTCGAAGGCGCGGCGGTCTCGAGATCAGCGACCGGCGAGCGCTGGCTCTGTCGTCCCCGAGCAACGCACCAACCGACCTGGACGGCTTCCTGTGTCGACGCCGTCGACATAGGTGATCTCGCCGGCCTGGATGGTCATCTTGTAGCCATGGGCCCGCTGGACGATCCGTCGGCTGCCGCCCGGCAGGTCGAAGATCATCTCGGGCGCTTCGAGGGCAATGGCATCGAGGTCGATCAGGTTCAGGTCGGCCCGCTTTCCCACCTCGATCGAGCCCCGGTCGTTGAGTCCATAGGCCTCGGCCGTGCGCTGGGTCTGGAGGTTGACCGCCTGCTCGAGACCGAGTCGCGGACCACGGGTTCGACCCGTCACCCAGTGGGTGAGCAGGTAGGTCGGGAAGCTCACGTCGCAGATGAGACCACAGTGCGCCCCACCATCGGAGAGGCCGAGGACCGCCACCGGATCCTCCATCATCTCTCGGATCACCTCGTGGTCCTTGTCGCAGTAGTTGGCCAGCGGGGCGAACAGCAGGGCCCGACCCTCGTCGGCGAGCATCAGGTCGAGGACGACCTCTTGAGGTGTGCGGCCCTCGCGTAGCGCCATCGCCGCCACCGACATCGTTGCTTCGGGCTCGTAGTCGACGTCATCGCCGAGCGGGAAGATGTCGTCCCAGCGACTCATGAGGATCTTGGTGACGATGTCGGTCGCCGTGTCCTCCTCGCGCAGCAGCCGAGCCCGGGTCTCCGGGTCGTGGAGCGCCGCCACGCGCTCTGGAAGGGAAAGGTGATCAAGCGCCTTCATCGTCGGATGGGTGATGAAGGGATGGAGCGACGTCTGGAGGCCGAACAGCATCCCCGTTGGCCGGACCGCCACCTGGGGCCGCAGGTCATAGCCCTCGACCTGGGCGGCGGCGGCGTCTTCGAGGCCCCGGCGATAGGCCATGGGGTCGAGTGGCGACTGGGCGAGGGTGTAGGTCACGGTGCCGCCAGTGCGCTCGGCGATGGCCCGCAACAGTCGGCGATCATCGCCGACGCCCTGGTTGTCCGAGATCAGCTGGAAGATGCCGTGACCCGCTCGGCCGATGGCATCGGCGATGGCCAAGAGCTCGTCGTCGGGCGCCGTGGTCCCAGGGACGAGACCGTGGGCGGAACGGTGCAGGATGGTCCGTGAGGTGGTGAAGCCCGCCGCCCCGCTGCGCAAGGCCTCCTCGACCAAGGCCGCCATCTCGGCCACCTCGGCTTCGGTGGCGTCCTCATGGGCGCGTTCGCCCATCACATAGGCCCGCAGTGCGGCGTGGGGGACTTGGGTCACCACGTCAAGGTTGTAGGACCGACGCTCGATGGCATCGAGGTACTCGGGGAAGGTCTCCCAGTCCCAGGTGATCCCCTCGTGCATGGCGGTACCGGGGATGTCTTCGACTGCCTCCATCACCTCGATCAGGAATTCGTGGCCGTCTCGGCGGGCCGGAGCGAAGCCCACACCGCAATTGCCCATCACCACGGTGGTCACCCCGTGCCAACCCGAGGGGCTGAGCTGCTCATCCCACGACACCTGTCCGTCGTAGTGGGTGTGAATGTCAACCCAGCCTGGGCTGAGCATCAGGCCTCGGGCATCGACCTCACGCGCCCCAGGTCCGAGGTCATCGCCGATGGCGGCGATGAGCCCATCGGTAATGCCGACATCAGCCACTCGAACCGGAGCGCCGGTTCCGTCCACGAGATCCGCCGAGCGGATTACCAGATCGAACATCATCCCCCTCCATCGCTCCCGACCACCTGCGGCCGAGCTTCATCCATCACCGACCGGCCTCTGCCGTCGAAGGTCATCAGCCGTTCCGGATCAACTCGAGGAGCGCCGGGTCATAGGGCGAGTCATAGGGGGAGCAGCCCACCGTGTCGCGGATCTCGTCGAGTGACCGATCCCAGATGTCCTCCCACACCACGCCGAGCAGTGGAGGGGTCTCGCGGCCGTGGACATAGGCCTCAAGCACGGTGTCGAGCAGGAGGCCCATCCCCTCCACGGGGGCGAGGAAGGCCGTGGTGGTGAAGGTCATGGCCAAGAACATCGAGGAGTAGTGATGCCCAAACTGCGCCATCTGGAATCCGGAGATCGCGATCTCGTGGAGGCCGGTGGTCTCGTAGCCGGCCACCTCATGCCACACGTCGTGGCACTGCAGGATCCGGGTGTTGAGGTAGTCGAGCGGTGACTCGAGGTCCTTGAGGCCCAACGCATCGCGGTCGAGGACCTCGAGGTCGAAGCCCTGGTCGACCACCAGCGAGCGGAGATGGCCACCGAGCGACTCAGGCGGGCAGTCCTCGAGAGCCTCGAGGGTGAAGCGAGGAGGCAGCCCCTTGCTCGATGCCTCAGTCACGCCGGGGTAGCGATGAGCGAAGGCGGCCACCCGGGAGAAGAACTCCTCGGGGAGCGTGAAGGCCAGCTGGGCGGTCCGCACCGTGATCTCAGCCGGGTCCTTTCCGAGATTCGGATCGTCGACCATCGACCAGAGACCGTCGAAGAAGCCGTCCGGGATCTCCACCGATGGCCCAGGCGCACCGGTGACCGCTGGGGCGCTCGGGGCGACGCCACGCCAACCCTCGGCCAGACCGTCGTAGACCTCGACGAGGCGCTCGGGCGCCAGGGTTGCCACATGCATCACCGCAGCCGCCACGTTTCGGGCCGCTTCGATGTCGCCGTCGCGCACCAAGGCAACGTCGTGCGCACACGATCCGCACGTGTCGCCGGAGCGCACCGACGCTTCATACGCCCGGCGATCCTGATCG